>SKEP01001401.1_pt1 | contig 12777 bp, 12 predicted proteins | sample 4826901 | NCBI WGS metagenome assembly SKEP01 (sample SAMN11008806, study PRJNA524170) | human gut metagenome | biome: Human fecal sample; material: Feces; isolation source: fecal sample from pouch patient p4, p43, p49, p54, p55 | host: Homo sapiens | place: Israel: Tel-Aviv | collected 2014-03-20
GTTATGAATATTTACCTACTCATTGTAGGGTAATAGGAAAAGACCGCGTTAGCGGTCTTTTTTTGTATAATAGGTGTTCAAATTTATAAAGTTACATTAATCATGTAACATTGTTTTATTAGAATTACTTTGTCATATAACGGGTATAGTTGTTATGTAAAAAGTGTATCCATGAATACCCATGTGGGCTATAAAATATGTTACAATTAAAGATAGTATAAATCCTGTAGGGAACATTCCCTCACCAGTGTAATAGATAGAAATTAGGAGGACCTAATGGCAGACGAAGTAAAAGTACAAGATGCAATGCAATCTGATTTTAGTGTTGTAGTAAACGACATTGCAGAGGAATTATTAACGCGCCTAAATATGGATGAGGATGGCTCTGTTATCGACATGTTCCAAACAGGTTCTTTTGATCCTTGGCAATTATTCGTGTTCTTTGGCGCTTTAGAAAAAGCTCTCGTTGATTTTAGAACTGATAAACGCAAGAAAACAGTTATTGTTCACGCCCAACCTGAGGCTCTTATCGGCATTGGTCGCGTGGTAACGCCTGTATCTACTATGCTCGAACACGTTCTAATGTCTCGCTTGAACGACATGAGCGAAGGTCGTCTAGAAACTGGCATGCTTACAGTATCTGCTGGCAGCATCGACTACGAAGGTGTAAATTTAAAAGGTCGTCACGTTGTTATCGTATGCGATCTTGTAGATGAAGATTCTGATTACCTTAAAGAATGCATTAATTTATGTAAAGAAATGAAAGCTAGCCATGTAGTGGCTGTGCCTCTTATGTTGTGGAACCCTGAGTTGATCGACAATTTGACAGAGGAAACTATCAAGGCGGAATTATCCCATGAAAATCGTCCTCTCTCCTAGTAAGACAAAAACGATTACCAATGCTACTAGCAATGATGGGGCAGTCAATCCTGCAGTCCTAGATGGTCAATTTCAACCGCACATCACGCAAGACCTTGTAAAACATGTGCAGTCCCTAGATGTGGCGGCCCTTGGTAAGGCTTTGAAACTCAAGGATGATAAGGCGCAGGCGCTCTTTGATTTTTATCAAGCTTTTGAGTCCCATCCTGTAGGGCTTGCTTGTGAAAGCTACGATGGCATTGCTTTCAAATATTTAGACTGGCAGAACTTGTCCGATGAGGCTAAGGCCTTTGGTGAAAGCCATCTTGTTGTGATGTCTGCCTTGTACGGCGTTGTAGAGCCTATGATGGGCGTACGCGATTATCGACTAGATATGGTCGATAAGGTAGGTATTAATTTATACGATACGTGGCGCGAAACGGTGGATGCATACTTTCACAAGGAAGATTGGATCCTCAATCTAGCGTCTAAAGAATATGCGAAAATGGTGAACCATCCAAAGGTGGTAACTATTGAATTTTGGGAATTGCGAGGCGATGCATTTAAACAGATGAGTACGTCCTCCAAAATGAGTCGTGGCATGATGGCTCATGCATGTTTGATGAAGCAAGTGAAACATGTGCGGGATTTGCCGCGCGAAGTGAATGGATTTACCTGTGTCACTGACATAGATTCCATTACTATACCAAGCGAATCGATGACGGTTCGTTACGAAAGGAAGTGATTGTTTGCAAGTGCAAGACATTCTCGAGAAAGACCTCGTTGGCGATGAATGGCTAACCGAGGATGAGCTAAGATTCCTCATGTCTGTAACTGATGAAGAACAGTTGCAGTTAATATATAAAAAGGCTTATGAAGTAAAGGCGAAATATGTAAAGCCTGTAGCGTACTATCGTGGCCTCATCGAGTTCTCAAACCGATGCATTAAAAACTGTAATTACTGCGGTATCCGTCGCGAAAATGATAAGACGGAACGCTTTGATATGAATCGAGAAGATATTATCAAGATGGCACAGTGGGCCTATGACCATGAATATGGTTCTATTACACTCCAATCTGGTGAACGCTGTGATGATATTTTTGTCGATTATGTGGTAGATCTTATTCGCGATATTAAAGCTATTGGCGATGGTTCCTTGGGCATTACGATGTGCGTAGGAGAGCAAAGCGAAGAGGCGTACCGCCGTATGCGTGAAGCTGGCGCTAGTCGTTACTTATTGCGCATTGAAACAACGAATAAAGAACTGTACCATAAAATTCATCCTCAAGATGAATTACACTCCTTTGAAACGCGCGTTGAATGCTTACGTCGTTTGCGTCGGGTAGGCTTCCAAGTGGGGACAGGCGTCATGATTGGTTTGCCTGGTCAAACTGAAGAAGACCTAGTAAATGATATCTTGTTCTATCGTGATATGGATATCGACATGATCGGTATGGGACCTTATGTGGTACATCACGATACGCCGCTAGGTCAAGAAGCATTAGCGATGGGCATCGATGATGAAGCTGGTAAATTGCGCCGTATTCAATTAGGCCTTAAGATGATTGCTTTAACCCGCTTATTCTTGAAAGATGTCAATATTGCAGCTACTACTGCATTACAAGCTTTGGATAAACTAGGCCGTGAAAAAGGCCTTGCTGCAGGTGCTAATATCTTGATGCCTATCATTACAATCCCTGAACATCGGGCAAAGTATTTGCTGTACGATAATAAACCTTGCGTAGATGATAATGCAGACAAATGTAAAGACTGCTTAACGCGTCGCGTAATGTCCATCGGCGATACCGTAGGCTGGAAGCAAAATGGGGACTCCAAACACTACGGAAAACGTACGGGAGAGTTTTAGTTTTCTCTGTGTATCTAATTCATTGGTTCTATTATAAGTTTTGGGGTAGTTTTACCTATATATAGATGGGGCCCCATTATATGAGGTTGTATTATGGAGACAAAATGGTATTCTGATTTTTGGCGGTTATTTGCCAGTCCTTTTAAAGGCGGTATTGATCAAGTTGTACAGTCCGGTACATTGAAAAAAGGTTTCTGGGGCACTGTATTCTTATGGGCTATTCCATATATTATATTGGCTTTATTTGGGACTATGCTAATTCCATTTCTCCCTCATAATGAATTTACTGGTTTAACCTATTTACTCGGTATCGGTGCCAGCTTTATGTTCATCTTTGCATGGCTTATTTGTATCGGCTGGTCCTTTGTGGTGGTGGCCATCGGTTCCTATGTATATAACTGGGTTATCACTAAGATGGGTGGTACCGACAACGTACAAGCCATTATGAAAGTTAGTTGGTATTTACAAGGGTATGGCGTACTATTATTTAGTATTGGTTATACGATAGTCTTGGTTTTAATGGGCATATTAGGTCTAGCATCCGATAGTAGTGCCCTTGCTGGTGTCATCTATGTTGTAGGAACAATAGCATTATTTGTTATATCCATTTGGGTATCCTTAGAACTTATGGCAACACAAGTAATGCTCACGAAGATGAAAGTATTCATTGCTTGCATCTTAACGTCCATAATCTTCGCTATAATTTGGGCACTTTTCATGGCACTTCTTAGTGGCTGTGCCTCTTTAGTGGGTAGATAATACTGATTTATAAATTAATATTAATAAAGAGTCCTCTTTTTTTGATAAATTTTTTCGGAAAAAGAGGACTTTTCTATTTGGGTGTCGAAATGTAATAGCAAAAGCCGTAATTTGCCATTAAGGAGGCGATTCCGATGAAAGAGTACAGTAGTGATAAAATTAGAAATGTTGCTGTTGTTTCCCACGATGGTGCGGGTAAAACAGCTCTTGTCGAATCTTTGTTGTTAACCTCTGGTGCGGTTGATTTCGTAGGTAAAGGCCAAGACAATAAACATATTATGGACTTTGAACCTGAAGAAATTAAACGTAACGTAACAATCCAGTTGGGCATGGCTCCATGTGAATGGCATGACCATAAGGTTAACTTCGTAGATACTCCAGGCTATAATGAATTCCATGGTGAAGTTCGTGCCGCTTTGCGTGCCTGTGATGGTATGTTGATGGTACTATCCGCCACATCTGGTGTAGAAACTGACACAGTTCGCGCATGGGATTATGCAGTTGAATTACAAATGCCACGCATGGCATTTATCAATAAAATGGATGTGGATGGTGCCGATTTCTTCGGTACTATTGAAAGAATGCGGGAATTATTTGGCAAAGGCATTATGCCATTGCAGATTCCTATCGGTGAAGGCGCCAACTTTGAAGGCGTCGTAGACGTAGCAAAAATGACTGCGTTTACTTACAAGGACGGCCAACCAACAGAGATTGCTGTACCAGCTCACCTTATCGAAAAGGCTCAAGAAATTCGGGAAATGACCGTAGAAGCCGCGGCTGAAGGTAGCGATGAATTGTTGGAAAAATATTTAGAAGGCGAAGAATTATCCTTAGAGGAAATTCGCCAAGGCTTGCGTGAAGGGATGATTAGTGGCCGTGTGTGCCCAATCATGTGTGGCAGTGCCACATCTCGTATTGGCCTAGATCAAGTATTGGATCGTATGATTCGTTACATGCCGGATGCAACTAAAAAAGTGATGACCGCAACTGATGCGGAAACCGGCGAACAATGTGTAGTACATGTAGATAAACCTTTAACTGCATTCGTATTTAAAACATTGTTAGACCCATTCGCAGGCAAACAAAGCTTTGTACGTATCTTCTCTGGTGAACTAAAAGAAGGCGATCGCCTTTATGATGTAAACCAAGGTGTAGAAGAAAAATGGGGCAAGATGGTTACCCTTATCGGGAAGCAACAAATCCCTGTATCTGCCGCTAAAGCTGGCGATATCGTAGTGATACCGAAATTGGCAAATGCTAAAACTGGCGATACATTAACTGCTCCTGACTTTAAAGTGACATACGACGCTATCCGTTTCCCTCAACCTCTATACACAGTAGCATTAGAACCTGTGAAAAAAGGTGAGGAGGAAAAATTAGCTAGTGCTGTTCTAAAAGTAGCAGAAGAAGATCCTACTTGCGTAGTAGTGAAAAATGCTGAGGCCCGTCAACTACAAATCGATTGTATGGGCGAGGTTCATCTCGAGCATATCCTCAACAAAATGGATCGTAAATATGGCGTACAAGCTAAACTTGTGACTCCATATATTCCATACCGCGAAACAATTAAAGGCTCCGCTGAAACCGAGTCTAAATATAAGAAACAAAGTGGCGGTCATGGTCAATATGGTCACGTTAAGATTCAAGTGGACCCATTATACGATGGAAGTGAATTTGCATTCGTAGACAAAATCTTTGGTGGTGCTGTACCTAAACAATACATACCAGCAGTGGAAAAGGGTGCCAAAGAAACCCTAGATAAAGGCTTAATTGCGGGATATCCTATGATTGGCGTGCAAGTGACACTCTTGGATGGATCTTACCATAGCGTAGACTCCTCAGAGTTAGCATTTAAAGTAGCTACGTCACAAGCTATCAAGGATGTAATTCCTAAGGCGAAACCAGTCCTATTAGAACCAATCTATGAAGTTAACGTGTTTGCACCAGATGCTTTCATGGGCGACATCATGGGTGATTTGAATAGCCGTCGAGGTCGTGTATTAGGCATGGAACAAAGTGAAAGAACAGGTATTTCTGTTGTTAAAGCACAAGTACCATTGGCTGAAATGGCCGATTATGTGACTGCATTGCGCTCCATCACTCAAGGACAAGGCGTATTTAACCGTCAGTTCTATACATATGAAGAGGTTCCACATAAGCAAGCGGAAGAAATTATCGCTGCTCGTAAGACTCAAGAATAAAGTTAAGAACATGTCCACGTACTGTATCAAATACAGTTAGAATCACTACAACTGAATAGATAATTGCATATCGTAACAACTTAATAGCATAACAATTGACGTAAGTCATAAATTTGAATAGTATTTTACACGAGCCCTCCATATATGTAGCGTATGGAGGGCTTTTACTATATTTGAAATAGATCAGGATAGGCTTAATCGATAACGGAGAATATAGGGACCTAATCATTGGTATGTATAGATGCAGTGGAAATCATAGAATTGCTAGTCCTTTATGTATATATGTGCTAACATTAAGATAATATAATTGCTTATGTATCGGGTGTTATTTCCATATATCGGGAAAGGATCGTATATGTTTTTCTCTAGCATTACTGCAGATTATACAAAAATGGGCTATCCTAAAGCCATCGTACGAGCTTTAGATTTCTTAAAAAATACAGATTTGAAAGCATTGCCAGGTGGCCGTCATGCCATTGAAGGGGACATGATGTACGCCAATGTAGACGATGTAGAAACAAAATTGTTTGAAACTACAAAACCTGAGTCTCATCGCAACTATGTAGATATTCAATTCATGGTAGATGGAGAAGAAAATATGGGCTTTTTTGTAGATAAAGGCCTCGTAAAGCCTGTGGAGTCTTATCCAGATCGTGATTGTTATTTCTACCCAAATGAAGCTGTCGATGAAGGACAAATACATTGTCCAGAAGGGTACTATACAGTATTCTTCCCATCTGATATCCATAGACCACTATTAGCTGTTAATGATAAGCCTATTAAAATTCGCAAGGTTGTTGTAAAAGTACATGTAGATCTCTTAGGCGACTAATCCTATGAAGCGATATGAGATTATAGGTGTCTTACTAACCCTATTAGGCGCTGTTTTATGGGGCGTATCAGGTGCTTCAGTACAATTCTTAAGCAACTTTAGGGATATGAACTTGGAATGGCTAGTCACCATGCGATTAATTACAGCGGGATTATTAACCGTTGTCTATGCGTGGTTTAAGTATGGCAATGCTATTTTCGATATCTTTCGTAGTTTGAAAGATACAGTAGGTCTTATCGTTTTTGGCGTATTTGGTATGGCCTTATGCCAATATACATACTTTAAATCCATTGCTTTAGCAGGGGCTGGTATTGCGACGGTGCTTCAATACTTGGCGCCATCAATGATTATTATTTATATGCTTGCCCGTTATGGTAAAAGGCCCTCTAAAGGGGAAATTATTTCCGTTATACTGGCCTTGGTAGGTACGATTTGTTTGATGGGGAATGATGGCTTTTCTATGGAGCGATTCCCATTGGCAGTGCTCGTATGGGGACTTTTATCTGCTGTAGGGGTCGCTGTATATAGTGTTTCTCCTGTAGATTTACTATATAAATATGGAACCTTGCCGATTGTAGGATTTGGTATGCTTCTCAGTGGTATTGTTGCTGCTATTTTATTTCATCAGCCAAATTCGTATGCTATGTGGGATGTATGGACTGTTATTGGCTGTTTCAATGTTGTCTTTTTGGGGACAATTGTATCCTTTAATGCTTATTTAGAAGGTGTTAAGAGAATAGGTGCAGTGCCAGGCTCCATCCTGTCATCTATTGAACCGATTTCGGCAGCTTTCTTTGGATGGGCTTTGTTAGGCAACCAATTTAGTGCATTAGGGCTAATTGGCATGGCCATGATCATTGCTACTGTTATTATAATTGCTCTGGAAAAACGTACATAGTTTGAGGTCTCTTTGCTGGATATTGCGGCTTAGAGGCCTCTTTGTTATATTGTACATAATGTGAAAGTAGTTGTGATAGGAGGTTATATGGAGGAAAAACAATGGAAAGGTATGGCCCTTGCCATTTTAGGTACCCTACTTTGGGGGCTTTCAGGCACATCTGTACAATTCCTTGAAAATGCAAAGCATATCAATGTGGAGTGGCTATTAGAAGCGCGTTTGCTCATAGCAGGTATATTGACGATAGGACTTGCCTATATAAGGGATGGTAAGCGTATTTTCTCTATCTTTACAGAACCTAAGGATATAGGAAAATTATTAGTATTTGGTATTTTAGGTATTGCTTTAGCTCAGTATTCATACTTCAAGTCCATTGCCATTTCAGGAGTCGGTATTGCTACGGTCCTTCAAAATGTTGCGCCTACGCTGATCATTATCTATTTGTTTTTAAGATACTTTAAAAAGCCATCTGTACCAGAGTTTTTCTGTATTGTATTAGCCTTAGTGGGAACACTCTGTATCGTTATGCAAGAAGGGCTAGATGTTTCGAACTTTAATGTGCTTGCTTTATTCTGGGGGCTTGTATCGGCAGCTAGTATCTGTGTATATACATTGCAACCTATTGAGCTATTAAAGAAATATGGCACCACATCCATTGTGGGTTTTGCCATGTTTATCTGTGGTATTTTATCCTTAGCCATGTTTCAACAAGTAGAATCAGAAGCCCTCTGGGATGGCATGACCTGGTTAGGATTATTTGCTATCATCATACTTGGTACGGTCGTATCCTTTAATGCTTATATGGAAGGGGTTACACTCATTGGTGCTTTACAAGGCTCTATACTTTCATCATTAGAACCAATCTCAGCAGCAATCTTTGGATGGGTATTGCTGGGGAATCGTTTTACGCTGGTCGGTATTTTTGGCATGATTTGCATCATTGCAACCGTATTCATTATCGCCTGGGATCGACACCGTCAAATCAAACGAGAAGTACTAAAAAAATTAAATAAAGAGGAAATTGTGTGATCTGCGTATGTATGCTTTTTTATTTCTAAAAATATCAATATAAGTTATAATAAATACAAGAATTATTATTGATGTATATAGAAATTTATAATTCTGTATACATAATCTTATTGGTTGACTATTTAATTAGCTATTTGTGTAGCTCTTTATATAGTTGAAGTATAGGTATCTATTGTATTTTAGGAGGTAAGTATGTCTGTAAAAGATTTCGTACAACAACGCCGCGATGATTTTATTGCTTTACGTCGTGATTTTCATATGTATCCAGAGCCAGCTTGGCTCGAATATCGTTCTGCCGCTAAAGTAGCTGAAAAGCTAATTGCCTTAGGTTATGATGTGGCACTCGGTGCAGAAGTGCTTGATTTAGATTCTCGTATGGGTTTGCCTAGCGAGGATGTTATGAAAGCAGCCATGGCTCGTGCTATGGATGAAGGTGCTGATCCTGAACTAGTAGAGAAGATGGGCTATGGTAAAACAGCTATTGTGGCAACTATGAAGTTTAGTGATGATGGTCCTGTAGTAGCGTTCCGTGCAGATATGGATTCCAATGATGTAATCGAATCTAAAGCATCTAACCATATTCCTGCTAAGAATGGTTTCCGTTCCCGCCATGAGAAGGCTATGCATGCTTGTGGTCATGATACACATATGACAATGGGCCTTGGCCTTGCTGAATATATTGCTACACATAAGGATGGCTTGAAGGGTACTATTAAACTTATCTTCCAACCAGCAGAGGAAGGCGTACGTGGTGCTAAAGCGATGGTAGAGGCTGGCGTAGTAGATGACGTTGACTTGATGTTCGGCATGCATATCGGATTCAATGAACAGTTATCTAATTGCTTTGCTTGTAGTGATCATGGCTTTTTAGCGACTACAAAACTTGATGCTGTATTCCATGGCTATTCTTCCCATGCAGGTGGTTCCCCAGAAAAGGCTCAAAATGCCATGCTTGCAGGCTGTACAGCTGTTATTAACTTACAAGCCATTGCTCGCCATAGTGGGGGTGCATCTCGCATGAATGTAGGCGTTTTTGAAAGTGGTACAGGTCGCAATGTTACTCCTGATGTAGCAACACTTAAATTAGAAACTCGTGGTGCTACTACAGAGATCAATGATTATATGATTGAACGTACTAAGACCATTATTAAAGGTGCTGCAGAAATGCATGATTGTACCTTTGAGATTACAAAACAAGGTGAAACTCCTGCAGGACGTATTAGCGATGATTTAGCTCGCGAAGTACAATCTATCATTGAACCATTAGGTATCTTTAAAGAAGTTCCATTCGATTATAGCGGTGGCGGTAGTGAAGACTGTGCTTACTTCTTAAATCGTGTTATTGATCGTGGTGGTCGAGCAACCTATATGGTATTGGGCTCAGCTATTAAAGCACCTCATCATAATCCATTATTCGATATCGATGAAGAAGACATGCTAAACGGTATTGTTGCGTTAGGTACAATTGCTACTCACTATTTAAAATAGGACATATTGATTGAGATATTGTGATGCATACATCCAAGCTATAGGTACATAACTATATAGATGTATGCATCGAAATATGTATAGTGTGCTATATATTAGATGTAATATGAGTATTAGATTGTGAGGTGTTATATGATTCAACGAGAGCGTTTAGCTAAAGATTTTGATGCTATGGCACAGTTGACTGCACCTGGTGAGGGAATCAATCGCCTAGCTTTTACCGATGCAGATTGGAAGGGGCGTCAATATATTATTGATTGTATGACTGATGCGGGTCTAACTGTAGAGATAGACGATTTTGGAAATGTACTAGGCTATAAGGTAGGTAAGAATCCTGATTTACCGGTTGTCATGGTTGGTTCTCATACGGACAGCGTGCCTAATGGAGGCAATTATGATGGTGTGGTGGGTGTATTATCTGCTATCGAAGCGGTTCGCAGTATGACTGATGATGGTTTTGAACATGATCATACCATTGCAGTGGTAGACTTTATGTGTGAAGAGTCTAGCCGCTTTGGAGCAGCCACATTGGGCAGTAAAGCTATGCGCGGTGAATTGACATTGCAAGATTTACATCGCTTAGTAGATAAACAAGGTATTTCCTTGTATGACGCATTAAAAGCGCGTAATTTAAATCTAGATGCTATTGAACATATGGAATATAAACGACCTGTAAAGTCTTTCACAGAAATTCATATTGAACAAGGTAAAGTGTTAGAGCACAAAGCTAAACCCATCGGCGTTGTAACTGGTATTGCCGCACCAGAGCGGTTCTATGTAACCATTCGTGGCAATGCAGATCATAGTGGGGCTACACCAATGAACTTGCGTCATGATGCACTCTGTGGGGCTTCTAAAATCATTCTCGGTATTGAGGAGATTGCATCTATGCAAGAGGAGCCTCCAGTAGTGGGTACAGTCGGTGTAGTAGAGGTTGTGCCAGGAGCGATGAACGTTATTCCTGGAGCAGTTAAACTGGGCGTAGATATTCGCAGTATTTCTAAGGTGGCCCGAGATTCTGTAGTTACCCTCATTAAGGAATTTATTGATGTTATTGCAGAGAAACGAGGCTTATCCTATACGATTGAACCTGTTGCACAGGATCATCCTGTAGTGATGAATCCGGCTATGATTCGCGAAATTGAAGAGGCTGTTAAGTCTGTAGGCGTAGACTATATGACCATGCCAAGCGGTGCTGGTCATGATGCCATGCATTGGGCTGATGATGTTCCTACAGGAATGATTTTTATCCCATGCCGTGAAGGTATCAGCCATAATCCAGCTGAATTTGCAGATATGGATGACATCGTTACGGGAGCTAAGATATTAGACACGGTGCTAAGAAAGCTTAGCTTAGAAAGTACTAAACTTAACTAGGTTGAGTACTGTGGAATATTTGATGTAGATATAATTTAGTTAGATCTGTGTTAACTAGCTAAGATATCATGTTTTACGTGGTTAGAAGGGTGTATTCCGTAATAGAATGGCAGAGAATACTTGCTATTGATAGGGAATACATGGATTGGAGAGATTATGGTTATTGCTGGTATTGTTATCGTATTGGCAACGTTTATTGCCATTATTAAGCAGTTTGAAACCCGGCTCGTGTTGTTATTATCGGGCTTATTAATGTGTTTTATAGGTGGGCAGCTTAGTGCTGGTACGACAGCCTTTGTAAAAGAGCTTACAAATCCAGGTCTTGTACCAACTATTTGTACAGTGCTTGGTTTTAGTTATGTTATGGAGTATACAAAATGTACAGAGCACATGGTATATTTCATCTCTGCAGGCCTTAAAAAGATGACTAAAATCATCATTCCTGGTGCTGTTATTATTACGTTCTTGATCAACATTGCGTTACCTACAGCGGCAGGTTGTGCAGCTGCAGTAGGTGCTCTATTAATTCCTGCACTTATTCGCTCCGGTGTGCATCCAGCGATGGCAGGCTCTGCTATTTTCTTAGGCACTTGGGGTAGTGCATTGAGTCCTGGTCTTATGTTTAACCCTCAAGTGGCACAACTCGCTGGCGAAGATGTAATGACCGTTATTGCTAGCTTCTCTATGCAAGCCATTATTGGCATTGTCGTAGCAGCTATTTTGCTTAATATCGTAGCTATCGTTAAAAAGGAAAATACAGGATATGTATTGAAAGATGCTAACGCGGAAGAAGGCAAAGAATTTAAAGTAAATTATTTATATGCTATCATCCCAATCATTCCGCTTGTATTACTCGTACTCGGTAGTAAACAAGTAGCAGTGATTCCTGAAATTTCTGTTCCTGTATCTATGCTCATTGGTACAGCTATCGGTATTATTGCCGTACGTCCTAATGTAACGGAAGCAGTTAAAAAATTCTTCCGCGGTACTGGCGATGGTATGTGTGATGTAGTCGGTCTTATGGCTGCGGCGGCAGCCTTTACTGCGGGTATGCAGTACATTGGGCTTACAAATGCACTCATTGATGGTATGAAGAACTCTCAACAAATCGCTCAAATTGGTGCGGCCTTTGGTCCATTCTTATTAGCTGTTATCTCTGGTTCTGGTAATGCAGCAGCCCTTGCATTTAACGGAGCTGTAACACCTCATGCGGCAGACTTTGGCTATGGCATCATGCAACTCGGCTCTATGGCCCAATTAGGTGCTGGCATCGGTCGTAGTATGAGTCCAGTAGCAGGTGCAGGTATCATCATTGCTGGCCTTGCAGGCATTAACCCTATGGAAATGGCAAAACGCAATGCTGTACCATGTATTATTGCTACAGTAGTGATTATGCTATTGTTACTATGATTAGATTAAAATGTAGCTGTAAAACTATAAATTCATAAATTACAGATATATTAAAGA
>SKEP01001403.1_pt1 | contig 12766 bp, 6 predicted proteins | sample 4826901 | NCBI WGS metagenome assembly SKEP01 (sample SAMN11008806, study PRJNA524170) | human gut metagenome | biome: Human fecal sample; material: Feces; isolation source: fecal sample from pouch patient p4, p43, p49, p54, p55 | host: Homo sapiens | place: Israel: Tel-Aviv | collected 2014-03-20
CCTTGAGTATGATGCCCACTACTATTCTGTATTGTATACCTACAAAGGGAAGTCTGCAATTCTTAAGGCTACAATGACGGAGATACGGATCTGTGATGAGTATAACCGGCTGATCTGCCGCCATCCAAGATCTTACCGTGATTTTCCTCTTTACATTACAGATGACAATCATATGCCTCCAGAACACCTGTATTACAAAGAAGTGAATGCACATGACGGAGCTTATTACAGACGGTGGGCATCTGTTTATGGAGAATCTATGGTAACTCTTATTGACAGGATACTCCGCAGTTCCAAGCATGAGGAACAGGCATACAACAGCTGTGCCGGTGTGCTCCATTCCTGTAAAGATGTTCCTCACAGGCTGGTTCAGGAGGCTGCTGAGAAATGCGTAGAAGCCAATGCCTGCAAGTATTCTTATTTCAAGAAAGTACTTAGCATGGTTCAAAATAATCATTCCAGCAGCGCTATAAACGGAACCGGAAAACTTCCTTCCCATACAAACATCCGTGGAAAGGAGGCATACAAATGAGTTCATCCCATGACATTACATTAACACCTCAGGAACAGGCTCTGATCATGCGTCTGAAAAGTTTCCGTGTTCCAGAAATGGCACATATCCTGGAAGAACAGTTGAAAGATCCCAATGCAGATCTAAACACTTTTTTGGAACGCATGACAGCAATGGTTGATGCAGAGTGGCAGGCGCGGGCAGATAAACGTTTTAATCGTCTGATGAAAGAAGCGCATCTGCGATACCCGGCGGCAGATCTTGACGAAACTATTTACCGTCCAGAACGTCAGCTTGATACCCAGACAATAGAGCGACTGAGTACCTGCCACTGGATAGAGGAAGGAAAGAATCTCATTGTAACAGGATCTTCCGCCAGTGGAAAAACTTATCTAATCAATGCTTTTTGTGTAACTGCAATGAAGCAGTCTAAGAGTGTAAAGTATATAAAAGCGAACACTCTTATGAGCGAAATGGAACAGGCACGTATCAAATCCACAAATCTGGATTACCTGAATAAGCTGACCAAGCTGGATCTTCTTGTGATCGATGATTTTGGCCTTATGGATCTCGATCTTGATAAATGCCGGGATCTTTTTGAAGTCCTTGACACCAGGGATGGAAGAAAATCAACTGTAGTCATCTCACAGTTTCCAGTCAGTACATGGTTTGATATGTCTGCTGATAATACCTACGCTGATGCGTGCCTTACACGAATCACAGATAAACATCATACATATCGTCTGGAAATGAACGGTATAAATATGCGTGAAACAGAATGATATCATCTAGCGGTACTTCGTACTGTTAAAAATGGAATAGCCGTTCCGCAGTAGCGGAACTGGCATTCCGTTTGAGCGTAATTTGCATGTTAATTTGTTGACAATGTGCTATCATTAAGGGCGTCAATTTTGTTAGGAGAAAAGGAGTATTAAGATTATGAGCAGTAAAATTACTATCATTGGAGCCGGCAGCGTCGGATCCACCATCGCGTACACTTTATTAAGCCAGGATATCGCTTCTGAACTCGTTCTGATCGATATCAACAAAAAGAAAGCAGAAGGCGAAGTTCTGGATATCATCCAGGGAACCTGCTTCAGAGATCCTATCTCTATCATTGCCGGAGATTACGAAGATGCCAAAGATTCCGACATCGTTATCATCACATCCGGTATTGCACGTAAGCCAGGACAGACAAGACTGGAGCTTACACAGACAAACGTAAATATCCTGAAGTCCATCACACCGGAGATCGTAAAAGCAGCTCCAAATGCTATTTACCTGATCGTAAGCAACCCGGTTGATATCATGACTTATGTATTTACAAAGATTTCCGGACTTCCGGAGAACCAGATTCTTGGTTCCGGTACCATCCTTGATTCTGCGCGTCTGCGCTGCGGAATTTCCGAACATTTCCAGATCGCACAGAGCAACATTCATGCTTATGTATTTGGTGAACATGGCGATACATCCTTTATCCCGTGGACAGGTGCTTATATCTCAGGCGTAAGCGTAGATGAGTACTATGAACTGGAGAAGAAACTGGGAAAAGATATCGAGCCGATCGACAAAGAAGCAATGCTTCAGTATGTACAGAAGTCCGGCGGTGAGATCATTTCCAAGAAAGGTGCAACTTTCTATGCAGTATCTTCCTCTGTATGCAAGCTCTGCAGCTTACTTGTATCTTCTTCAGAATCTATTTCCACAGTATCTACCATGATGCATGGAGAGTACGGAATCGAAGACGTATGCTTAAGTACACTGACACTTGTCGGACCAAACGGTGTACAGGGTAAAGTACCGATGAGAATGAACAAAGCTGAGATCGAACAGCTTCAGAAGAGTGCGGATGCACTGAAAGAAATTATTGCTCAGATTGACCTTAATTAATAAATAAGAGAATGGATTCAGGGGAGTGGAGAACGCGCTGCTCCTCTGAATAAAAAAGTTACTGTTTACTCCTTTTTTATTCATCAGTCAAAATTCCATATTGTAGCTGAGGCAGCGGAATTCTGACTCTTATGGATGAAAACAGAAATAAAAATATAGCTGTAAGTAAGAACCACTGGGGACGGAGTTAGTAGCATTGCCTTTGCAAATGTAAGAACAGGCATCCGTGCACAGGTTCAGCATTTAAAAGCCTACGCGTCTTCAGATGACCTGAATCAGGAATGTATAGATGAACGTTTTGGATATGTAACAAGGGAAACAGCTCCTTATGTAGAATGGCTGGAAATCCAGGAAAATCCCTATGGCAGCGGCTGGGCTGCCGGAGAAAATTATGGAAGTAAATTAAGAGAAATATTGTCAGATCTAAAGAACTGACCGCAGAAGGCCCTTGAAGTAAACTTCAGGCTTTTTTGCGTTATTGATATTTTATTGGATATAGATGTATATAAAAAAACAGATAAGACAAATGGAAAATTTTGTAGTAAAATAAAACTATAAAATATGAAACGGTAGAGGAGAGAAGAGTATGAAGAAAAAATTGCTGGCTGTTATATTGACTATGGCAGTAAGTTGTCAGTCGTTGCCAGTTTATGCTGGAGAAGCGGCGGATATTTTCAGTGATTCTGGTACTGAAATGTCAGAAAGCGGAGAATCGACAGATGATTTTTCAGATGGAGAACCAGAGAAAGATGTGGAAACTGCAGAGGAAACACCTCAGACTGTCCCGGAACTTATTTCTCCGGAAGAAGAGCCTGTGGAAAACATTTTCACAGATGATCAAAATGAAAACGATTCATCGGATGAAAATCAGGTTTCTGCATATAGTACAGATACTGAACTTACATACGGAAACTACAAATATACAGTTTCCGGTCAGCAAGCCATTATTATTAAATATATTGGATCTGAATCCACGGTAAAAATTCCGGAGAAGATTAATAATTATGTGGTGAAGACGATAGGAAGAAGTGCATTTAGTAGCTGTTCAAGTCTGAAAAAGATAGAGATCCCAGATAGCGTAACGGAGATCGGGGATTATGCATTCCAGTATTGTGGAAGCCTGACAGAAGTGACCGGAGGAAGACAGCTGAAAAAAATCGGTTATGAAGCGTTCCAGTACTGCCAGAAACTTGAAAGCATCACACTCTACCCAACAGTAACAAGCATCTCCAGCCTTGCGTTTGACGAATGCCGTCTTCTCACCATCTACGGCTACGCCGGCTCCTATGCGGAAACTTACGCTTCCGGACAAAACATCCCATTCCAGAGTCTGGGAGAATATATCCCGGAATACGAGGATTACGATTACACAGAAAATCTCAACCGCTGGATACAGGACGAAGGAACAGCCAGTGCTATGGCATATCTTACAAGAGATGGAAACTTCATGAATTCCATGCTGGTTGCACAATGGGATGACAGTTTTATTGACCGCGTAGTAGAAACAATGTCAAACATGTATTTCCGTGGGAAAGACGGATGGAAACAGATATTTGCCGGTGAAACCAGTCAGAATCAGGCAAGGGAAGTTCTGATCGCATTGCTGGACTCATATTCAGGAACTGTCCTGGATCTCTCACAGGCAGAAACAATGAAGAAATTTGTCAAAATTTATCTGGATACTTTCAAACAAGGCGACTGGGCTTATGCGGCTGCGTATGGATTAAGTAATGACGAAATAAAGAAATTAGCCTCAGTATGCACAGAAGATACTCTGTCTGCCTTCTTTGTTGATAAAAAATATGACGATCTGGCTGACTATCTCCAGAATGTCGGGCACTTTGCCGCAGACTCAAAAGTTATCAAATGTATTAAAAGCTTTTCCTCATCGAAAAATTTCGCCAAAACACTTTCCAATGGTATGGATCTTATCAGCAATGGACTCAGCATCATAAAAGTCGGCACAGACACAATCAAAAGATACTATGACATCGTAGCCCTGGCAAAAGCCGATGAAATGTACTCGGAAATGCTCCTGTACCTGAAAAATAACTGCGAATACGATCCCATATGTGAAGCAGCAAAAGAACTGTATGGTGTGATCCACGGAACATATGAAGATCAGATGATGTATTTGTCAAATGCAGCCTTTGATGAATTGAGTGATGTAGCCCTGGAGTCCATGCTGACATCAGTAGCCTCAGCCCTTCCGCTGGGCACAGTGATCTATACATCATATAAATACAGCACAGGTCTTGCCAACATTCTTTTTAACACAGGAGACACGCAGAAACAGGTAGATAACATGCGCTGTGTGGCATATATCGGATACTACCTGAGTAACTGGATGCAGTATAACAAAAGAATGTACCAGCAGTCCGGGATCTCTGATAAAAATTATTATGCAAAGAGAACAATATTTGCATTTTACATGCTGATGAAATCAAGAACAGCAGGAGAAACCAGTGTACGGAAATATCTGGATATAATGAAAAGATCCAGCAAAAAAGAATACACCTATTCCCTTCAGGTTACTTCAACTCTGGAAGCTATAGAAAAATGCCTGAAATCAAGCGGAGTATTGGGGAAATATTCCAATTCTGTTATTTCCTGTCCGGTTAATGTAGAAGTATACGATAAATCGGGTAATAAAGTCCTGACTGTATATGACGGCCAGGAGAGCTCTGGAAATGTAGGTGATATCTATTATAATGTCATGTATCATCCACTGGATCAGGATTATGTAAAAATCATCAATTTGCCTCAGGACAGCGGATATACACTGAAGTGTATTGCAACAGACATGGGAAAGGTTGAATACTATGTCACAGATATCGGTGCAGATGGTACTGCAGAAAGAAAAGAAACCGACGACATTCCAATCTCTAAAGGAAGTACCATAGAGATTACCAATATTGCAGAAGAAAAACCATCCTGTAAACTTCTTGATGAGAAAGGAAATGTAAAAGAAGAATATACTGCACAGCCGGAAAAAACAGAATATATTGAAGTTGCTGAGATAAAAACAGACACAGATGCTGTTAATCTGAAAGTCGGAGAAAAAGTACTGATCAATGCACAGATTTTACCGGACAATGCAACAACAAAGAACATCATCTGGTCATCTGCAGATGATACCATTGCAAAGATTAATTCAGATGGTGTAGTGGAGGGGATGGCAGCCGGAGAAACAACCGCCAGGGTAGCCAGCGCAGAAAATCGTGACCTGTTCAAAGAGATAAAGGTAACTGTTGTGAAAGAGGAAACACCAGTTATACCAACTGCTACTCCGATTCCCAAACCATCTGCACCGAAATTGTCCAAGCTTACTGTATCAAATAATTCCATTACTTTTACCTGGAAAAAAGTATCCGGTGCCAGTGGCTATCAGATATACAGAAAGACAGATTCCGGCAAGTGGACTCCCATAAAAACAACAAAAGGGACTTCCTACAAAGATACCAAAGTAAAAGCCGGTTATAAATATACTTACACAGTAAAAGCATATAAGACTGTAAAGAGAAAGAAAACATACAGCAGTTATAACAAAAAAGGATTATCCGGAAAACTTACCACAGTGATCTCTCTTTCACTGAAAAGCCATAAGGCAGTGATAAACTGGAAAAAAACCACCGGAGCTGTCGGTTACTATATTTACCGCTCCACCAGTGCCAATGGTAAATTCAGCAAGATCAAAGCAGTCGCCCGTGGCAATACTTTAAAATATACGGACAAAAGTGTAAAAAAGAATAAAAAATACTATTACAAAGTAGTACCTTACGGAAAAATAAAAGGCAAAAAGCTCACTGGTACATACAGTGCAGTAAAAAAGATAGTAATAAAATAATAAACGAAACAGGAGGCAGAAACTATGATGAAGAAGAAAATGCTGGCAGTTGTACTGGCGGTCTCTGTAGTCGGCAGTACTGTGGCATTGCCGGTTTGCGGTGCAGAATTTTCAAGCGGAACAGAAAGTGAAGAGTCCTTTTGGACAGGTGAGGACAGTACAGAAAGTACTGACGCAGAAGAAATTCATGATGTACCCGAGGAAGATGAGATAACAGCAGAGGAAATTCCAGGTGCACCGGAAGAAGAGCAGGAAGAATTCACTGCGCCGGAAGAAGAAAAGGGAGAACCGCCTGCTGAGAATCTGACAGATGCAGAAGCGGAGGCAGGTGACGATGATGAGGATTCCCAAATTGAAATTCTGGAAGCTCCGTATAAGACAGAATATATGTATGGAATCGAGGCACGTCAGGCTTCAGATTTTGATCTGCGCGGATTGAAGATAAGGGTTACTAATTTCGAGGATGAAACAGAAGATCTGACGCTTACTGCATATGATGAACAGTTTCTCGAAGATTCAGACGGAAACATGTACAAGTGTTCTGTCTGGAAGGGGGATAAAGAACTTGAGTGGAATGAAGACGGAGAAGTCAGCAAACCACTGGCAGTGGGAGAATATACATTGCGGGTAACAGATCGCAATAATGAGAATGCAGCTTCTGTAAAACTTGCGATCGTGCCGGTCGGCGATACACTTCCGGTTTTGAATTCTTCAGGAACAGGAAAATATTCCCGCAAAGTAAAGGTGTCCGGTAAATACGCCTGCGCCAAATTTATTCCGAAAAAATCAGGCACTTATACATTTACATCTAACACCTCTGGGTTTGACTGGGGAAATGGATATAGTTTTAACCTGTATGACTCTAAATATTCTCCTGTTTCCAGAATCACCAGTGAAAATTATTCCGGAATGGGAATGTCGAAATACAAAGTAAAAAAAGGAGAGGTATATTACCTGTCATATAAACTGTATGAGACAGATAAAGTCACCTCTTTGAATTATAAAGTAGAACAGGTTCAAAGTATAACATCTGTAAAGATTGTGGAAAAACCATACTCCAAAAATTATTATATCTGGGGAAACTCAGGTATCACATGGAACTCCGGTAAATACAGACTCTATTCGAAATACGGTGGTAAAGTAAAAGTTACTTACAGCAATGGTCAGACAGAAATCCTTCCCACCTATGCAGAAAACAAATATGGCCAGGCTCTGATTCCTTATGTTAAATCTTCAGGAAAGGGCGGATATGGTACCTATGATCTGTATTTCAGCTATGAAGGTTCTGATGTAGAAGTAAAAATATCAAAGGGTGCAGTCCTGAAAAAGGTATCAGCATCTCCAACTTTAAAAGGCAGCGGTACGATAACAACTCCTGTCAGTAAATCCGATGAATCAAGCGCCCAGGCAGATGCTTTCCGTTTCGTCACAGGAAGTGCCACAAGATATGTAATTACCGCCAAACCATTAACTTTTATGACATTTGTCTATGAGGTCGGTAAGGGAAAAACACAATGGGCAGGAACTCTCGGAGGCGGTAAAGGAATAAAAGTGCTAAAGCCGAATTCCGTTTATTATATTGCAGCCCAGGGAAGTCGAATGGATGTGGATAAAGAAACATTTACGATCAAGCCGAAATCAGCCAAAATTTCCAGCTGTACAGTAACCCTGTCAAAGACATCCTGCTCTTATACAGGCAAAACGCTCAAACCGGCAGTTACGGTTTCAGATGGAAACTCTTATCTGACAGAAGGTACTGATTATACTCTTTCCTACAGTAATAATAAAAATCCAGGAACAGCAGTTGTTACGATCAAAGGAAAAGGAAGCTATACCGGAAGTATAAAGAAAACATTTAAGATCAAAGTAGCAGGCTGTACTCTGAAATCAGTTAAAAAATCAGGAATATCCAATGTACAGCTTAACTGGTCAAACACATCCGGAGTATACGGTTATTATGTATACCGCGCTTCATCAAAGAATGGAAAATACAGCAAGATAGCAACAATCACCAGTGCAAAAACAGTAAAATATACAGATAAAAAGGCGGCTTCAAGAAAGACCTGGTATTATAAAGTAGTACCTTATGCGAAGATAAACGGAAAAGCTGTGGCAGGATCCAGCAGTAAAATATTATCTATCCGTCTTTAGGAGCAAAATAACCCACATAAAATAAAAACGGGGGATTTGGGGCATGACACTTTATGGGACTGTTAGAAAAATGACGACGTAAAAATCGTCATTTTTCAACAGTCTCATTTTGTTTCTATATAATTTTTATCTTACATGTATGCAAAATTGATATCAGAAACTCCCCTCTTTTCATGTTGACACTGTGAAAAGCGAGACTATAATGAGAACCGAGAAAAAGAATCGAATATTATCGAAAAGGGGAAGTTAATTATGAGTACAGTTTTGCCGAGAGAAGAAGCCGTGGAAGCAATTTTTTCCAAAATTCTGGCTTCGCCGGAGGCATCCGGACGATTAAGCGGAGTTTTTTATGACCATATAGATGATGACCATCGTCTCACAGATAATGACAGAGATCATTTCCTGCAGGTACTGTTTCACGCATATCAGAATGGTGACATCAGTGCATTACTGTTGGAATTGTGCGGAAGGAGTATGTTTGACCTGCTGAGGGAGGCTTATCTGATCCCGAAGAAATTCCATGGAAAAGCAGGTGAGAATCCGGTTCTTCTCACAGATGCTTCAGGAGAACTTCTTCCTGGAGAAAAAGTCTCAGCCAGAGAATATGCGAAATTTAAAGAAACCTATAAGAACCATGAATGCGCCCCAAGATCAGCCCTGTACCTTGCAGACGGATATGATCTTGTCCGAACCTATACAGAAGGTCTGAACATCACAGAAGAGAAAGACAATCGCAAACGTGGCGTCCTGGCGCTCTATGCATTGCCAGATACCTGTAAACTGGGTCTGACCGAAGCACAGGCATATGCTGTTGTATGGGATGCCTTCCAGAAGATCCAGGAAGAAGCTCCGCGAGCGATGGTATATTATGGACAGGAAACCGGATTGAAAAAAGAGAGTCCGGATAAACCATATGATGAGATTGGCATTCTCCTTCCCATCCATGAATTTGAGAAAAAAATGCTCCAGCATTTAGACGAGGTTGACGGAATTGTACTGGCCTGTAGGGAAAAAATGATGAAGAAAGCAGGAAATGACAGCTTGCAGCTCTAAAACATATGGAAATGAGGAAGTGAGAAAATGCCACAGGAAGTGATCAAAAAGAATCATATGGATGTTGCCTGGCATGAATATACAGACGAAAACGGGGAAAATATACCCGTTTCAGATGCCAGCATCGCAGAGAAAGCATCCATTATCGGCCGTGTGGGGATCATGTTTCTCTCATGCGGTACCGGAGCATGGAGAGTAAGGAGTTCCATGAATACACTGGCAGAAGCGCTTGGTATTACATGTACAGCAGATATTGGCCTGATGTCCATTGAATATACATGCTATGACGGAGAAAGTGGCTTTACCCAGTCTCTGTGTCTGACTAATACAGGAGTAAATACTCTGAAGTTAAACCGCCTAGAACATTTTATCCGGAATTTTGAAAAAGAAGGAAAACATATGTCAGGAGAACAGTTGCATACTTTCCTTGATAATATTGAAAAAACACATGGTCTCTATTCCCCGCCTGCATTGGGACTTGCAGCAGCAATCGCATGCTGTGGATTTACCTTTCTGCTGGGAGGCGGTCCCATCGAGATGTTCTGTGCATTTGTGGGTGCAGGGATCGGAAACTACCTGCGCTGTAAACTGACAAAACATCATTTTACATTATTCTTATGTATTGTATCCTCTGTATCCCTGGCATGTTTTGCATATGCAGGTATGCTCAAACTCGGAGAAATACTGTTTGGGATTTCTGTTCAGCATGAAGCCGGATATATCTGCGCCATGCTCTTCATCATACCGGGATTTCCATTCATTACCAGTGGTATTGACCTTGCCAAACTGGATATGCGTTCCGGAATGGAACGTCTGATGTATGCTCTGATCATTATTCTGGTAGCAACTATGTCAGCGTGGATCATGGCTCTGATCCTGCATCTGAAACCTGTAGATTTTATGAAACTGTCATTGTCTACAGAACAATGGATCTTATTCCGGATTCTTGCCAGCTTTTGCGGAGTATTTGGATTCTCCATTATGTTTAACAGCCCGGTGCGTCTGGCAGTTGCAGCAGCAGGAATAGGAGCAGTTGCCAATACTCTGAGACTGGAGTTGGTGGATCTTGCCAATATTCCTCCTGCAGCCGCCGCATTTATCGGAGCACTTACCGCAGGACTTCTGGCATCCCTGCTGAAGAATAAAGTTGGATACCCGAGGATATCTGTAACAGTTCCTTCCATCGTTATCATGGTTCCGGGGTTGTATTTATACAGAGGATTTTATAATCTTGGTATTATGTCATTATCGGTAGCTGCATCCTGGTTTGCATCTGCGATTCTTATCATTGCAGCCTTGCCATTAGGACTGATCTTTGCCCGTATTCTGACGGATAAAGCGTTCCGGTACTGTACTTAACCGAATCAGAAATCAGTCAGGTCCCCATCTACTGCTTCAATTGCCAAAAACAATAAGCAATGGGTGGGGAATTGTTCGTATCAGGGGAAATGCAAACTCCTGGTGATAAACTGCATAGCAGATATTTGGTTATGAGCAAGCAGCAAAACGGATTGTGAATACCTACTGGAATCGTAGAAAATGTGAAAATAATATCAAACCAACAAACAATTTTATACTCCCAAATAAATATTCAAATTGAAAAATTGTTCAGATTTCTATACAAAACCTCTTGTTAATTTGTTGACAATGTGCTATCATTAAGGCGTCAATTTTGTTAGGAGAAAAGGAGTATTAAGATTATGAGCAGTAAAATTACTATCATTGGAGCCGGCAGTGTCGGTGCCACCATTGCGTATACTTTATCAAGTCAGGATATTGCATCTGAACTCGTTCTGATCGATATCAACAAACAGAAAGCAGAGGGCGAAGTTCTGGATATCATCCAGGGAACCTGCTTCAGAGATCCTATTTCCATTATAGCCGGTGATTATGAAGATGCCAAAGACTCTGACATTGTTATCATCACATCCGGTATTGCACGTAAACCTGGACAGACAAGACTTGAACTTACACAGACAAACGTAAATATTCTTAAATCCATCACACCGGAGATTGTAAAGGCTGCACCAAACGCTCTTTACCTGATCGTAAGCAATCCTGTCGATATCATGACTTATGTATTTACAAAAATTTCCGGACTTCCGGAGAACCAGATTCTTGGTTCCGGTACCATCCTTGACTCTGCACGTCTGCGCTGCGGATTATCCGAGCACTTCCAGATTGCACAGAGCAACATCCATGCTTATGTATTTGGCGAACATGGCGATACATCCTTTATTCCATGGTCCGGAGCTTATATTTCCGGTGTAAGTGTGGATGAATACTATGAACTGGAGAAAAAGCTTGGAAAAGACATCGAGCCGATCGATAAGGAAGCAATGCTTACCTATGTACAGAAGTCCGGCGGTGAGATCATCTCCAAGAAAGGTGCAACTTTCTATGCAGTATCTTCTTCTGTATGCAAGCTCTGCAGCTTACTGGTATCTTCTTCTGAGTCTATTTCCACAGTTTCTACCATGATGCATGGAGAATATGGAATTGAAGATGTATGCTTAAGTACCTTAACTCTGGTAGGACCAAACGGGGTACAGGGTAAAGTTCCAATGAGAATGACAAAAGCTGAGATTGAACAGCTTAAGAAGAGTGCGGATGCACTCAAAGAAATTATTGCTCAGATTGACCTTGATTAATCATAAATCAGACGAATGATCCGGGAGAGTGAGAAAGTCACCTCACTCTTCCGGATAACAGAAAGTTACTGTTTACTCCTTTTTTATTCATGAGTCAAAATTCCATCTTGCAGCGGAGGCAAAGGAGTTTTGACTGTTATGAATTAAAACAGAAGGTATTGCTTTTTCAAAAAAAGGCATTGTTTTTTCAGGCTTTTGAAACGAAAGTCTGATTATGAGTAATATGAGTAAATAGAAAAGCGGATGACTTAATCTGTTTGAAAAAGTTAATTTAGATCAGGAAGAGATAAGCAGAGGTGTTGATGCAAAAAAATATCAAAAGCCTCTTGTTAAAATGTTATCAATATGATATAATATATGTCGGAAATCGAGCTGATACACTCCTTTAATTGCGGAGGAAGGGTGTGCGAACTCTTTTATTTTCTATGTCTCAAAAAGATATAAAAAGTAACGTATTAGTCTTGGTTTTATATTTTTGTCTATTTATCGTTAAAAAAAAGACAAAGATTAGCAGACACTAACTGCTGCAAACAGACTATTAAATTTTATGCAACACGAATTTACCTGAACAACTAAGAAAGGATAATGTTAAGTATGAAGTACAGTTATTATCCGGGTTGTACCCTGAGAAACAAGGCGAAAGATCTGGACGAATATGCCAGA
>SKEP01001413.1_pt1 | contig 12715 bp, 5 predicted proteins | sample 4826901 | NCBI WGS metagenome assembly SKEP01 (sample SAMN11008806, study PRJNA524170) | human gut metagenome | biome: Human fecal sample; material: Feces; isolation source: fecal sample from pouch patient p4, p43, p49, p54, p55 | host: Homo sapiens | place: Israel: Tel-Aviv | collected 2014-03-20
ACCGCGTCCATCATGGGGGGTAAACGTTAATGCCGCGCTCGGCAGGCGATCAACCGGCAGCGAACCACTGCCGATCTGCGAAAGACATGGCATAACCTGTACCGCAAACTCCGCGCCGTAATGTGCGGCAAGGGGAGCCTGTAAACGTTGTGCCTGGATTTGAATGACCTCTGCGCTGCGGGTAAGCAGGCGCAGGGTCGGTAATTTTTCACTCAGAGCTTCAGGGTGTAAATAAAGACGCAACGTGGCTTCCAGCGCCGCGAGGGTCATTTTATCCGCGCGTAATGCACGCTTCAGCGGGTGGCTTTGCAGGCGGGCGATCATTTCTTTTTTACCAACAATAATTCCTGCCTGCGGCCCGCCTAACAGCTTGTCGCCGGAGAAGCTCACCAGACTGACGCCCGCCGCAATCAACTCCTGCGGCATTGGCTCTTTCGGCAAACCGTACTGGCTAAGATCGACCAGCGAGCCACTGCCTAAATCAGTCACTACGGGAACATCCAGCTCTTTGCCGAGCGCCACCAGTTCCGCTTCATCTATCGCTTTGGTGAACCCCTGAATGCTGTAGTTACTGGTATGTACTTTCATCAACAGTGCGGTATTTTCATTCACCGCCTGACGATAATCATTCGCGTGCGTGCGGTTGGTGGTCCCTACTTCGTGTAGGGTGCAGCCTGCCTGACGCATAACATCGGGAATACGAAACGCGCCGCCAATCTCCACCAGTTCGCCGCGAGAAACCACCACCTCTTTCCCGCTGGCAGTGGCCGCCAACATCAATAACACCGCCGCCGCATTGTTATTAACGATACAGGCATCTTCCGCCCCCGTAATGCGGCACAGCAACTGCGCCAGCGCACGATCGCGATGTCCGCGTCCAGCGTCGTCCAGATCGTACTCGAGGGTCACTGGCGAACGCATAGCCTGCGCAACGGCTTCCACCGCGGCTTCCGCCTGTAAAGCTCGCCCAAGGTTGGTATGCAGCACGGTTCCCGTCAGGTTGATCACCGGACGCAGCGCGCTCTGCGCTTCTTTCGTCAACCGGGCATCGACTTCTTGCGCCCAGTTTTCACACCACGCAGGCAGCGTCTGGCTGCCACGAATCACTTCTCGCGCTTCGTCGAGCATCTGACGCAACAATTCCACCACGCGGGTGTGACCATAAGTATCACGCAAAGAAAGGAAGGAGCTATCGCGCAATAAGCGATCAATAGCCGGAAGTTGACTATAGAGGGAACGCGTTTCGGTTGTCATAGGAAACCTGGCTGATCAAGGCCCTCTCACACGGAGAAGGGCGTTTAACATAACCACGGATTGTAACGTGAGATGGGTCAGGAGGACATATCGCGCATCAAGCCTTTGGCGGTTCGGTGCGAGCAAAACTTTCGCGGCTAAACAGGTTTTCGACCAGTTTGACTAAGTGTGGGCGATCGACACACCAGCCTGGCGCAACGCGGCGGAAATTGAGATATCCGACGGCACAGGCAATGGCGATAGTCGCCAGATTGACCGTATCGGTTTTGAGTGTGCCATCGACCAGATATCCTTCCAGCACATCCAGACTGCGGTTGATTTTCTCCCGCTGGCGTAACAATTCATCTTCAGACTGCTGCGCCGCTGGACGCGCCTGTTCACGCACCGATACCAGCCCGGCATCCATAATGCCATCCGCCAGTGCCTCAATTTTGCGCACCCGCAACGACTCCAGCGGATCGCGCGGCAACATCGCCGGAGCGACATTCATTAATTCAATATATTCAGCGATGATCGGCGAATCAAACCAACATTCGCCCTCTTCGGTCACCAGCACCGGCACTTTTCCTAACGGGTTAAATTGCGCCACGCCGTTGTCCGCGTTATAGGGCAGTTCATTAATAAATTCGAAAGTTATGCCCTTTTCTAACAACAGAATAGAAAGTTTGCGTACAAACGGGCTGGTGTAGCTACCGACGAGTTTCATGCCGAGTCCTTTGTGCGAGGAAAAATATCAGTATGGCCTGGTGATGGGAAAAAGGGCAGAAAATGTTGATGGTTTGTTACTTCCAAATAAATCACATATTTATCATGGTGATATAAATATTTTCCTAATTGTTTCTATCTGATGGATATCTCACTTAAGGCTTTCTTATAAATCTGTAGGGTTTTGCCTGGAAGCAGACAAATAACCCGATAAAACAAGGATGAGCAGATGAGCGGAAAACCGGCAGCGCGTCAGGGCGACATGACGCAGTATGGCGGTAGCATTGTTCAGGGTTCAGCCGGGGTGCGCATTGGTGCCCCCACCGGCGTGGCCTGTTCGGTGTGCCCCGGCGGAGTGACGTCCGGCCATCCGGTCAATCCCCTGCTCGGTGCAAAGGTCCTTCCCGGTGAAACCGACATCGCCCTGCCCGGCCCGCTGCCGTTCATCCTCTCCCGCACCTACAGCAGTTACCGGACAAAAACGCCCGCGCCGGTGGGGAGCCTCGGCCCCGGCTGGAAAATGCCTGCGGATATCCGCTTACAGCTGCGCGATAACACACTGATACTCAGTGATAACGGCGGCAGAAGCCTGTATTTTGAGCACCTGTTTCCCGGTGAGGACGGTTACAGCCGCAGCGAGTCACTGTGGCTGGTGCGCGGCGGCGTGGCGAAACTGGATGAAGGTCACCGGCTGGCCGCACTCTGGCAGGCGCTGCCGGAAGAGCTTCGCCTGAGTCCGCATCGTTATCTGGCGACAAACAGTCCGCAGGGGCCGTGGTGGGTACTCGGCTGGTGTGAGCGGGTGCCGGAAGCGGATGAGGTGCTGCCTGCGCCGCTGCCGCCGTACCGGGTACTGACCGGGCTGGTGGACCGCTTCGGGCGCACACAGACGTTCCACCACGAAGCCGCCGGTGAATTCAGCGGCGAAATCACCGGCGTGACGGATGGTGCCGGGCGTCACTTCCGGCTGGTACTGACCACGCAGGCGCAGCGGGCAGAAGAAGCCCGGCAGCAGGCCATTTCCGGCGGGACGGAACCGTCCGCTTTTCCTGATACCCTGCCGGGTTACACCGAATATGGCCGGGACAACGGCATCCGTCTGTCTGCCGTGTGGCTGACGCACGACCCGGAATACCCGGAGAATTTACCTGCCGCGCCGCTGGTGCGCTATGGCTGGACGCCGCGCGGCGAACTGGCGGCAGTGTATGACCGCAGCAATACACAGGTGCGCAGCTTTACTTACGATGATAAATACCGGGGCCGGATGGTGGCGCACCGTCACACGGGCCGACCGGAAATCCGTTACCGTTACGACAGCGACGGGCGGGTGACAGAACAGCTAAACCCGGCAGGCTTAAGCTACACGTATCAGTATGAGAAAGACCGCATCACCATCACCGACAGCCTGGACCGCCGTGAAGTGCTGCACACGCAGGGCGAAGCCGGGCTGAAGCGGGTGGTGAAAAAGGAACACGCGGACGGCAGCGTCACACAGAGTCAGTTTGACGCCGTGGGCAGGCTCAGGGCACAGACGGATGCCGCAGGCCGGACAACAGAGTACAGCCCGGATGTGGTGACGGGCCTCATCACGCGCATAACCACGCCGGATGGCAGGGCATCGGCGTTTTACTATAACCACCACAGCCAGTTAACGTCAGCCACCGGGCCAGACGGGCTGGAAATGCGCCGCAAATATGATGAGTACGGACGTCTGATTCAGGAAACCGCCCCTGACGGCGATATCACCCGCTACCGTTATGATAATCCACACAGTGACCTCCCCTGCGCAACGGACGATGCCACCGGCAGCCGGAAAACCATGACGTGGAGCCGTTACGGTCAGTTGCTGACCTTCACTGACTGTTCCGGTTATGTAACCCGCTATGACCATGACCGTTTTGGTCAGGTGACGGCGGTGCACCGCGAGGAAGGCCTGAGCCAGTACCACGCATACGACAGCCGTGGACAGTTAACTGCGGTGAAAGACACGCAGGGCCATGAAACGCGGTATGAATACAACGCCGCCGGTGACCTGACCGCCGTCATTGCCCCGGACGGCAGCAGAAACGGGACACAGTACGATGCGTGGGGAAAAGCCATCTGTACCACGCAGGGCGGTCTGACGCGCAGTATGGAATACGATGCTGCCGGACGGGTCATCCGCCTGACCAGTGAAAACGGCAGCCACACCACCTTCCGTTACGATGTACTCGACCGGCTGATACAGGAAACCGGCTTTGACGGCCGCACACAGCGTTATCACCACGACCTGACCGGCAAACTTATCCGCAGCGAGGATGAGGGGCTGGTCACCCACTGGCACTATGACGAAGCAGACCGCCTCACGCACCGCACCGTGAATGGCGAAACCGCAGAGCAGTGGCAGTATGACGAACGCGGCTGGCTGACAGACATCAGCCATATCAGCAAAGGGCACCGGGTGACGGTGCATTACGGGTATGATGAGAAAGGCCGGCTGACCGGTGAGCGTCAGACGGTGCATCACCCGCAGACGGAAGCACTGCTCTGGCAGCATGAGACCAGACATGCGTACAACGCGCAGGGGCTGGCGAACCGCTGTATACCGGACAGCCTGCCCGCCGTGGAATGGCTGACCTACGGCAGCGGTTACCTGGCAGGCATGAAACTCGGCGACACACCGCTGGTGGAGTACACCCGCGACCGCCTGCACCGGGAAACGCTGCGCAGCTTCGGCCGTTATGAACTCACCACCGCTTATACCCCTGCCGGGCAGTTACAGAGCCAGCACCTGAACAGCCTGCTGTCTGACCGCGATTACACCTGGAACGACAACGGCGAACTCATCCGCATCAGCAGCCCGCGCCAGACCCGGAGTTACAGCTACAGCACCACCGGCAGGCTGACCGGCGTTCACACCACCGCAGCGAACCTTGATATCCGCATCCCGTATGCCACAGACCCGGCAGGTAACCGCCTGCCCGACCCGGAGCTGCACCCGGACAGCACCCTCAGCATGTGGCCGGATAACCGTATCGCCCGTGACGCGCACTATCTTTACCGGTATGACCGTTACGGCAGGCTGACGGAGAAAACCGACCTCATCCCGGAAGGGGGTATCCGTACGGATGATGAGCGCACCCACCGGTACCATTACGACAGTCAGCACCGGCTGGTGCACTACACGCGGACACAATATGCAGAGCCGCTGGTCGAAAGCCGCTATCTTTACGACCCGCTGGGCCGCAGGGTGGCAAAACGGGTGTGGCGACGTGAACGGGACCTGACGGGCTGGATGTCGCTGTCACGGAAACCGCAAGTGACCTGGTACGGCTGGGACGGCGACCGGCTGACCACGATACAGAACGACAGGAGCCGCATCCAGACGATTTATCAGCCGGGGAGCTTCACACCACTCATCAGAGTTGAAACTGCCACCGGTGAACTGGCCAGAACGCAGCGCCGCAGCCTGGCGGATGCGCTTCAGCAGTCCGGCGGCGAAGACGGTGGCAGTGTGGTGTTCCCGCCGGTGCTGGTGCAGATGCTCGACCGGCTGGAAAGTGAAATCCTGGCTGACCGGGTGAGTGAGGAAAGCCGCCGCTGGCTGGCATCGTGCGGCCTGACCGTGGAGCAGATGCAAAACCAGATGGACCCGGTGTACACGCCGGCGCGAAAAATCCACCTGTACCACTGCGACCATCGCGGCCTGCCGCTGGCGCTCATCAGCACGGAAGGGGCAACAGCGTGGTGCGCAGAATATGATGAATGGGGCAACCTGCTGAGTGATGAGAACCCGCATCATCTGCAGCAGCTCATTCGCCTGCCGGGTCAGCAGTATGATGAGGAGTCCGGCCTGTATTACAACCGCCACCGCTATTATGACCCGCTGCAGGGGCGGTATATCACTCAGGATCCGATTGGGCTGAAGGGGGGATGGAATTTTTATCAGTATCCGTTGAATCCGGTCATAAATGTAGATCCGCAAGGTTTGGTTGATATAAATTTATACCCCGAAAGTGATCTTATCCATTCTGTAGCTGATGAGATTAATATCCCAGGCGTTTTCACAATCGGGGGGCATGGTACCCCCACATCTATTGAATCCGCAACGCGCAGTATCATGACAGCTAAAGATCTAGCATATCTAATTAAATTTGATGGGAATTATAAAGATGGGATGACAGTTTGGTTATTTTCTTGTAATACAGGTAAAGGACAAAATTCATTTGCTAGCCAATTAGCTAAAGAGTTACATACAAATGTAATAGGACCTGACACGCTATGGACGTGGTGGGGGCGAGGAACTAATGGTAAGTTAAAAATGGATACAGTGCTAACAGCACCAACGAACCTTAATTCAAATAAGGATCTAATGGCTATAACAACAAAAGACCTTGGTAATTGGATAACATATGGGCCATCTGGGCACCCCATTTCTAATATGCAAGGTACGCCAGAAAAACCCAGTGATATAAGATAGGTTGTAGATGTATGAAAGCATGCTTGTTACTATTTTTTTATTTTTCTTTTATTTGTCAATTGCATGGTGCTGATGTGAAAATAAAAGAAAACGAAAGTGTGATGGGATCTACAGCAATGACCTATGATTTAAGTGAAGAAAAGCTGATGAAACTGAAGTATAAATCACAACATGGTGATTCAGAGGCATCATTTCGACTATATCAATATTACTGCTTTACTAAAAATAATATTGATAAACAATTGCGATTCTTGGAAAGATCAGCATCTCAGGGGAATGTTACAGCGCAGTTTAATTATGGGGTCTTTTTATCAGATACAAATCCAACATTATCAGAATATTATAATTTGAACAGAGCTATTTATTGGATGGAATTCGCTGTAAATAACGGTAATATTGATGCAAAGAGCAAACTTCAAGAGCTCAAAAAGCTAAAGCGAATGGATAGAAGGAAGAATAAGGAGAATCCGTAAAAGCAATAGTTCATCAGACTGCCGCAGCAGTAGTATGATGATGAATCAGGGCTGTACTATAACTATTATCGGTAACATTAACCGCAGCAGGGGCGGTATAACACTCAGGCTCCGATTGGGCTGGAAGGTAGGTGGAATTTTTATCAGTATCCGTTGAACCCGATTTCTGGAATCGATCCCCTTGGGATTAGCCACCTGTTTATACAGTATAACTTTAGGTATGCTTTCGTGTGTTTCAGATATACCATGTGATGATAATTTTTATGATGTGCTTAGTATTCCAGTCGCTTCTGGTAATAATATGCAATGTAAAAATAATCCCCGTTGTACACATTTATAAATAGATGGCCAATACCTCAAGGCCTATGGAGTTGGAATGTTAATGACCCGGGAGCAAGCAATAGAAAACCTGACGGCATACGATTAGTACCGTCAGTTAATACAGGAACTTATAATCGCAATGGATTTTCAATACATAGTTGTTTAAACGCTTTTGGTCCGTCTTTAGGACCTCGATTCTGTTCCGAGGGTTGTATAACTGGTTTATCTAATGACATGCAAAAATTAAATGAGTTAATATTTTCAGAGCCAGATAGCACATTAACAGTTACGGACTAAAAAATATGGCAAGGTTATTAACAATTGTATTTTTTTCTCTATTTCTGCGAGTGCAGTTACTGCAAGACAATTTCAGAGAGAGTTAGATTTGGCAGACAAAGCAATATTATGGGCACTAATATCAGCCAGTAATAAAGAGGGACGAAAAGCGTGTTCACTAAGCTATTTTGCCTGTAAGGCCGCAGAGGCTGAACTCGGACTGGCATATATGGCTGCGAATGATAACAAGGAATTTCTCACATCCTTATCTAATATAATGAGGTACAAAATAGATGCTGGACTTTCCGAATCCTATACATGCTATTTATTAAGTAAGGGAAAGATCATAAGACCATATCTGAAAAATCTAAATCCACTCCAACTTGCCGCTGATTGCATTGAAACAGTAAATAAAATAAAAGATAAGAATAAAAAAATCATTGATATAAATTCAGTTAATATTTGTAGTGATGATAAAAATATAAAATTGAGAGTTAATAGTACTATTATGGCCATTGATGATTCTATAAAGTGCATCGATGAATGATAACTTAATTTTATTTAAAAATATATTAATAACTCACTCTCCAGGAGTTTTTTAACTTAGTTTTATAATGAATACGATAATTAAAAGTGAAGAAGAAAATAGTTGTATACATATATTCCATGACCCTACATTGTGATCTATAGATTAAATATTTTTTAAATGTGACTGTCATCCTTCAGATAATAAAGCCATCATCGCAATAGATGGAAAAGCACTCCTGCTCTTTTTTGATTAGAGCCGTCGCAGGAGGAACAACTCATATCATCATTGCGATCTCGACGATGTATAGTCTCATCCTGCGGCAGAACAAGACGGATAAAAAATCCAATGAGAGCACACTCATCCAGAACTTATTAACATAATGAATATTAAAGAAAAATCATCGCAGCTAATGAAGTAATATGCAAAAATAATTAGTCCTTACAAGGAGCAAAGTTCCATAATCTCCCCCCTCCCCCTCAATGATCCAAATAAAGATAATGCATCCAGCTGGTCATTCTTAGCAGCACTTTCCGCATCACCGAAACATGGCTGAAATGGTCGGAGTAAACCGCCACCTGGGCGTAGATGCCGTCGGGTAAGGCATCGATATCATCGTTAGGATCCAGTGCAATGGTTCCCAGCACACCGTCCGTGCCGGGCACGACCGTTAATGATTGCAATACCCCCTGCGCCTGATAAGAACCGCCTGGCACGACAGGTAAAATACTAGTCAGTTTGCCGTGAAACACCTGCCCAGGTAGCGCGTTAAACACCACTTCCGCATCATCGCCGGGTTTCAGACGTAACAGCGAGTTTTGCCGAAATTGGGCGACAATTTGCCGTTTTTGCTCGGGGATGAAGACCATCACCGGACGCAGCGGCAAGGCAGCTGCGTATGTACCTGGGCGGATCAGTACCTGAGTAACGTAGCCATTGCTCGGCGCGCGAATGACAGTCTGCTCAAGGTTATATTTTGCTTCAGTAAGTTGCGCTCTTAAGCTCACAATCTGCGATTGCTCGCCGTTAACCATACTGTCGAGCTGGCTCTGGATCTGCGCCTGCTCCGCCACCGAGCCTTTCACCAGCGCATCCTGCGCGAGGAAATTTTGCCGCGCATCGTCGATGTCACGTTCCGAGAACGGATTCACCGCCGCCTGGCTGCCTTTCAAGTAACGTTGATAATTTTTAAACAGACGGTCGCGCTCCGCTGAAACCTGGGTGGTGTTGGCCTGCGCTTCAGTGAGCTGCGCACGCAGCGTCTTTATATTATGCGTCGCCGTCATCAGGTCAGCCTGAAGTCTGTCAACTCGCGCCTGGTAACGAACCGGGTCGAGCTTAAAAAGCACCTCGCCCTTTTGAATAAGCTGATTATTCTTGTCAGTGACTTCAGTAACAATTCCCGTCACCTGTGGCGTGATAGGGATCGCTATCACTGCCTTTTGCGCGGTAAAAGTGTAAGGGTGGTTGTAGTTCATCAACAAAATCAAACCACTCACCAGAAACACGCCTCCCAGCGCCGCCGTCGCCAGCGTCCACTGATTTACCGGAATGCGGAAGATTTTAAAGACCGCCCACGCCAGCGCCACGTAAGTTAAAACAATCAATAGATCCATAATTAGATCTCCGGGAACGTGGAATAGTCAGTCTTTTTCTCGGCGGCGAGTTGATGCTCCAGCCGGGAAATTCGGTCAGAAAGTGAGGCGATTTCCGGGTCAGTTGCTTTCTCCTGCGACGCAACATGTGACTGCATACCCCAGCCACGCTCCGGTTGATAGAGCGTCGCCCAGATCCACAGAAACGGCCAGATAACATGCAGAGTAAACAGGCTCACCCAGCCCGCCGTATGAATAGCGTCGGCATGGGGGTGATTGCGCTTTTTGGCAATCAGATAAGGGATGTCATGTATCGCGATGATTCCATAAAAAATCACCAGAAAGACGAAGATCAGCACTCCCAACGCGAAATAGTTTAGAAACATATCTGCCTCGGATTCACGTTTATCAGTGTTGTTTTTGGGCTGGCAGCCAGAAGGGAGTCAGGCTGATATTTTGACAATAATCCGGGTTCGCGATTCTCGCCATAACACCAAAGAATAATTTTTAGAGGTGATGAGTTGCTTAGTTACATAACGATTGTATGACGAAGGCATAACATGCTGTAGATCACATCAGGTGAACGCCGTAAGAAAATATCTTGTGATTCAGATCACAAAGATTCAACAAACCATCAAAACAAAAATGTGACACTACTCACATTTAAATGCCATTTTTAGCGAAAATCGCCGTCTTGTTGCTTTTTTACACAAGCGTTTTGTGATGAGTATCACGTCAATTACCTCTCTACCCCCTATATTTATGTGACTGATATCACACAAAAGGCCGTCGACTGGACAGTTAACCGATTCAGTGCCAGATTTCGCAGTATCTACAAGGTCCGGCTACCTCTGCCGCCACATTAACAAAAAACCTCGGGCTTCCAGCCTGCGCGACAGCAAACATAAGAAGGGGTGTTTTTATGTCATCCGATATTAAGATCAAAGTGCAAAGCTTTGGTCGTTTCCTCAGCAACATGGTGATGCCAAATATCGGCGCGTTTATCGCGTGGGGTATCATCACCGCGTTATTTATTCCAACAGGGTGGTTACCGAACGAAACGCTGGCGAAGCTGGTCGGGCCGATGATCACTTATCTCCTGCCGCTGCTGATCGGTTATACCGGTGGTAAGCTGGTTGGCGGCGAACGTGGCGGCGTAGTCGGTGCCATTACCACCATGGGCGTTATCGTCGGCGCAGACATGCCGATGTTCCTCGGCTCTATGATTGCAGGTCCGCTGGGCGGCTGGTGCATTAAGCACTTCGACCGCTGGGTAGACGGTAAGATCAAATCCGGTTTTGAAATGCTGGTGAATAACTTCTCCGCAGGCATCATCGGGATGATCCTCGCTATTCTGGCATTTCTCGGCATTGGCCCGGTTGTTGAAGCCCTGTCTAAAATGCTGGCGGCGGGCGTTAACTTCATGGTTGTCCATGACATGCTGCCGCTGGCGTCTATCTTTGTTGAACCGGCGAAAATCCTGTTCCTCAACAACGCCATTAACCACGGTATCTTCTCGCCGCTGGGTATTCAGCAGTCCCATGAACTGGGTAAATCCATCTTCTTCCTGATTGAAGCTAACCCAGGTCCAGGTATGGGCGTGCTGCTGGCGTACATGTTCTTTGGTCGTGGTAGTGCTAAACAGTCTGCGGGCGGTGCGGCAATCATCCACTTCCTGGGTGGTATCCACGAAATCTACTTCCCGTATGTGCTGATGAATCCGCGTCTGATCCTGGCCGTTATCCTCGGCGGTATGACTGGCGTGTTCACGCTGACTATCCTGGGCGGTGGTCTGGTTTCTCCAGCATCTCCGGGGTCTATCCTTGCGGTACTGGCGATGACGCCAAAAGGTGCTTACTTCGCTAACATCGCGGGTGTGTGTGCGGCGATGGCTGTCTCCTTCGTTGTCTCTGCTATTTTGCTGAAAACCAGCAAAGTGAAAGAAGAAGATGATATTGAAGCAGCAACTCGTCGTATGCAGGACATGAAAGCTGAGTCTAAAGGCGCATCTCCGCTGTCTGCTGGCGATGTGACTAACGACCTGAGCCACGTACGTAAAATCATCGTTGCCTGTGACGCCGGTATGGGTTCCAGTGCGATGGGCGCAGGCGTTCTGCGTAAGAAAATTCAGGATGCAGGTCTGTCGCAGATTTCTGTTACTAACAGCGCGATCAACAACCTGCCGCCAGATGTGGACCTCGTCATCACTCACCGTGACCTGACCGAACGCGCTATGCGCCAGGTTCCGCAGGCACAGCATATTTCGCTGACCAACTTCCTCGACAGCGGCCTGTACACCAGCCTGACCGAACGTCTGGTTGCTGCCCAACGCCACACGGCAAACGAAGAGAAAGTAAAAGACAGCCTGAAAGACAGCTTTGACGATTCCAGTGCTAACCTGTTCAAGCTAGGCGCGGAGAACATCTTCCTCGGTCGCAAAGCGGCAACCAAAGAAGAAGCGATTCGTTTTGCTGGCGAGCAGCTGGTGAAAGGCGGTTACGTTGAGCCGGAATACGTTCAGGCGATGCTGGATCGTGAAAAACTGACCCCGACTTATCTGGGTGAGTCTATCGCGGTGCCACACGGTACGGTTGAAGCGAAAGATCGCGTACTGAAAACGGGCGTGGTGTTCTGCCAGTACCCGGAAGGCGTGCGCTTCGGTGAAGAAGAAGATGACATTGCCCGTCTGGTGATTGGTATTGCAGCCCGTAACAACGAGCACATTCAGGTTATCACCAGCCTGACCAATGCACTGGATGATGAGTCCGTCATCGAGCGTCTGGCACACACCACCAGCGTGGATGAAGTGCTGGAACTGTTGGCAGGTCGTAAGTAATCCAATCCCACCCTCTCCACATGGAGAAGGTGGGGTTAATTGCCTGATGCGCTACGCTTATCAGGCCTACAGGATGCATCACGATTTGTTGAATTTGCACGTTCTTGTAGGCCGGATAAGGCGCTTACGCCGCATCCGGCGCTGCCCCTCTCCTCACGGAGAGGGTTTGGGTGAGGGAAAAGCCTCACCCCAGCCCTCTCGGGTAAAAACATTGATGAAGGTTAATACTATGAAAGCATTACATTTTGGCGCAAGTAATATCGGTCGTGG
>SKEP01001430.1_pt1 | contig 12643 bp, 7 predicted proteins | sample 4826901 | NCBI WGS metagenome assembly SKEP01 (sample SAMN11008806, study PRJNA524170) | human gut metagenome | biome: Human fecal sample; material: Feces; isolation source: fecal sample from pouch patient p4, p43, p49, p54, p55 | host: Homo sapiens | place: Israel: Tel-Aviv | collected 2014-03-20
CCTTTAATGTATTAGGATAAGAAACTAATTTTTCAATAGTTATTTCGGGATGAGTATTGTTGGACAAATAATTATTGATTTCTTTATCCATTACTTCTTTTGAAGTCCCATATCTTAATTCAACTGTTTTGGGCTTTAGATGATTAATTGCGATTGAATTAAACCCATTAGTTGTTATTTCATAGTATAAGTATTTCAAATGATCATCATTCTTATACCTTATTTCATCTTTAAAATAATATGAGCGGTCTGGTTCTACGCAATACGCTCGTGCAATATCACCGTAATGAACATCAATTTTTTTTGCTTTTCTAAACTCTTCAATTTTGGAGAGTCGATAATCTAGCCCTAATGTAGAATAAGATGTTTCGCCATTTTTACTATCGTCCATTTCCCATTCAGTCACGTTTTGAAGAGAGAAGTAGTCAAATTGATAATACATTGAATTGAATCCGGAATGAATCTGATTTTGATCCCACCCGTGACCTCCAGAGAAATTTATTTCTGGTTTCCCCTCTTTTGTCAACAAATTTGCTACAAATGTTGTTCTTGGAATATTATCATAAATGGGTCCCCAAGATTGTACTCCTCTTCCACCAAAACTTATTGCGCTTCCCCATTTCAACTGTTCTAATTTGAAATCTATAAGAAAAGCTTTTTTTATGTCAGGATTATCGACCAATGAAATGGTTAACTCGGCTTGCGCTAAGCTATCCGCTATAAATAATAGTGTGACATCTTTGGTTAATTTAACCTTATATTTATCCTTGGCTAGTGATATACCTCCATATACCACTTCTGAAACTAGCTCTTCCGGATTATATTGCTCACTTAATGTTGTTCCTAGATACAGTTCCACAGGTTTAAAGGTAGCAGTAAGCTGATCACTAGCCTGTTCAGCAGTATTATTGGATACTTTTTCTGAATTACTAATTTCTTCTGTTGATGTCGCTGTTTGATCATTCGAACTCCCATTAATATCAGATGAACTATGGTTGGTAGATGTGCTCGTTATTTGTTCCTCAGTATTTTGAGTACCCTGAAGTAAATCACTGGTAGAAAACGAACTCTCTTCTGATGATTGGGTGTCGGATTGCTCTGTAAAACTAGCTTTTGATCCAGTTAATGGGTATTCTGATTTAGTCGCAAATACATTTCCAGTTTGGCTAATAATCACACCTAAACACAATATAAGAACAAACGAAGATAGAATGGTTCTCTTCATGAATGTTACTCCTTTCGTTTACGTAATGTATAAACCAATAAACACACAAGAATCAATACGATAGAGAACAACACAATAACAAGAATAGGAATATTATTATTTTTTTCTTCTTGTTGTATTGCTACTGAGCGATTGTTCAATTTTTTTGCTTCCGCTTTTTTTATAGAGAATTTTTTTCAAATTGGAACGGAGTACCATCTGCTGTTCCCGAGATTTTTAACTTATAATTTCCACTGACTAGCTTAGTATTTTTTGTATCAATTCCATAATTAAAGTTTGAATTTGGAGCCATCCGCATGTTATCTTTTTCTGAGCTATATGCTAGTTTCTCTTCTCCGTCTGATAGTAAAAATACTTTTGAATCTACATTTAGTTCTTTGATAATTCGTGGTGCTATATTCTGAAGATTAAAATTAATGAAAGTCCGATAATTCTTTTGAATCGGCTCTACCGAGTTCAATTGCATTTTAGGATCAATCTTTTTTTCGTTTTCTGATAAAACAACACCGATAGTATAAGCAATATTATTTCTTATCACAGTCTCATCGCTTTTCTCCAATTGTTTTGCATGAACATTTTCGAAACGCAATCCACCTAAAATTACACCATCAAATTTTTTATCTGGAATATGAATAATAAGGTTTGTAATAACCGTTTTATTTTTTGCAATTTTTAAATTTTTTGCTTCAAAATGGGCGATTTCACTAAAAGGCACTTTTAAAGAAGAATCTTTACTTTTTTTATTTTCATAGGAGGTTAATCCATTATCATTAGTCGTCGCTGTATTAGCTTCTTGAGAAATCGTTATTTCGTGATCTGATCCATTAGTAACACGAACCTTTAAAAGTTTTTCTTCGCCAGGTTTTACCTTCAAATCATAATAGGAACTTTGTTCATTTTCGGCTTCATCTAACGGTGTAACAGAAAATGCAATTTGTTCTGTTTCTTCAGCATAGACAGAATGCCCATTTAATACCAAAAAAAATGTACAACACAATATAGCAAATATTCTTTTTTTCACTTTTATCTCCTTGTTATTAAAGAAAAGCTACTTAACTGTGTACTTAAGCAGCTTCTCTAGACGTATTCGAGTTGATTCTTACGCTTATGGTAGTGATGGATCTTCTACTAAATTCCATGTTACAGTTGTTGAATAAGTATCTGAATTTTTAACAGTGGTTGATGGAACAGATAGTGTCACACCATTTGTAGTACCATCAGCTTGCAGTGTTCCCATCCCAATTGACCAGTTGCCAACACCATTTGTTGCATCTGCACGTCCGACTTCTTGCTCTGAAGATGAGAGTGTAATTTCACCTGCACTAGCAATCGGTGCACCAGATGCATTAGCATAAGCTAAATTACTAAGCTTTAATTCTGCACCTTTCAAAATGTTTCCATTACTATCTGTAAAGTCATTATCCAATTTAGCTGTAAGGCTCCAACCTTGTCGATCAGTACCACGAGCATCTTTCGTAGCAACGATTGGTACAATTTTACTACCATCTTTCATTTCATCTGCTAATCCATGCCAAGAAGTATCGGACTTAATCGGAATCAATAATCGTCCAGTTTTCATTTTTTTGTAATCCCAATTTATACTGAAAACAGCTGGTTACTTTTGATAAATTATCAAGATACTTTACATTAACTCTAACTTGAAAATCTTCTCCGTTTTGTATATAAACTGGATTCATTAATTCTACAAATTTCAAATTATTGTTGATTGGACGTATTACATTATTTTGGGCATAATATTCCAATTCTTTTTCCGATGCTGTTGGATATAATTTGAAAAATGTCTCCAAAAATCCATTGATTTCCTCTGTCGTTTTGACATCAATTTCAGAATTTTCTACCGATGATTTTTCTTTATAGATTGCTTTTCCAGGTTTTTCAATCATTGTAGGCAAACTGGTCACAACATGATTGCCAATTTCATCTTCAAAAATAGTCACACGATAAGCTAAGGAAATTTGTTGCGTCTTTTTTGCTTTCGTGATATTTTGATTTGCTAGAAATGAAACGACAAATTCATTTGATTGTCTTTCGACATCTAAAATTTTTAATGATTGCACCTCAGAACTTGTAGGAATATCGATTCGAACCATATCTTGACTTAAAGTTAAAGCTTCTTCTGAAAGATACTGTTCGAGTCGTCCCATTCTCTTTTCAATAGCTACCTTTTCATTTCTCCATGAAAAATATTCTTTCGCAAAATCCATAGTAAAATTTTCTACTCCAGAAGTATTCATTACTTTCTCCTTTACTACTACTTTTTCATGGGTTGTATGCTGATCAACCGCAGTGAAATTCTTGTAGATACCAAAAGACACACTACAAAAGAGTAAAAACCAAAGAGCAAGCACCATTTTTCGATGCTTGCCCATTGATGCTATCCGTTCTTTTTTCTTTTTCGAAGTCTTCGACTTTTGACTTCGTTCAATTTTTATTTTCATCGTGATTCCCCTTTTCTATTATTTATACCTGCCAGCCCCAATGATATGCTGCTGCCAATAGGTTTCTGTAAGATTAGTCCACCCCACTGGATCTCCTGCATGAAACATTCGATTATCTCCTGCGTAAATACCCACGTGAGTGACGTAAGCTCCAGCATCATAAGTGGAGTGGAAAAAAATCAAGTCTCCAGATTTGGCATCTTTCAAGTCAATATGAGTCATGGCATCATACTGATCTTGTGCGACTCTTGGAAGCTTCAAACCAACTTTGGCATAACACCATTGAGTCAGTCCACTGCAATCAAACCCTGTTTCTGGACTCGATCCACCAAATACATACGCAGTGCCTTCATATTTAAAGGCTTCATCAAAAATCCCCTGAACCGTTTTATCATCAAATTGTGTCGTAGTCAGGTATTGTTTCACCAACAAACAATAAAACATATTCCCGTAGTTATAGCGCCAGCCACCATTTTCCTTAATCGCAATTGGATTGGAATAATCAACCTTTTGTCCTCCTGATTTTTCTTTTGAAAAAGATTCAGCTAAAGCAAAACGATGCTTCTTACCATTCTTCGCCACATGATCCAAGTATCCACCACCATAGTTATAGGCCTGAATGATACTATCTTGATCACAGCCCAGTTCCTTTGCTTGCTTGACCAAGGAAACAAAATAGATACACCCTTGTTTAATGGATGCTTCAGTACTCAATGAATTAGGAGGCAGTCCTGCCGATTCAGAACTTTGCATCACATCTTCCATCGTGCCGCCTGATTCCACTTGAATAATCGCCAAAAGAATCGGTACATAGTCTAATATGTCCGATTCTTTGGCATACTTTTCTACAAGTGAACGATGCTTTAAAACTGACTCTGAAACACTGTTACCACCAGAAGAAGAACCAGTGTTACTACTTCCTTCGCTATCATCACCAAACAATAAACCGACACACATCAAAATTCCCATAAAGGAAATCATTAAAATAGTTAGGGTGATTGTGCTCAATTTTTTTATTGTCATTTTTTATCACCTAGCTTTAGTTTGGTGCGATTCCGAAGATCCTTTCGATAATGGCGACTTCCATCTTTTACTAAAGTAGATTGCTTTTTCAATTGTTGGCTACGCACTAAATCTCGATTTACTGATGAGTGAATATTGTATTGCGGAATTTTCCGTTCAACTTTTGATCCCATGCTTTGTTTTGTAGTGACAAGTTCATTTGCTGACACATTGGTTCGCCGATTAAAGGAAGAACCTCTCTGGGCACCCAACACTTGACGCTTTTCATCCATTCTTTTTTGTCGTTGTTGTCGGTGATTGTCTCGGTGTTTCTCTCGTTCTTTTTTCTCCTGAACAAGACCTCGCTTAAATTCTTCTGGTGCTTTTTTTGTTTTCTCTATTCCTGTATGAAGATGATATTTCAAGTTCGTTGGTGTATCAGACAACTGTTCTTTTGCTTGTTTGGCTTTATTTTTTATCCTGGATTTTGAATCAAGTGCCACGCCAACCTTTCTACCAACTAAGTTCATTCGTGATGGTTTCTTAATACTGACTCCCTTATCTTGTTTCTTCAGATCAGAGTCCAACTCTGGATTGTCCTGAATTGATTGGTTCTTTCGATTTGATAATCCTATAGTTCTTGAACCGCTTTTCCCTTTTGGAGGATTAGCTGCTAATTTCCCATCAATTACAGCGCCCCCGCCAAAAGCTAGTGTTCGTCCAACATTTCGATTTAGTTGTCGTAATTTTCGGTTCATCAACATTTGAGGTTTCCGCATCACACTCCTCCCCATTGACTGACTGTCGTTACTCTGAAGATTGAACATACTCATGATGTCGCCTAATTTGAAATAAATACCGGCAAAGGTCACAATTTGCAGAAACGCAACCATAAAGAAAGGGTAAGTAGCCGAGATATTGAAAAACATCGTGGATATACTAAAAGCAGTCGTGATTACCAAGGTGACTCCCGCGCGCATCATAATCGTGTTGAACAAACGAATAATCGCCTTCTTCCCCAGACTCTCATAAGTTGGTAACATCGATAATAAAAAGCTGATTGGCAGAAACATGGCGAAAATGATAAAGAGAATTTGAGAGAACAACATGATTCCCGTCAGTAAGAAGATAAAGAACGAGATACCAATATTGAATAATACCAAAAAGACCACTGTCCCTAATCGGTTCATGGTCTTCGTAATGCTTAGATTCGCATTGTCTTTGTCTTCAATTTCAGCTCTTACTGCTTCCTCTCGATCCTTTCCTTTATTTTCATCCGGACTCACAGATAAAATCTTATTGACCCGCTCTTCTCCAATTTCTTCAATATTGGAATCATCAAATTGCAACAAGAGCCAGGGTTGTTGGACTTGAATCGAAAATAAACTATCTCGAATCAAATCAACACTATCCTTTCCTTGGCTTTCAGAACGGGGGACGGCAATCTTAGTTCCTAACGTAAGCGCGGCTTCACTAACATCCGAACTGAATTCATTGATTTTCGTGATATAAGTTGGTGCATATGCAATAAAGGAACCGGACAGCAGAAAAATCATCACAAAATTGATTACCGCTCGTACTGCCTTAGTGGCTTCACGTGTAAGCAATCCTGTATAAACTACATACACTCCCAAAGCCAAAATCATTAATAACAAAAAGCCAAAATAGAAGCCCGAAGTCTGCATGCCGTTTTCATTTATTCCAGCCAATGTTTGAATATTTTTTCCAATACTTTCTGCCGTATCCGAAATAAAATCCAACTTGTAAGCTTCTTGTACCACATACCCCGTTGCATTCGATAAATACAAACTAACGGTCCAAATGAAATTTGTAATGGTGTAGAGACCGTACATTACGCTTTTTCCTAACCCATCGCCCCAGTTCCAAGGCAACCAGTCCCACGAACTATCTACAAAGAAGTCCAATTGATAGTTATCAAGTGAATATTGAGAATAAAGATTGCCAGCTTTAACGGTGTCATCTACAAGTCCCGTTGCTTCTGCTACAGTTCCAATCAGACTCAAAAGAAGTAAAATGGTGCAGAGACTAATTGCACTTATTCCCACAATCCGAAAAAGTTTCTTTTTCATCTCCTCACTCCATTCTCTCTTGAACAGGTGGACGTGTATCAAAAGCATGAAAGAGTTCCTCAAAGACTGGATGAACTTGTACTACACCGACTCGGCCATACAAATCTTGCATCAAACATTGGCCGTTTTCTAAATCCCGCAGACGCTTTTGATTGCTTTCATCCTCTTGATCTAAACCGAAGAATTCCAACGTTTTTTTAATTTCATGAATATCGGTGCTACGAAAAGCAAATTTCAACCCAATATTATTTTTCAGACGTTCATCCAATAAATCATCACTATTTTGGGTCACAAAATAAACGCCGGCATTCATCGCTCGGCCAGCACGAACCAATTTATTTGATAGTGTTTTTCCTTGCGCCACTTGAAGAAAGCTCCAAGCTTCATCCAAATCCACGATTTTGAAAATTTCTCGATTACTATGGATAAAGTCTAAGGCAAAGGTCGAAATGACAATCAACATGGAAACACTAAGCAATTCCATCGTGGTGTATTCTTCAAACGTAGTTTCGGCATCTGGTAAAACCAAGTCTGCCACTTGAATAATATTCAATTGTTTATCTAAACTAATCGACTGCGTAATTGAACCATCTGAAAAGAGTAAATGTGCAAAATCATAATCGGTAAACGATTCAATATGATCGGCAATATTTTCCGCAACTGGTGTCCCATCGTTTCGAAGCTCCGTAATGACTTGTAACAACCCACGTTGATTGCTTTGTGTAACAGTCCGAATAGCTTTTCGCAAAACAGGAAATTTTTCTCCATCGCGACTAGAAATTCCGGTTAAGAAAGTCAGAATATCAATTGCCAAACTCTCGGAATCTTTCTTTTTCTTCATAATGATATAAGGATCAAGCAGTCCTTGATTCCCAGGTTTGCTGGTTAGATTGAGGATATTAATTTCATCCGCAATTTCTGGCAAGCTTTCTTTCCAGCCACTACGCTCTCCTTTTGGATCAACAATTACTGCTTGACCGCCAAATAAGACAGCATAATAAACTAAGAGATTATTACTAAAGGACTTGCCTCCACCAAGTGAACCAAGAAAAGCAGCAGCTAACGCATTAGTGACGGAACCTTTGACTCCTTGTGAAGCCAATGCCGGTTTGAGATACACATTGCGCCCGGTATCCACATTGTAACCAAAGTAAATCCCTTCCAATTCTCCTAACATTTGAGTTGCCCCAAAACCAAGTCCAGCTAAAAAATCAGAAGTAACATATTGGATATAGTCGTTCATGTATCGCTTACTAGCGGGCAAGAACTCTTCATGTAGTCCCATCATATCGCCAAAGGGACGAACCAATTTTACATTAGTATCATCATAAAAATCTAAAACCTCATCACACCGTCGTTTTAATTCATCTAATGATTCTGCACTCACTCGAACGACATAGCTTAATTTGTACATGGATTCTTTGGATTGATCCAAGGTATTTTCTAGTTCATCTACTGAATCCAAGGCATCTAGGACATTCGAATTGGTTTCATTGTCGGACTGGTACGCATGGTTGTCTAAGTCTTTCAGTTCTTTTTTCTTATTGCGAACTGTCGCCAGTGCCTTTTTATTCGTCACGATTTCTACATTCATACTCGTGTCGATTGGGAAAGTGAATTGTTGTTGCTGGTAATAGAAAAGTTCCGAAGAAGGAAACTCCATCTCACCGACAATTGTATTAATCGTCAGATAAGCTACATAAGATTCATGGTTCTCATGCTCCATTCGAAGGTATCGTGGTTTCTCTTCAATCAAACAGCGACTTGGACGAAGTAGGTCATAGCGTTTTACCAATGTTTCAGATTTTAGCTTTCTCTTAGGTAGTTGAAATTCATATTCCTCAAACGGTGTTCCCTTTTCTCCATAAATGTGTTCAATCAAATAAGTTAGATCACTAGGTGTTACTCGTCTTACTTTGAATCTACGAGCCAACTTACTTTCCATCAATTTTTCAAGCTTAGTATACCGACGAATTTCTTCATTGGATAAAGAAATAAAATCACCCATCAAATGATGATTGATCCCATAAACAAACTCTTGAAGTCCGGAAAAGAAAGAGTTCTTGAGACTTTTCAGGTTTACTTCTTCATCTGTGACAATCAGTTTGAAGCCAATAAAAAAACGATAGTCAATTTGACTATCGCCAATCATAGATACTAAAGCATCCGTCTGTAAGTCGATTCTCTGTTCTGCGACTTCTTTCAAGCGACCAGTAATTTCCTTTTTCGATCGTTCCTGCGTGGCACGAATACTACTTTCTGTCGCAATTTGTAAAGCATGGATCTTCCCCTCACGATTTTGCGCAATCAGTTGACGAAAGTTATCATGAACTTGATATTTCTGTTCAGGAGACAAAAAAGAATAGTTGTACGGAACTAATTCATAATAAGCAAAGCACTCACTATTTTGATTATAGACTAGATTATTTTCGATATATTTAATTGGGTACATAATTCACACTCCTCACTAGGGTGATTGGTTCATCCCATCGTTTTTTCTGTTCCTTGACTTTCTTTCCTGCAAATGTAACCTTAAATCGCAAGTGATAACTAATAAAGGACCGTAAAAATCCTAATGGTTTCTTTCCATCAAAGGTCTTTTGTGACATAAACCAAGTGACTGCCATTGGTATCCCTAAGTATTTTAAAAATGCCCCCTCTATCATAGATAGCGGAGGCACATGGGCAAATACAATGACAAACAACATGGATAAGACAAACCAAGCCATCTGGTTAAAGGTTACAGGAAAAGGAAGCTGAAAGTCATTTATCGCGTAAATAACTTTTTCAACTGCCCAAATACTGGTGTAGCTTTTTATTTTTTTCATAATTCTCCCTTCAATAAAAATAGCCATGCTCGTATATGAGCACAGCTATTTTCTTAGTTTCTAATTTTCTTTGGTATTACTTGTACTTTATCATCCGAGATATTAAAACTTGAAACTATCTTTTTCATTTTTAAATGCTGAATAATTCTCTTGGTATTTACATTCCATAATCCTCGAGGGCGTTTATTATCAAATACTCCTATCAACCATTTTAAATCGATTTCTTCAAGATATAGTTTTATTTCATCTATTGAAAATAATTCTATAAAGTTTGCAAAGACGGATTGCTTGTTCTCATAGTCTAAATTCCCACTATTGAGCAAATCTACAATCAGTGCTTTTTCAACGTTGTATTGATATATAGTCGAGTTATCTATCATTTTCTTACCAAGAATAAGGATTTCCTTTTTCGACAACTCACCAAAACTATCATATTCTTGCAGCAAATTCTCAATATCATTCTCATCCAAATTATTTTTTATAACCAGTGAAATTCCTAAATCTGTTAAAGATAATCCTTGAATAGGAATAGGAACATTAGGTATATAAGAAAGTATTTTTTTCTCAATAGTACTATCACCAATTTTGATTTTAGAAATGATATCAACAATCTCTGTCTCAATATATTCTACTTGATCATCGTCACTAGCCAAATAATCCAAGTATTCATTAATATTTTTAATGATGAACTTGATTAAAAGTGATGGATAATACTTTCTAAAAGTAGTTAAACTAATTGAATTTATGATAATTTTGTTTATTTCGATTAGAATATCAATTTTCTCAATTGGTATATTTCCTACTGAAAAATCAGATTCGCGATAAGCTATTTTTTTGAGTATTTCCCTATACAAAGTGTTTTTCAAATCATTATTCAAAATAGTTTTCTCTGGAAAGCTATCAGCTATTCCTTTTTTATTGATGAGCTCTTGTAATGAATTATCAACAAGTTCTAACTGCTTCTCATTTTTATTTGCGAAAGAAGTCAATGTAGAATTCCAACTCAGTTCGTTTTCTTTGAAGTAAGATAAAATATTTGAGTAATCTGGAGCGGCAAAGTTATACGTCATGGCCAATGATTTATTTTTTAAACCATTAATTTTCGTTAATAGTCCATTTCTTCTTCTATTTTTTTTCAAATAATTTTGGATTGTATCTTCACTAAGTATTTCGTTATTTAGCAGATTATAAATCACTTCGGATTCGTCAAAATAGGATTCAATATTAGATGAATTCAAAATTGTAAGGTATTTTTCAAAATTATTTTCTATATAGGTTCTAAAAGGTTCCTTACTACTCCTTTTTATAAGAGTTAGATTTTGGGAAGACATTTCTACTGTATCTGCTCTATCAAAAAATTCAAGTACTGAATTAACGTTACCCATACTAATTTCATAAAGATTTTCTTCTATAATAAAATCTGCTAATTCTCTATTTATGCTAGAAAAATCTACTTTTATAAATTTAACATTAAGAGCGCGTATCCTATCTAAAATTTCACTACTGACGACAGTAACTTTTTGTAGTAACATTTGACTATTTTTAACAAAGTTTTGTAAATCATCATCCAAATTAATAAGTGTTTGAACTTCATCTTTCGTTGAATATTTTATTAAATCATATGAGAAATCATCAAGAAGTTCAGTAGAACTTGAGGTTTGATACACCAAGCTTATCAATTGAGGTTTATATTCATGGATTTTTGAAAATAATGATTCAACAGTAGATTCTATCTTTTCATCATTTGAATATTTTATTTCTTGATAATACTGAATTAGAAAATCTATATTCTCACTAATTAATGAAAATATATTTTTTACCTTATCTGCATTAGTAATTTTTTCTAGCACGAAAGTAAATAAATTGAAATTTAGAACAGCTGGTTTCAAATAATCCTCTATAGAAATACGACTTAGAACTTCTGTTATTATCTCATTATCCTGCGTTAACGAATGTGAGAAACCTAAGGGTTTATCTTCAACCAGACTTCTAAGAAAAATTTTGTCATTATTTTTCATGCCTTTTCCATAGAAAAATGTCATGTAGTCCGGATATGTTTCTGAGATATGTCCTGAAGTAATTAGATAGATAAGAAGCTCTATATATTGGCTTTTTCTCATATCTGGAAAATCATCTAACTTTCGTAATATTTCTTCACGATTTATGATTGATTTTAAGGATCTAACTTGAATTTTCAAAATTTCTTTTTGTAAATCTGAAATCTTAAACTCTAGTCTTTTCTTTATTTCTTCTTTTTTATATTGAATAGATTTTTCCCTTTCTTTATATTCAGAACTATCATGGATTTTCATAAAAGCTGTATCGATGTGTTCGGTATAACTGGCACCTCCAGATCTATATTCAATTGTCCCTGCTGATTTAAGTTTTTCTATCAACTGTTCTGGAGTATCGTTTACACTCGGATAAAGTCTTCCAAGACTGTACCCGTATCTCATAAAAAAGAGTAAATTCAACTCTGCCAAATTAGCAAGTTCTTCCTTTTCAGCCTCATTGATACATTTCTGAAAGCTATAGATATCTTCCTCCAATTCTTCTACGTGCTTTCTTATAAAAGCTTCTTTACTATCTATAATTGAGAATACAAATCCATTATTAAGTAATAAGCTCGAATAGTCTGACGGAAATATATTTTTATAAATAATCATCGCCATAAGGTCGTTCATATCCAACCTGTTGCTAACTAAGTCTATTTTCGTACTATATAGTTGATACTCATTCACAATATTTTTCAGAAGTCGTAAATCATCAATATAAAGTGTAACTTTTTGAAGAAAGGATCTGTCAAATTTCCGTTCTTGGCGCAAAGATCCCAATTCACTATCAATTGATTCTTTTTCTGTTGATTCTATTCCAGCATCTTCAATATACTTTAGTAATATGTCATAGGCATTGGCACCAGTCATCACTGGTACAACAGATATGAGAAAATCGAAAAATTTAGTACGATCTTTTGAGAAGAAGGTATCATCTTTCAATAAATAAAGAAAAACTTGCTTTGTTTTTTTCTCATTTTTAAGT
>SKEP01001435.1_pt1 | contig 12615 bp, 23 predicted proteins | sample 4826901 | NCBI WGS metagenome assembly SKEP01 (sample SAMN11008806, study PRJNA524170) | human gut metagenome | biome: Human fecal sample; material: Feces; isolation source: fecal sample from pouch patient p4, p43, p49, p54, p55 | host: Homo sapiens | place: Israel: Tel-Aviv | collected 2014-03-20
GTCCGCCCCAGCCCTCACAGTACATCTGCTGTGAGGGCTTATTTTATGCCAAAACCCTTAGAATAAGCCCCCTTACATAAGGCTTCTCCCCCTACGCTCTTATAATATGAATCCAGCAGAATCGAGCTGAATAAGGCTGGATATAACCCCCAAAAAGACACCCAAAAATAAGCCTCGCTATTTTGGGGGACATCTTAAAAGGAGTATTATGACGCGGCGTAAATTCGGTAGTATAGAGAAGCACGCCACTGCGGGATTAATTTATTGGCGTGCAAGCTACCCCACTCCTGATGAGTATATGGCTGTTCAAAAGCGTATCCGTAAAATTTTCCCTTACACTGCAGAAGGAAAGAGGCAGGCAGAAAATTGGTTAGATACTGCCCATTTCCAGATCCTTGCCGGCTCATGGCAGCCGCCCACGCAAAGGAAGGCACGTAATAAGGTTAAACATATCACATTTGATACTTACTGGCCTGACTGGGTAGAAAACAGGCATAAAGCTGATGGGAGCCGAATCAAAGAAAGCAGCAGAAACAAGCATTTAACCACGATACGCTGCCACTTGTCTCCCTATTTTGGGCGCATGCCTTTAACCGATATCACACCTCGTGACGTCCAGGACTGGTATGATGCGCAGCCTGTTACAGCGGACGGCAGGGGTATCCACGCCCGATATAGGGCGTATACTATCCTGCACGCAATCATGGAAACAGCAGCTACAAGCCCGATAGACGCACAAGGAGACACAGTAATCCCTCAAAACCCGTGCCATTTAAAGCTGCAGAAACCGGGGACGAAGCATCATGCGGTTATCGCCGAAATAAGTGATTTAGATAAGCTGGCTGCGGGATTGCCGGAGTCTTTGCAGCTTACTGTGTATATTGCTGGGCTGGTTGGTTTGCGTATCGGTGAAGTGTGTGCGTTGCAGAGGCGGGATATTGATTTGAATACACACATTATCCAGATAAACTATAATATGGTTGAAGTGTACAGGAACGGCCATAGACATGTTGAACTGTCTACCCCTAAGACTTCTACAAGTAAGCGTATTGCGGCGTTCCCTAAGGCCTTAACAGGCCTTTTAGAGGCACATTTAAGCAGGTTTACAAAACCAGAAATAGATGCGCAGCTGTTTACCAACCCCCATGGTGGAATAAAGCCAAAACACGTGCAGGAATGGAAAATATGTGGTTTCACGACTTGAGGAAAACCGCGTTAACACGCATGGTGGAAGCCGGAGCTACCGTGGGTGAGGTTATGGCACAAGCCGGACACGCCAGCATCGATGTAGCATCAAAATATCAAAAACAATCCCAATCACATCAACATAGAGTGATGCAGAATTTGGATAATCTGATAGCCAGTGAACACAACCAGTCTCAAAAAATTGTAAAAGAACCAGAAAACGGTGATAGTGAGGTGGATCCGTTAATAAGATTGCTGAAAGCCTTGCCGGCTGATAGGCAGGAGCAGGTTATAGCAGCCTTACCTGCTGACAGGCAGGTTACCGTACTCTCCCGGCTACTCACCTGATCCTCGCATTTTCGATTTATTGATTTCCTGCTTGCATCTGATGGCCGCAAACATGAACAAGCCTGTGATAGCAGCAGAAACAAGAAATGCCCCTAACCCGATTCCATCAAAATGCTGAATCATCTTTATCAAGCCCACTATAGTGACAAGACTGAAAAATACTCCCGCAAGGATAAAAACCCACATAAGTATTGTTAGGATAACAAATTTAATATTCACATGATGACGTGGCATGGTATGCTTTGTAGACTGCTGTGGATCTTCTGCAGGTGCAGACTGTGTAACAGGCATAGTAGTATCCTCATTTCTCTTGTAGGTTGTACTGGTGATCATAAGTGTTCCTTTTATGAATGATTCCAGGCAGTATCTATGATAATCTGCCTGTAGTCATTGAGGACTTGTTGTGTCACATCTAGATATGCAGCCATTGCGAAAAGATTACCTTCGTACATGTTTTCGGCTGTTATATAGTCCAGCGGGTCGATGAGCTGTATGGCTGTCTGTTTACAGGCTCTATGCTCCGTTTTAGGGTCCCTGCCAGTATCATGATGTGTAGCATGGTTGAGCTCGTGAGCGAGAGTGCACCGTTTTTGCCGGCTATTCAAACCGGTAGAGAGAATTATGGTACGAGTTTTCTCATCGTATAGCCCGCTTGTCGTGCCTGGTAAGGGTAGGTTGATAATAGTGATGTGCTGCTGTTCTGCTATACGGTAAAGGTCTGGTAATTGTGTGCTCACCTTGTCCTCCTTCACGTGTGTGAGGTAAGCATTTCAGGATATTTCCCCTTATAGACAGATGCAAATGTGAAACTCTGCAGCAGACACTGTTGAAAACCAGTATCCGGACAAGTCAGAGTAAAATTATCATTGCATAGTGGCAGAATGAGAATGAAAGGATAGTTGTAAGATGAAAAGCAGATACCGTAAAACCATTAAAATGGCCGGATTCCGAGTCAATATCGGTAAAAAAGGCATAACATCAGTTAGTAAGAAAATAGGGCCAGTCACTTTCAACAGTAAAGGTAGAATCACCACTCACGTGGCTCCGGGATTGTCTTTTACTGAAGATCTGAATAAACCAGCCAATCCTGTAGATGCTCCGCAAACACCTCCAGTCGCCCCGCAAGGCCAGTATCCAATGCCACCCAGGAAGCAGAGGGCGAAATGGATTAAAAACCGTCAGCAGGCGGAAAAAACACGTAAATACACGCTCCCTACCATGATAGCCTGTTTCATACTGTTTGTTATCTGTGGTACTTTCTACCACGGGACTGAAGACAGTCTTGCCTTCCTGGGCGGTCTGGGCGTTATCGGCGCTATCGTATGCTTGGTCATGTTTATCCAGGCTGGACACTGGCTCGACGACCATCAGGAAACAGAAAACAATACGACAACCCTAGTAGAACCACAGTAAATTTCTTCCTTTCGTATACAATTATCCCCCACATCTACAGATGCGGGGGATAATTCTTTATTACCAGGATCCGGCTACCGGGAAGTCTTCAACAGATAAACCTCACTCACCTTGTATCCTTGTTTTGTGGCCGGGCTTATCTTGCCCTCGTGCGCCCAACCGCGTATTGTACTGGCCGTCACTCTAAAACCCCATTCAGACAGTAATCGAGACAGATCCGTAGCATTAAGCCGTTTCTCGCTGTGCAGGATACTGTCATTCCTGGTTTTTTCTAACACTGTACGGGTCCAGGTACTGCCGCATTTGGGGCATTTCCCTTCTTTCTGGCCGGATAACAGTCTTACTGTCCCCCGGCAGGCTGGATTAAGGCAATTGTATGCTTGGCCTTGCGGGGTGGACAGCTTTTCCTGGCATTTCTGGGCCAGGCTGGACAGGAGTTTGCTGTATGCGCTTGTCATAGGGTTATCCGATAACAGGTCTGATGCCAGAAGCATGCTGCAGGTTTGTTTCACACCACCAGCAGGCTTAATACCTACCATATGCGCGAACTCGTACACGGTATCTTTTATCTCTTTTACTAGGTCCATGATATCCATGCGCACGAGAGGATTGGATACTGTACTGTTTTTGCTGGTGTGTGGTCCTGTGGGCGTGTATGTACTGTTGTTAATGTTGATAATGTATGTGAGGATATGGTAGTCCTTCCGGATTATGGATAGGGCTTTTACTGTGTTTGCCAGACAGTAGGGGCAATGGTCGCCTATCTTGTAGGTTCTTCCGCAGTATGGGCAGGTTAGAAGTACGCTACTCATTGTTTACACCTTCCGATGCTTCTACTCCCAGTATTTTGCCAAGCTTACAATGCAGCCAGACGGCTGTATCATAGTCTAGATCAACATAATTATGTTTTATCCCGTTGCGGGGTCCTATTGCTGTGTACTCTATATAGGCTTTATCCAAGTTATCTAAGCTTACGCACACGTTTAAATGTGATTCACGTTTAGTAGCTAGAATAGGGACAAAATGTTTACTTGTACTCATTCGCAACCTCCGAGGGGGATAGCTTTAAGAGCTTTTTTTAACTGTTTTCGCAGCCATTTAGCTGTTTTCCAGTCTAATGTTATAGCTGTTTTCTCGTAATCGTGAAAATCGCCGACAGTAGTATACTGTGTTATTTTAAGCAGTGTCGCACCTCTTTCAGAAGTTAAGATGTAGTTGATTTGCGGGTGAGCCTCATACTCTTCATGCATAACCGTAAAAATCTTATTGCTCATTACCGGTCCTTCTCGAGAATATGCCGGAGCTGATAGTACAGCCATTCAACTTGATCTTTGTCCTTGAAGACAATCGCTACTGACTGGTCGGGTTCACTCAGATCTTTGCCAATAATCGTATGCCTAAGGAATGCTTTATGCTCATCTGATTTGATTTCTAGATAGCTGGGGTTTGTATCGTAATCGTAGTGTGCTATTTGTCGCCGCATATTATTTCTGTTCCTTTCCTTCAGCAAGCTTAGCTTTCCATTTATCAAAAAAGTCCTGCATCAGCTTAGTGTCTACGTCTATTTGTGCGGTGAACATGATATGAGCTGAATTAATATCATCACCAAACTCACAATCAACCCCGTTCAGCGTATCCCATGCTGATATTTCAGAGTCGATAAGCTTATACAACTGTTCGTAGAACTGGTCGTATTCCGGATCATAGTAGTCAAGTTTACGAGTATCTAAAGTTTTCATAATTTCTCCTTATTGCCCTTTTCCTGCATCATATTCAGTTTTCCACTTATCAATAAGCTCCTCAGCTCTATTTCTATTAACAAATGTGGCAATGTTGAATACTATTAAGCTGCTGCTTGAATCAAATGCTGTAGGGCTAATCTGTATACTGGCATCTACCATGCCGTGAGGAGGTATTCCTTCACACAGGAAGCGTATAACGTCCTGTACTGCAGCCTCATCTAATACTGCTTTCATAATATTTTTCCTTTCACTAATTTTTCTCATATTTTTATAAGAGGATTGCTTTATTCGTGTGTATCACCTCTTTTCTGCCATTTTTGGGTGAATTGGGAAAACTCACTATCGGTGAGAACGGGTTTCTTCCACGTGCTCCCGACGGGTTTACGTGGGATAGGTAATTCTGCGGTCCCTATAGGCTGGTGGAAGCAGCGGTGTGCCTGCAGATAGTATTCTTCCTGGTCCAGTTTTGGATCTGCGCGTAATGTCAGCATGCTGAACGGGTTCACCCTAATACGGGTGAGCATCACCTGAAGGATAACCGCGAGTACTAGCTGATCGCTACCGTGTAGGAGAGGAATATCGTAAGCTTCTATTATCGTGTCTGTCTGTTCGAGGATTGGCTGCCCGCACCCGCAATACCTGTAAGACATACGGTTCGGTTTCATCTTGCAGACTTTCACAACCCATGAGGGGACTTGAGGTTTTTTCTTGCGTGCCATTATCTGCCTCCCTTGCCGGGTATTGTGATGTGCAGGCTGCGGACAACACTGCGAAGGATACTGGTCAGCTCTTTTTCCGGTAGCCTGCTATTGATACCTCTTGTGTAGAAGTCCTGGACGATTTGGGTTAGGTTTTCCGGGTGGTTGGACAGTCTCCCGTACAGCCAGTCGTGAAGGGTCGTGTTGCGTTCTCCTTCGGGGATTGGGGTAAGATCTGGCTGGTAGGAGCCTTCCGGGTCCGGACTGTTCAACAAGCGGTCTATGGATGTGTTTCGCACTGTGGGTGTTTGCGGGATAGCGATAACCGGGCTTTTCCGTGTGTCCAAGCCTTTGACGCAACCGGATTGAACAAGCCACGCACACAGCGCGTCAGACAGTATGGGCACGGTTTTATCAGGTAAATCTACTATCTGATATTCGCCTGCATCTGTATGTGACCCCGCGCCGATAACATACCCTTTGCCTTCTACACGCAAGTCAACAGGTATACCCCCGGCTTTCACCCGGTTCAACAGTTTACCCTGCAAATGTGTAGGTATCTTATAGTAAGCGTGCACACCGCCTGAGGGGGTTTGCACGAGATACGTGTGAGGGAAGCGTGTGGACCCGTATTGTCCGACCGTTTCCTGCAATGCCTGCCAGCCAGACTGCTCATCATTGTTTTTAGCAGTGTCCATGTCCAGGACCATGAAACCAGGTTTCGGCACTACGCCATAAGCTTCACTGTCTGGCCGTTGTGTAGTGTCCATGGTTGGGTCGGCGACGTGTTTCTGCCAGTTGTAGGCTGTTTTGTCTTTCTCGGCGGGCACATAGTCACAGTCGAATCCTATTTGCTGCAGGCTGGGTAGGCTGTCAGATTGTATGGGTTGGGGTATGTCTACTGGTTGTGTTTCTTGGCTGATTTTGTCTTGGTCTTTTTGCCAGGCTTGACGGTAGGGGCTGAACCTCAGCTCGTCCTTCACCATCAAAATTCTATTAACATTGCCATCAATCTTTTTTATCGATGTTTGTAATCCTAGTTTAATGACACTGTTAATATGTTCGGCGTGTGAGCTTTTGAAAGGGTTCTGGCTGCTAATCGCATACCCTTTATCGCAAATCTGGTCTACCAGCCACTGTTCTGCCTCGCTTAAATCGTCAATACTGCCAATAGCAATATCACGATACGGCTCATCGCCTCTTTTCTGCCACAGCATACAGCTGCTCATAATAAACGGGTAAACATTATACTCTCGTATAAAATCCAGAAGGCTCGTGAATTCTTCCGCCTGCCGGTTATCCCGCATACGCACATACACGAAACGGCGCGAAGACGCTACCGTCATTGTTGTCACTACCGGATTGTTAGTCGCGATAATGAAGGTTGCGTGGGGTTTGACTGTTACCGCGTTCTCTTGAATACGGCGGGCGACAAGCGTATCCCCTGTAGAAATCTTCTTTAACAGGGTCATCTGTTCCAGGCTGATAATATCCGCATCTTCATCGAATGCCCACAAGGCGGATATCAGTTTCAACGCTTCCTGGTCGGAGCTGAATCCGCCGGCCCCTCGACGTCCGCCTAAAAGCTTTTGCGAATCCACGGACACAGCCAGATCTGTGAAAGACCGGTGAATAGCATTCAACAGAATACCCTTACCGTTACCACCATCACCATACATGATATATGTCAAATGTTTGTAGGGTTCGAGCAGTGGTGTGGCAAAAATCCGACCCAAATTTTCTGCGGAATGCTCATCTACAGTCACATCACGCAAATAGTTGGTCGCATCTACTGCCAGCTGTTTATCATATTTGACAGGGATTGACAGTTCAAACGGTTGGGCAAGTATTTCTGGATCTTTGCTGCAGACTACTGCCCCGTTTTCCCGGTAGAATGCCCTATCTAAAAATTTGATACCATGTTTTACACGTAATGGTAGCTTCCTTGCTTCCACTTTCAGTTGTGTGTTCCATGGCTGGTAGGCGTTCGCTTTTTTGATATGGTATTCTGTTTCCAGGCTGCTTATCGCATGCCAGGCGTCTAAAGTTAGGTTTTGTCCGGACATGTCCAAGTCCCGGACGAACAGTGTTTCATCGTCTTCGCCCAGTACGAGGCTATCGTTCCTGAAATCCCATAAAGCTTTGGCATACCCGTCGTCAAAATAGGGTTTGCCTTTTTCCCCGCGAGGAATCTGGATACTCTGGCCTCGACGATCGTAGAAGGCATGCTGGTTCTCGAATGTGGTGATACGCATACCGTTGAGTACGTGCTGCACGTGATTAGGGCCGTCGGGGATAATTGAGCATTGATGCCTGTATGTTTCCCCTACCGGTGCTCCTGCCAGGAGCGTATCCATATCATTCATAATCTACCGTCTGTTTAAAAGTCTCGTGTGTGTTCTTACTCAGTTTTTGAGTGGGCGTGCTGAGGGCTTTGTTTTGCCTGTTATCTGAAGTTTGAGAGCATAATAGAAGGATTCTAAGGTTATGTTCTCGGTGCCTCAGCACGCCCTGTATTTTCACTTATTTTTCAGTTATGCCCAACATTTGTTTAATCGAATGTTGGGTTGGCAGGCCAGTCACCAACAACATTGGCAACGTCCTGCACGCTTATATTCAGAAATCCGGCTATTTCTTCGTTTGTTTTGCCGAGCTGGGCAAGCTGCTGGATCTGCTGGACGGGAAGATTCTGTTTCCACGGGTTAGGCTGAACCGACTGCGACTGCTGTACAGGTGCCTGCTGTGCGGGCTGCTGAGAGGCCTGTGCTTGTACTGGAGGCTGAGACTGCACTATGGCTGCCTGCGGCTGCTGAACAGGCTGTACAGGCGTATTCTGAGCCTGCTGTGCGGGCTGCTTGGGCTGTCCGGACAGCATACTATCCACTTCAGCCTGCCGGGCCGGCTGGATCGTGTACTCATACAGTTTGGGCGCCTGCGGAGCATTACCACGCTGCCCCAAACCCGCGAACTTCGCAGTCATAATATCCCCTTTGGAAGGAGACTTTACTCCGGCTTTATGGCAGGCGTCACGCAGAGCTTTTACCTGTACTCCCCAGCCTTTAATCCACAGGGAGCGGCGCCCGTCATCGTCCTCATCTTCCGGCGGCAGGCTTGTCTGCAGAACAATATGGATCTGCTGTTTTGGCTGTCCGGACGGCCAGAAAGCCGGCTGTTTTGACTGGAAATCAGTCACCTGAGTCACTTCAGTACTCACTACCTCGCCGGTCACTGTAGCTCCCGGCTGACTGTCCGCGTTGAAAAATGCTTTGGCCCCGCCGCCGTTCATGAGACTGTCAAGACTGTCGAGCTTTACTTCAGGCACGTTCTGTGACTGCTGGACATACCCAGTATTGTTGTAATTGTTATAGTTGTTAGTGTTCTGAGCGAACATAATAGATTCCTTTCATGTGGTTATTTGGTTGGTTTATAGGTTGGTTCGATAAGCGCGGCCAGTTTCTTATACTTAGCGGGGAGCTTCACATCACTATCAGTGAATTCTTCAGCCAGGCCGCTGTCTTTGTAAATATTGCAGTTGAAGCAGTGGTCGCGATCCCTGGGGAGGCTGCTTATCCACTGGTCGCGCATCTGAACACCCGCCTCGCGTTCGATCATGTCCAGGAAGGTGACCAACAGTTGGGCTCGTTGGAGAGCCCACATGCCCAGGTCACGCTCATACGCATATTCAACGGGGTAAGCAGAGTCTAGGGTTTGACTGTTGCGTGGAAGGAAGTAGATGCATGATTTAACGACTTCTACACCCTCATTTTCAAGCCCTATCCCGTATAGTGAGGCTTGCACTTTGTACTGTTGGCTGGCTCCTTCGGCTTTCACACTGGTGATAGTGTTTGAGCCGGTGATTTTCCAATCGCAGGTAGCATGTGCTTTATAGTCCACCAGGTCGATACTCCCATTAACGTCATATCCACCCATGGAGCCTTGTAAACGGCCTACATGCACACGGTATTCGGTCGCGAACCGGGGAAAAACTTTGTCCCCATCGACCATCAGATGATATTCGTTCATGTCGGAGAGTCTGGTGAACAGTTTTTCCAACTGGGCGTGTACCGAAGTGCCAATGTAGGGCAGCCATGCAGGATTAGCTTGTCTTGCCCAGCCGGCCAGGCGGGCAGCCAAACAGTGGACACAGCTGGTGCCGAGCTCACTGGGCCCGGGGGCTTTCTGCAAACTACGCGGGCTGCTCATTATATGCTGGTTGATAATCGCATGGATTTCGTCCCACAACAGGGGTTCAGACTGTCCTGCAGTCTTCTGTGCCTGTTGTGTACTGTTCTGCGTGTTGTCTTGCATCTGGCTGGCAATAACTGCCTGCACATCAGCCATGTCTACTGGACTCGTCATGAGACTGTCACCGAGCTTTCCCCGAACTTCTGATATTTCTTAAGATCGTCTGGGGCGATAGCCTTTTTAATCGCCGTACTGTTCGGGACGATACGGTACAGGGCAGTATACTGTGCAGCCGGATAGGCTTCTTTGAACTTGGTTTCGTCCAACCGTCCGGCAGGCTGACGGACTGTCACTTTCAAATCGCCAGCCTCATACACGCCAGGCGCAAACAAGGTTTTCACCTCGTCCTTCAGTATGGTGCACCGGTCCTGCCGGCTTTTGATCTCCAGCTGGAGGACGGCTATCTCTTTAGCCAGCTCAACCAGGCGAGTATTCTTATCTACCATCACTATTCTCCTTTCACTGAAACATTGGTGAGCGCGTCATTCAGATCGTCTACACTCATCTGACCGGTAGACACAGTCTCTTCACCGTCGGAGGCGGACAGTTCCACAGTCATCTTCTGCTGACTGTCAGCAGCCAGCTCGCTACTGAACTTGTATGGGGCCCTGAGCAGCCGGCTAATCGCTGCAGCTTCTTTCACTATCTGCTGGGCAATCCCTACCGCGTCGTCACATATCGTTGCGCCCAACCCATAGACTGCAGTTTTATCGTCAGACTGCTTTTTTCCTACCGCGCTGATAAACAGTGCCGCAGCATCAAGGATCTTCGATGCTTTGGGGACCAGTTCGGCGAAATCATCGCGCAGCGGCTCATCATCAATAAGCGTCTGCACGACGAATTCAGGAGTTCGGTGTACCATAATATTTTTTCCTTTCACTATTGGTTAATTATTTAAAATTCATGTTTTTTGCTAGAAGATGGGGTGCTCTTCATTTCGGTTGCGTACTTGGTAAAGGCGTATCAGTGTAGGCGGATCATACGGATCACCTTCACATGTGGTTAACGGGTCGCCTGTTTTGCGTCTGCGCGGCCGGTTATTCTTCCCCGGTACAAGCAGGCTGGGCAGCCATTTAGTGACGGCAGCAGTAACGATCTGCCGGTCATCAGCATACGCAACACCATTAAGAGCGTCCGTAACCAGTTTCGCCAGATTATCCCAGTCTTTCACGTGCCTGTCGGGCATGTAGAAATCAATACTGATATGAATATCCCCTGTTAAAGGCTGCATATCGGGATACTGGCTAATCCACATACGGCGAATAAAGGCTTCAGCTTCCAATGTGCGTTTCGGGGTTATCCCATGCCCGTTGTAAACCCTCGGCCTGCCTTTAGGAACCGGCTCACCGGGCACAGTAAGCGTATAAATCCGGTTCCCCATTAGCATGAGCCTTCCATGTATCGCTCAGCCAGTTCAGCACGCTTATCTAACAGGTAGCGGATATAGTCCAGCCGGCTGATGCTGGTATCATCAGACTCGCGAATATTGTAACTATAATAGTCACGTCCGATACGCCATTTCTGTTTGAACGCTGCGTACGGCAGTTTCAAATCGTCAGCATAATATTTTTTCATATCATTATATGAATGGTTTTCAGGCATCATGCTACCGCCTTCCTTTTAGCAGCCACGTATTCAGCAACCGGGATCTCCAAGGCGCGCAATGAGGCTTCTACGTAGTCGAGGAAATCGTCTACCTGGTCCCCGTCATACATGATTTTCCCGGTGAACGGGTTGCGTTTATGGTGGAACGTAATGTCACGTATATCTTTTGGTGTTGCAATCCTCATAATATTTTTCCTTTCATTTAGCGATTGCGTTATCAAAACTTGTGAAAATACTGTTATCGATCTGCGCAGCGTCCGCCAGCCGGACTGGAGACACAGTCTGACGATGCCTGCGTTTTCGTGCTTTTTCTTTTTCACGGCGGGCTATGATCTCATCATGGCAATCTAGCCAGTGTTCGCAGGCAGCGGGACAGGCTGTCCTACCGCACCATGGGCAGGGGTGGCGGGCCCGGTCAAGCTTATTGTTACGACACCAGTCACACTGGCAGCCAGCCAAAAGTTTCAGCTTCCTGTGCCGTGCCAAGCTCCTAGAGATTCGTGGTACCATTGTCAGCCTCCTTCTGCCTGCCTGCCGTCTGGCGTTTATAGTTTTTGACAGCCTCACGTGCAGCTACGATGAGGAGCGTGATGAACAGGCCGAAGATAACAATCAAACCTAGTGCGAACAGGACGATAAGCAGGTATCCGATGAAAGCCACTACTCCTCCCCTTCCCTGTCCTCGTCATGCCAGAGCAGCCAGCCGACAGGCAAGCTCAGCAAAGTGAGTATAAGCATGAGCATCGTGCACAGGACAGTAAGCCAGTCTGAATATTGCTGGAATCGGCGGACCATGTCAATCTGTCCCAGCATGCTGGTGAGCATGAACAGGACCAGGCTTATTGCGCTGATGCGGTAGATGATTTTTTTTGTCATTATTTGTCTCCTAGGAATTCGTGGATACTTTGGACGCTGATGTGGTAGGTGCCGCGCCGGGTGACCCGTTTTGCTCTCAGCCGGCCGCGTATGATCAGCTGGTCGATAGTGTGTGGGCTCATGCCCAATAGGCGGGCTGCTTCAGCTTTGGATACTGCGAGTGGTTGCATGGGTTGTATTTCTATTTGTGTTGGTAGTGTTGTGGTGGGCATGATATTTTCCTTTCACTGCCTGGTGTGTGGCTGGCGGTAAGTCTTCTAACTAAACCCAGCCGCACGCCACCTATTTATTTCTCTGTTTTCCGAATACGTCACTTTGAATCCAAATGAGTAAAACCTTCATGAAAAAGCTTCGAAGGATCTTCGCCAATTGCTTGTGAATAACGTATAAATTCGCTAAGCTTCATATCACTGCTTTTCAAACGTTTAGAAACAGTCTCTCGATGCTCGTTTACAGATTTCGAAATATCTGTTTGTGTTACGCCTTTCAAAAAAGCTTTAATG
>SKEP01001436.1_pt1 | contig 12608 bp, 9 predicted proteins | sample 4826901 | NCBI WGS metagenome assembly SKEP01 (sample SAMN11008806, study PRJNA524170) | human gut metagenome | biome: Human fecal sample; material: Feces; isolation source: fecal sample from pouch patient p4, p43, p49, p54, p55 | host: Homo sapiens | place: Israel: Tel-Aviv | collected 2014-03-20
ACGCTAGATTGCTTCAGGCTTTCGCTTTAGGGCTCTAAGTCTGTCCTTCCTACGCTTAACACTGTACCTCACGATACAATGCCCAAGGACTAGATACTGGCCTCTTTGCTCCAAGAGTTACCAGGTTAGGAGTTTCACCTAACTAAATCAACTACACCGAACTGGCGCACCATTTTTTATCTCCTTTTAGTGCGTGCTGCAAAATCTTTGGGGATAGTAGCCAAAGCCTTTTTTTGGTTCAAAATGTTTAGGAACAATACCACGAAATACAAGTGGACGTATCATTTGACCAATCCCTCTTTCAAGCGCAAAGCCTAAAGCTTCTTGTTTCTGAATGGCTCCGGCATCAATTAAAATATTTACAATTTCTTCATTTCCAATACTGATGGCATGCATCAAAATAGGATATCCATTAAATACCCAGCTTGGACTTGCTCCAAGTTCTAGGCAGTTTTCAACTCCTTGTACATCTTCTTTCCATACAGCATCTAATAAATCCATAGCTAATCTTTTTTCTGCGTTCATATTGTACCCTTCTTTCTATACTCAAAGGATACATCTTATATAGACATCATTTATGTCAAATTAATCGGATACTTCTTTCACTTTTTGAAGCCTAGTTAACACATCTTCGCTTACCAGCTGATAGATGCATGAACAAATTGGAATAAAAATGATGATTCCAATAATACCTGCTACATTGGCTCCAATGGTGATGGCCACAATGATATACATAGGTGGAAAGCCTACAGACTTACCTACAACATGCGGATAGATAAAGTTTCCTTCAACTTGTTGAATACAAATAAACATAACAATGAATGTAAATCCTTGTACAGGAGACGTTATCGCAATAAAGAAAGTACATAATAGAGCGGCAACCAAGGCGCCAAACATTGGCACAAGAGCTCCAATACCTACGACTAGTCCTATTAAAAATGCATACGGAATCTTCATAATCAAAGATCCTGCAGTAACTAAACTTGCTAAAATCAAGCATTCCAAGCAGGTTCCGCCTACATAACTTGTAAAAATACGAATGATCAGCTTTAATACGTGGCGTGTTTTTTCATAATCCTTTTCTGGAAGATAGGCCTTTAATAAAGATTTTGTTTCACGAACCACTTGTTTTTTATTAAACAACAATAGAAACGAGAATACGATTGCGATAAAGGCTTGCGCAAACCAAGAAAATGTAGTGGATAAAATCATAAAAATGGATCCAAATATATCATTGGCTCCTCCAGATACAAGCCAGGAACTGATTTTTTTACTCACATTATCAATCGCAAATGTACTAAAGGCATTGATATCTAAGTGTTGTAAAAAGTTGTGCATTACATCTACATGTTTTGTGATATCTAAAAGCCATATATAGAATTCATAGATCATCTGTGGAAAGTTTGACATCAACAATTGAATCGAAAATAGAATCTTAGGTATGACAATACCGACAAAGGCAGCAAATACGGCAAACACAATGAAGATGGCTAAAATGTTGGATAGGACTCTTTTAATCTTTGTATCTTTAATATCAAACCATTTGATTAAATAGCGCATGAGATTATTCGATATAATATTAAACACAAAGGCAAGTCCTGCACCAAATAAAAATGGCAGACACATTGCCCCGATCCATGCCAAAAAATCAACGATTTTTTCAAAATAATAGATGACCATACCGATTAATAAGGTAAAAATAATGAGTCTTTGGTACATTTTTTCTTTTTCATGTAGGTCCATCAAAACCACCTCAAATCGAATTTATTATACTATCTTTTACATTGAAAATCATTTTTTTAAATTTTTTATTTACATCTTTTTTTCATAGGTGTAAAATTCACGAGTTAAAAGAAAAAAGTAGAGGTGAAACAAATGAGTACAAAGTACATTTTCGTAACAGGAGGTGTTGTTTCTGGCCTGGGTAAAGGTATCAGTGCAGCAAGTCTTGGCCGCCTTTTAAAGTCACGTGGCTACAAGGTAACAAGTCAAAAGCTCGATCCCTATATCAATGTGGATCCCGGAACAATGTCTCCTTTCCAACATGGTGAAGTATATGTCACAGATGATGGATTAGAAGCCGACCTGGATCTAGGTCATTATGAGCGTTTTATTGATGAAAACCTCCATACGTATTCCAACCTTACCACTGGACGTGTCTATTGGAATGTCATTAATAAGGAGCGTGATGGAAAATATCTTGGTGAAACCGTTCAAGTTATTCCTCATATTACCAATGAAATCAAGAGTTTCGTAATTCGTGCAGGAGAACATGCAGCTGCTGATGTCGTAATTACCGAGATTGGTGGTACGACTGGCGATATTGAAAGCTTACCATTTCTAGAATCCATTCGTCAGGTTGCCTTAGAGGTTGGTCGTAAAAACTGTCTGTTCATCCATGTCACTTACATCCCTTATATTTCGGGTTCACAGGAATATAAATCAAAGCCAACTCAACATTCCGTAAAAGAATTACAATCTTATGGTATCAATCCAGATATCATTGTAGCACGTTGTGATGAAACGATTCCTCAGTCTGTATTAGACAAAATTTCATTATTCTGTAATGTTGAAAAACGTTGTGTCATCCAAAACAAGACACTTCCTTCTCTATATGAAGTACCATTTATGTTAGAAGAACAAAATCTTGCAGATATTGTCTGTGAAAAGACAGGCCTTGAAATACGTAAGCCAGATTTAAGTGAATGGCAACAAGTTGTCGATAACATTAAGGCAAGTACCAAACCTGTAAATATTGCCTTAGTTGGTAAATATGTTGCCTTACACGATGCCTATTTATCTGTCAGTGAAGCCTTGTATCATGGTGGTTTTGAAAATCATGCCAAAGTCAACATTCAATGGATTGATTCGGAAGGATTAGAAAATGCCAACTTAGATGAAGTCTTTAAAGATACAGATGGAATCATTTTACCAGGTGGTTTTGGCGATCGTGGTATTGAAGGTATGATCAGTGTAGCCACTTACGCAAGACAAAAACAAATTCCTTATTTAGGTATCTGTTTAGGTATGCAGATTGCAGCCATTGCCTTTGCCCGCAGTGCATTAGGTTTAAAAGATGCCAACTCTTTTGAATTTGATCCACAAAGTAAACATACAATCATTGATTTCATGGAAGATCAAAGTAATGATATTCGTAAAGGCGGAACCATGCGTTTAGGATCTTATCCATGTTCATTAAGAGCCGATACAAATATTTGGTCTTGCTACAAAAAAGATATGATTGATGAAAGACATCGTCATCGTTATGAATTCAACAATGAATATCGTTCTGAATTTGAACGTAACGATATGATGATTGTCGGAACAAGTCCGGATAAACAATTGGTTGAAGCAATTGAGTATAAGAATCACCCATTCTACATTGGTGTACAATATCATCCTGAATTTAAATCTAGACCCAACCGTCCACACCCATTATTTGTGGGTTTAGTTAAGGCCAGTCTAGAAAACAGAGAAAGTCACAAATAGTGACTTTTCTTTTTTTATATAAATTTTTTAATTTCATCCACAGACATATTCAATAGTATAGCCATGGCTTTTACATCCATTGTACTAGAAAGGCGAAGGATCATGTCTTGAATCTGTTTCTCTGCTACGTCGGCTCTTTTTGTTTCAAGTTCAGTTTGTTTAGTTGCATCTTCTACTTGTTTATTGGCTCTTTCTACTTTTTTATCAGCTTCTTGTTTTAATTTATTCGCTTCTTGTAATACCTTTCTTGCTTCTTCCTTTGCTTTTTGAGCCTCTTCAAGTTCGAGCTGTCGTTCCATTCGCTCTTCATTTTCATGTAGTTTTCTAAAATCTTCTATTATTTTTTTCCAACCATCATCCGATATGGTTTCTACACGCTTCTCTAACATTTGAATCACCCCATCACTTTCTATCATCGCCTTAATTTTACTATCATCCATTCCCTTGTGGCAATTCAAAAAGTAATAAATCATTTTTTCCTGTTCATTCATTTCTTCAAGTGGCTTGTTTACATCCAATTTTGCCATTTCAACCGTTCGTATCTTCATACGATCTTCTGTTTCTTTCACGAAAGATAAGCCATCCTCATTTTTCAATGTGAATGTGTTACACATTCTATGATTATCAATTAAATTCACATTAAAGAACACTAAGACAATTGTTTCCTTTAACTCTCCATAATATTTTCCTTCCAACTCTTGAGAACCATGAAGTCTAGCCAAATAATAACTAAAGCGAATTGGCAAATTATCTTTTGTTTGTCTTAACTGCATTTCTAAATCTACCGTTGTCCGATCATCAAATTCAACTAATAAATCTAAGCGTGGACTTTTCATTTTACTATAGTCTTTTACCATTTCTGAATTCTTTACAACAACATAATTTACCTTCCTTTCTAAAAATACCGTGAGTAATGATTTTAAGGCATCATTAGCCTCCTTACAATCTTCGCCAAAAACATACTTAAAGGCGAAATCATTTAATAAATTAGCGCTTCTCATAAGCACCTCTTTTCTAGTAGGCATTTACCTGTTCATCTTGATATTTGAGTATGGTTTTGTATATTTCTTTGTAGTTTGACAACTTTTTGTAACAATGATTCGTTAGATAAATCTATGGATACATTTAGTATCAACGTTTAAATGAACTATCATAGACCAAGAAACAATTTCACCTTCATTTTTTAACAACAAAGAAGGATTTAATTATATGCATTAGAAACTAAATGACAGGTTGCCTACATACTCTTATACGAAAAAAAATGAAGTTTATTTGAAAAAAAGAAAAATTTCTCAAAACATTTGTGAAAATAATGATATTATATACGCGACAGGAGGATACTAGAAAAATGAAAATTGTCGATGAATATTTTGGATGTGACGTATTCAGTACATCTGCTATGCAAAGATACTTGCCTCATGCCGTCTACAAACAAATGATGGATGTGATGGAAAAAGGAAAGGAACTTCCTAAAGAAATCGCAGATGTAGTCGCAAACGCCATGAAAGACTGGGCTATGGATAAGGGTGCAACTCACTATACGCACTGGTTCCAACCAATGACAGGTATTACGGCTGAAAAGCATGATGCGTTTATCAATCCAACAGGGCCAACATCTGTTATTTCAGATTTTAGAGGAAAAGAATTAATCAAAGGTGAACCCGATGCCTCAAGTTTTCCAAGTGGAGGATTGCGTGCCACATTCGAAGCCAGAGGATATACCGCATGGGATCCAACTTCTCTAGCTTTTGTCAAAGAAAAGACTCTATATATTCCAACTTTATTCTGCTCTTACGATGGTAGTGCTTTGGATAAGAAAACACCATTATTGAGAAGTAATGATGCCTTAAACAAAGCTGCTGTTCGTTTATTGAACATTATGGGTTACAACATTCATAAAATCAAAACAACGGTAGGTCCAGAACAAGAATATTTCTTAATTGATGAAGACATGTTCAAAGAACGTCTAGACTTATTAGTAACAGGAAGAACATTATTTGGTGCGGCTCCCGTAAAAGGCCAAGAATTAGATGATCACTACTTTGGTAGTTTGTCTGAACGAGTAAAAGCTTATATGGAAGAAGTCGATGAAGAACTTTGGAAATTAGGTGTTTATGCCAAGACCGAACACAAAGAAGTAGCTCCATGTCAGTTTGAATTAGCGCCTGTATTTACATCAACAAATATTGCGAATGATCAAAACCAATTGACTATGGAAGTTCTACAAAAAGTAGCTTCTCATCATGGATTGGTATGTTTACTACATGAAAAACCATTTGATGGTGTCAATGGTAGTGGTAAACACAACAACTGGTCTTTCTGTACAGAAGAAGGAGAAAACATTTTAGAACCTGGTGATTCTCCAAAAGACAATATTCGTTTCTTAACCGTTTTAGCTGCCATCATCAAAGGTGTAGATGAGTACCAGGATTTATTAAGAATCTCTGTTGCCAGTGCCGGAAATGACCACCGTTTAGGCGCAGATGAGGCTCCACCAGCTATTATCTCCATCTATTTAGGTGAAGAATTAACAGCCATTCTTGAAGCCATTGAAGCGGGAAATGAATATGTAGATACAATCGATCGTAAATTGGAGCTTGGTGTTTCTACCCTTCCTCCAATCGCAAAAGATTCTACAGACCGTAACCGTACTTCTCCATTCGCATTTACAGGTAATAAATTCGAATTCAGAATGCTTGGATCCAACTTAAACATTTCTTGTCCAAACACTATTTTAAATACAATCGTAGCTGAAGAATTAACACAGTTTGCGGATGAATTGGAATGTGTTAAACAAGAAGATATGACAAAAGCCTTGATTGCGTTGATTCAAAAGACATTAAAGAATCATAAGCGTATCATTTTCTCTGGAAATGGATATTCCGATGAATGGAAAAAGGAAGCACAAAAACGTGGTTTATTAGAACTTAAAACAACAGCGGATGCACTTCCTCACTATACAGATCCAAAGAATCTACAATTATTTGAAAAACACAATGTATATTCAGCCAGTGAATTGCATGCTCGTGAAAGTATCCTACTCACAAACTACTACCAAGTGGTTCAAATTGAAGCTAAGACAATGGCTTATATGTTACGAAAACAAATCTTACCAGCTATCTTTAGTTATGAAGCTAAATTGGCTCAAATCATTCAAACAAAAAAATCAAGTGGCATTGAGGCTCCATTAGAAGTTAAAATCTTAAAAAACATCAATACACCTCTAGAATTAGTATCCAATCACTTAGATACATTAGAATCTTTGATCAACAAAGAAACCACAACAGAAAAACAAGCGGCTCGTTTTGCGGCCGATGAATTACTTCCATTAATGGAAACAATTCGTCAATTGACGGATGTGATTGAAACCAATGTTTCTAAAGAAGACTGGCCTTTACCAGACTATAACGACATTTTATTTAAATCTATGTTGTAGGGAATCCAAGGATTCCCTCTTTTTTTACATTTGTTTTCTGAAACCACTTGCATATTTCTCTTTCAAGGTTCATAATCACATAAAAAGGAGTTTTATTATGAGTAAATTAATCGTACACGCAAAAATAATGATTGATGGTTTGAGTGATACACCAAAGAAAGATCAATTGATTTCAATTGAAGATGGAAAAATTGTTTCCATTGAAGAATATCATGAAACAAATGAAGAAGTCATTCATGCCAACGTCGTTACCCCTGGCTTTTTTAACTGCCACGTTCACATTATGGAACCTGTCGGCTTTGGGACCGATAAAAAGTTTAGTTTGATGGAGAAAGCATTCTATACGCAAAAACACTGTGAAGACTATCTTCATTCAGGAGTTACTTTTATCCGTGTTTTAGGTACTGCAAACGATTACGATATGCAGATTCGTGACTGTATCGATTCTGGACTCATTCAAGGACCACATATGTTGTGTGCTGGAAGATGCATTTGTATGACAGGCGGTCATGGTTGGCAAGATGGAATCGAAGCCGATGGCAAGGATGAATGTCGAAAAGCAGCTCGTACCCTTCTTAAAGAAGGTGTCGATATAATTAAAATCATGGCTACAGGTGGAGTTATGACTAAAGGGGTTGAGCCAGGAAGTGCTCAATTAACACAAGAAGAAATGGCTGTCATTATTGAAGAAGCACATAAAGCTGGAAGAAAAACAGCTACCCATGCCCAAGGAACACAAGGCATCAAAAATGCTCTATATGCCGGTATTGATTCAATTGAACACGGTATCTTCTTAGACCAAGAATGCTTGGATTTTATGAAAGAACACGGTACTTATTTAGTTCCTACTTTAGTTGCTCCTCAATGTATTGTAGAAAATGGTATTGAAGCAGGTATTGCTGACTACATGGTCAAAAAAGCAATCTATGTAAAGGATGCACACGTCAAAAGTTTTAAAGCGGCCTATGCCCAAGGATTAAAGATTGCCCTAGGTACAGATGGTGGTACCCCATTCAACTACCACAACAACACCGCTTATGAAATGGAATTAATGGAAAAATACGGTGTAGATCGTATGGACATTTTAAAAATTGCGACACACAATTCAGCCGATTGTTTAGGTGTTTTAGATGAATATGGAACTTTAGAAGTCGGTAAACATGCTGATCTAGTTTGTCTTGAAGAAAATCCATTGGATGATATTTCAAATGTTCGTAAAATTGATAAGGTCATTAAGGATGGAGTTGTTGTACAATGACAAAACTCTATATTCATGCCCAAACATTAATTGATGGCATAAGTGATGCTCCAAAACAGGATCAATTAATCACAATTGAAGATGACAAAATCATTCAAATTGAAGACTATCATGAAGTGAAGGAAAACGTAATTCATGAAAATGTTGTTACACCAGGATTCTTTAATTGTCACGTCCATATTATGTATCCGGTTGGTTTTGGCGCAAATAAAGAATTTACCTTGATGGAAAAAGCTTTCTATGCCCAAAAACACTGCAAAGAATATCTAGAATCTGGCGTTACTTTTATTCGTGTTGTAGGTACGGAAGAAAACTATGACCTTCAAATTAAAGAAGCTATTGAAAATCATGTGATTGAAGGACCTCATATGTATTGTGCAGGTAAAGTCATTTGTATGACAGGCGGTCATGGATGGCAAGAAGGCATTGAAGCCGATGGAAAAGATGCATGTTTAAAAGCCGTTCGTACTCAGCTAAGAAGTGGTGTAGACTTAATTAAAATAATGGCGACAGGTGGTGTTATGACCAAAGGGGTTGAACCTGGTAATGCTCAGTTTACTGTAGATGAAATGAAGGTCATGATTGAAGAAGCCCATAAAGCAGGAAGAAAAACAGCTACACATGCCCAAGGCTTGCAAGGTATTAAAAACGCCTTATATGCAGGTATTGATTCTATAGAACATGGTTGTTTTTTAGATGATGAATGTCTTGAACGTATGAAAGAACAAAACACATTCTTAGTTCCTACCCTTTGTGCTCCCCAATGCATTATTGATAAGGGTGTAGAAAACGGGGTAGCTAAGTATGCCGTAGACAAGACATTAAAAGTCAAGGATGCCCATGTTGAAAGTGTTAAGAAAGCTTATGAAAAAGGTATTCAGATTGCCTTAGGTACAGATGCAGGAACGCCATTTAATTACCATTCAAATACAGCTTATGAAATGGAGCTTTTGGCTCGACTTGATATTTCAAACATGGATATCTTAAAAATGGCGACAAGCAATTCCGCAAGATGTGTTGGAGTTGAAAAGGACTATGGTTCGATTGAAGTTGGTAAACAGGCTGATTTAGTTTGTCTAAATGAAAATCCATTAGAGAACATTTCAAACGTAAGAAAAATTAATAGAGTCATTCAATCTGGTAAGATTGTGATAGACAACAATTAAAACTATAGAAAAAAGGTAGAAATCAAGTTTTAAGATTTCTACCTTTTCATTTTGACGGATAACGCTGCAATGTCATGCCTGTTAAATATGGCATTGGCATTTTATATATAGCATTTTTGAATAATTCTTTTGTTTTCGAATCAAATTGTTCTAATTTTGGAAAAATTGTAATCAAATGTTCAGTCATACGACATGATTCAATACATTCAAGAATGCGTTCCATTTTTAGAAAATCAAATACATCTTCACTCTTTTTTAAATGATCAAATAACGCATGAACATCTGGATCTGTATCATCATACCCATTATAGAAAATAGACAGATAGCTTTCTGGTTTTAAAAACACAGGAGCCATCAATTCATAATCTAGACGCGTATTTGCGATCACATCCATATATGGAATTGAATCATAATACAATATAGCTTCTCCATAAGTATTATCTGGCATCAAATAATCAAATGTATAGTATGTCCAGAAATTAAATAATGGATTGGTTTCCAAATTTCTAAGATCCAAGCCATACTTTTGTGCTTGCCTTTGAACAACCATGGGATCAATAGCTCCACAACAGCGAATAAATCCAATTAAACAAAGTAAAGGTTCATCTTGTTTTTCTTTTTGATCAAAATCCACAAATTTTAAAGCTTCTATAACACTTTCCTTCAGCTCATCTGGAATTTCATTTTCAAATAATAAATATTTTCGATAAAGTGCCACCTTTTCAAATGGCATACTATGAACATCCACTTCTTTATAATTGTTTTCAACGATTCGTTTTAAAAGTTTTAGTTCTTTTACTGTACAAACATCTACAATATTTTCTGGTGTATATTGTTGAATAATTAGCTCAACCATTTGTTTACGAGTAATTTTTTCATAAATCACATCATCCGGAAAACATATCCGAAAAAATTGACTGTACACAACTTCTTTTCGATAATGATTGATTTCTTGTATTAATGAGCTCATAACTCTCCTTTTAATTCATATTTTTTGGCAACAACGAGTAAATCTTTTGTCCGTAACTATAATCTTCAAATGCCTTTGAAACAAGTTCTTGGCTAAGTTGCATATCGGTCGTTGAAATAAAACCATCATAGATGATCATCCCATTAAATGGCATAATAGCAGTTTGAATCAACATAGGTGTTTTTTCGGCCGGAATAAATTTATCTAAGTTTTCATTTAGACCCTTGACCATATAGTTGATGCCTTCATCATTTAATACTGTATAGTTCTTTTCATAGACAGCCAATAAAAAGTTTTTGCGCATGCCATATTTAAAATCTTTTATAATATTCAAATTACGATATGTTAGATTCAAAGGATTCTTTTGAACATAGCCATCAATAAAACGATCTTTTTCTTTCCAGAACACCTCGATTAGATTGACCAATTCATCGGGTTCAATATAATTATTGGGATCAATTTTCTTATTTGGGATAATTTGTTCCAAAGCATTCACATAATCTAAGACGCTAAAATATAACTTATAGAATAGGCGTGTATCTTTTTGATCTAAATAAGCATACGTTTGTTTCTCATTTAGAGCACGAAGCTTATCATTAAAAGATACATGTTCATGTGCTTGGTTGTAGCCTTTCATACTTAGTCCATAATAATTTGGTAATGAAATTTGTACAACAGCTTTGCGATAGCGCTTTGTCAAAGAATCTGAGAATCCATTAAAGAATGGAATTAAATCGATCTTTTCTTCATTCACAGTACCACGAAGCAAATTGTTGAACAATTCATCTTTAAACTTTGTGATGTCCGACACTTCTTTTTTAACAGCTGTAAAGAATTTTTTAATATCTGGATTTGTCGCATCAAAACCATGATAAAAGATAGAAATGTAGCTGTCTCGATCTAAGAATTTTGGTTCGAATCTTTCGCGTTCAACACGACAATTGCGAATGTTATACAATAGATCTTTATAATCCCAATATACATATTCATTGGCTAAACTATGATCAATTAATTCATAGTCTTCTTTTAAATACGCCCAGAAATTGAAGAGTTCCCCATCAATAATGGCTTTATAATCGTATGCACAAGCACTACATACAGCTTGAATCAAAGATGGTTCAATGATGCCAAAGGCACGTATAATTCCAAGAATGACTAAGCTTGGTTCATCTTTTTCTGCCTTCTGATCTAAATCAATATCTTTAACCGCTAATTTGACATTCTTTTTGAATTCTTCAGGTAATTCTTTATCAAAATATAAAAACTTAGAGCTTAATGCATGTTTTTCAAAACGATAACGATCGTCTTCTAAGTCTTGGTTACGTAATAATCTTCTTAATGCCTTTAATTCCCATGTTGTGCAAATAGAAACTAAATACTCAGGGGTATAGGTTTCAATCATGCGTTCTAACATTTCTTTTCTTGTCATGGAATCATAGTCCCAATAATCGTTTTGACATGTTCTTTTATAACAATCAAAAACCTTTTCTTTACTATAACGATTTGCGTGTTCCAATAAGCGCACCAAAAAAACTCCTCCTTTATATATCTTCAAAGGGATTCATCGCACCCTTTTTTCAATCCAATGAGAAGCCAAAGCGAATGCTTAGGCAATATGTTTATTTCTCCTTAAGATTGTTATAATTATTATAGTATGATATCGAAAAAATTTGAACCTATGTGTTAGAATTATACCTAAGAGGAAGAAGTATGCGAATCATAGAATTTATTAAGCGATTATTTCATCGTGAAAAACCAATTGAGATCAAACAAAAGAAATATTTAAATCCACCAAAAAAGATGAAACAAACGTATGTCGCAAAATCTACCAATTATTTGGATGAACAATACAAATTATTTCAAACCATTCAGCCTGGATATCTTGTCTTTTGTCGTATGCCCGTTTGCGAAGACAATTTGGTGGATATCAATCACCCCCATCGTATTCGACCCTATTTGATCATCAAAAAGGACAAAGACTATTTGTATGGGTATGCGGGAAGCACAAAGAAAAAGAATCCAAAGATTCAATATACTTTAAAAGATGGACATAAAGATAAGAAAACAGGTGCTTTTAGCGATTCCTATCTATATTTAAACAATGTGTATCGAATTCCCATCCAGAATATCAAAGGAATTTTAAAACAAGTCTCAAGCAAAGATTTGATTCAAATCCAAAGAAAGATTCAATTATTGAAAAATAGTGATGTACATCATATTGATTTATTTGAAAACATTGAATTTACATTTGAAATAGGAGATATAGTGGAATATAATACTTCCCTTTAC
>SKEP01001446.1_pt1 | contig 12553 bp, 18 predicted proteins | sample 4826901 | NCBI WGS metagenome assembly SKEP01 (sample SAMN11008806, study PRJNA524170) | human gut metagenome | biome: Human fecal sample; material: Feces; isolation source: fecal sample from pouch patient p4, p43, p49, p54, p55 | host: Homo sapiens | place: Israel: Tel-Aviv | collected 2014-03-20
ACACAGAGCAAAACCAAAACCAAACCCCCGCGGTAAACCCTTACTCCGTGCTGATAAGGGCCTGCCACGAATACCCGCTGGGCACAACCCCACCACAACTGGAAAACGACATTGTTCCGGCTAACAGGAACTCCGAAGAAGGCAACAAGGCACGCCTCACACCCTCTAAAAACGTCTTCCACATTTTCGTGGAGAGTCAGCTGCTAACGACGGTGGTAGACAGTGAAAAACCACTGCCCCCGCACATTCCGGCGTTCTATGCCGAGGATGCCCGTGTGTGCTTCTCTCACATGTGGCATGCCACGCCCAAGCGGCCCTCCTTGCGACCCAGCCCGGAGGATTACGACCCCCTCTCCCTTCACGCGACGGGCTACCTGCCGCAGGGGGTGGTATGGTTCTAGGCATGGAAGAGAGCTACCGCGATAGAACAGTGGATTTCACATATGCCGCCCGGGACGCCTACACGGCGTACGAAAAGCGAGAGCCGGGGAAGATGCCGCTGGACAACAGGGCTGCGGCGGTGTTCGAGAGTTACTACGGGCCTGCACCCCGTTCCTTGTGCGGTTTCAACCCACCATTCCCCACGCGGGACGGGGCAGCGATATCGAGGGGCGATGCGAACGACGAAATAGAGGAGTTCAATGCGCAGTCGGACGCGCTGCAGTCCCTGATCGACGTGGTGTGGAGGGCGACTCCCGGAAACGACGACGCGCTTCTGCGCGGCTACCCTTATGCTGTGCGCCATCTGGACGAGGGGTGGGTGGAGTTCCGGCTTCCCGGCTACGACTCCCCCACTGTGCGCCTTGAGCAAGGGGAGGGCTACGATTTCCTCAGAAGACGGAAGATCCCAGCACACAGCGCGCGACCCGACAGGGCGGCTTTCGTGCCGTATACTGAGGTGAAGGCTCTTCTAGCGAATAGGAAGGAGACGGATGACGCAGGCTGACGTGCAGCGCAAAGCCGTAGTGGCGTGGATGGCGAAGCACTACGGTGACTTCGGATACACGAACGACTACCGCCGCAAAGACCCGGAGCGCTATGGCTGGGGGGACTGCAGCTCGACCATAGCGCAGGCCTACCGGCAGTGCGCGGGGATCGAAATAGGCGAGCGGAGTTTCAACATAGCGTCGGACCCTGACGCGTACACGGTGGCGTCGGCCACCTCATGGAGGGACCTGCCGCTACAAGAAATGAAACCGGCCGACATCATTTGCATGGGCTGGCATTCGGGCGCCTTCGCGGGTCGCATCTCACATGTGGAGCTCTACTCTGGGGGTGTGTACACGTGGGGGCACGGCGGCCCGGGCAGGGGCCCGAGGCTGCATGCTCTGTCGGACCGGTCTCTGACGGGCTCGGCGACGATCATCATCGTCAAGCGCTATATTCAAGACAGTAACCAAGACGACAACACCAGTAAAGGAGACGATTTGACACCCGACGAGCACAACATGCTCAGCTGGCTGTACGAGAACATCAAGGTGCCGAGCCAGGGCTTCGGCTACCCTCAGGCTACGCAGAACTCCATCGCGGAGCTGAAGGAGGTTGCGGCCAACCTGACGCAGTCCGTGGAGTCTATGACGGCGACTGTGAACAGGATCGCGACCGACTTGACCGTGCCCGGCTACGGCTTCGGATATCCGGCGGCGTCCCACGCCGCGCTTGAGGAGACGATCAACAAGCTGAACGACATCCAGAACACGCTTGCACAGAAGAAGGGGGATAAGTGACCACTCCTGCCCAGTCGACCCCGACTCCCGCCACTACGGGACCCAAGCACTTGGACACCCCGACGCTGACAGATGAGCAGAAGGCAGCGGCGTTCGCCGCGGCTGCGCACACCGTGGAGACTGGCGGACTGCCGCAGGGCGATGGCGGCTTGGCGGACCCGAACCGGAAGAACGCCTACCACTTCGACGAGCTCGTGCCGACCCAGATACAGCACAAGGCGCGGTCTGTCATTAGGACGTTTGTGGTGTCCTTGGTTGGTGTGCTGGCCGCCCTGGCCGCGAAATGGGGCTTGACGCTGCCCGCCGACCTGGTTGATACGATAACGGCGACCGTGTGGGGGCTCGTTACTGTGTGCGCACAATGGCTGCTCAACACGAAGCCGGTGGACCGCTTCCTGCATAAGGTGGTGCCGTTCCTGGCGACTACGCCGAATAAGTGATATAACGCACAGCTGAGAAACATGAAGAACCCCGCTGCTCGAAGGCAGCGGGGTTCTTCACCATCCCCAAGGGGCAGGTGGCTAGCAGATCCAGATCCGACCCCACTTACGGCAGGTGGGGTACCAGCTGGCGAACATCCACCCGAAAACACTCCAAGAATACATATATTTCTCCTTTCTGTTGGTTTACTGTGCGCAACCAGTATACGAGCCGAACAGTCCGCTGTCAAGCCGCGATGAGGTTGAGCTGGCGCTGGGTCCATGCGAGGGCGGTGATCGCGCCGAGGGACGTGAAGGCGAGGGGGACGGCGATGAAGTAGAGAAACATGTGAAGTCCTTTCTCTAGTCCGGCAGTTCGATGATTCGACTGTAGCTCGCATACGGGCCGAAGTCAAGTTTGCGCACACCAGCCTTGCACTGCTAGAGTCCTCTTATCAGCCAGTACACCGCACACGAGAGGAGAGACATGATGTTTCACGTGCATTTCATCTGGGCGCAGTCGACGTCCGGGATCATAGGGGTCAACGGGGAGCTTCCGTGGCACGACCGAGGGGATCTGCAGCATTTCAAGGACATGACAACCGGGAAAACGGTCATAATGGGCCGGAAGACCCGACAATCCCTGCCGCAACGCAACAAGAAGCTGCCCAACAGGACGAACGTCGTGCTGAGTCGGACGATGAAGTCGACCAAGTCCATCAAGGCAGTGGCGAGCCCATACGCGGCAATAGAGCAGACTCTCGCAGAGGGCCGGGACGAGGCGTGGGTGATCGGCGGGCACGAGACGTTCCAGGCGTTCATTACAGCCCACGACCTGGATAGGCTGCCGTTCAGGCTGGACGCTTATGTCTCCGTCTTAAATGTGGACGACGAGATCCAGCCGATTACCGCACAGGACAGCGTTACGTGGGCGCCTTCCTTAGATGACCGTTGGGTGCTGCTGTACGACCATATGGCGGGGCCTAGACGGCGCCTGCAGAAATATGTTAAGGTGTTCAGGTAAGCTCCTTTCTCTCAGGGCCCCGCCGGGTGAGCGCTATACCCCGGCGGGGCCTGCTGTGCGCGTGGTAACATTCCTTTTAAGCCTGACTAGAGAGGGAGTTTCATGAGAATCGACGTTCAAACGAGCCGCTTAACCACTGCTAACGGATCGATTGCGACGCTCAGCGGCACGCTGCCTAACCTCGACCTGGACGTTGCGCTGGCCAAGGGCGTGAAGGCCGTGTACCTGACGGTGTTCACCAATGCAATAGAGACGAAGGTGACGGCGCTCAATACCGAAGGCGGCACGTTCTGCGTGACCGTCCATTCCGTGGACAAACGGCCTGCCGTGAAGGTGTGCGACCCGCTTGAGGCGCCGGTGGTGATCCGGTACAGGGGGCTGTGATGGCCGCGCCCAAGAAAACGACGAAAAAGAAAAAGGACCACGTCCTCGCACAGAACAAAACGGCGGCCAAGGACTTGGTGAAGAACGACTGGGATCGCTTCGCGATCCAAAAGTCGACCGGCGAGCTGGCTATGGACGACAGGAGGCTGCTCACCCTCGCACAGGCGGGGGCTAGCCCCGCCGAGATGTCCGAGGAGCTCGGCCTGCCGGCGGAGACCTGCCTGGCCCGTGTGCGCGCCATGTTGAAGCGCAACGACGTATGGACGAACCTCGAACGCCAACAGATGCTGATAGCCGACATGTACGACTTGAAGACGCGCGCCTTCAACTTCCTGGAGAGGTGCTTCGAGTCGGACGAGATAGCTGCCCGGCACATTGAAGCAGTCAACAGCGTCCTGAAACAGCTCGGCGACCGCCTGGATAAGGTGAAAGAGTACAATGACGAGGAGGAGGCCCGGGTGACGAAGCAGCAGACCCGGCTGATCCTCGACCTGGTGGAAGACGCCTGGGAGCGTGTGCGCATTCACATCTCCAACGCCTACGCCAATAACCAATTACTTGACCCGGAGGCGATGGACGAGGTGTTCTACCAGGCATTGAAGGAGGCCCATGCTGATCAAAGCTAGCGCGATCGACAGCGCTATCGCCACCGTCAAGGCGCACAGGAGACAGGACAGCTTCAAGTCCGACCCCGTAGGCTGGGCTCAGTATATGCTGGGTACGGACGAAGGCACCTTGTGGAGCAAGCAGCGGGAAATCGCCCGGGCTGTGGTGGAGAACAACTCGACGGCCGTGAAGGCCGGCCACGGGGTGGGCAAGTCACGACTGATGGCCGTGCTCATCTGTTGGTGGGTTGACACCCGCTACCCCCATTGCTACGTGATTTCGACGGCGCCGTCGATGGCGCAGGTGCAGGACGTTTTGTGGCGCGAGGTAATGCAGCTGAAGGATATCGTGGAGCGGCGCTTCGAGGAGGGGCTGGTCGACCATAAGCTGCCGGGGCGCATCACGATGGACGTGCAGTGGAAGGATGACGTGACGAAGCTGCCGCTGGGGCGCGGCAGGAAGCCGCCGGACAACCTGGGCGGAAACTCCTTCCAGGGTATCCACGGCGACGTGCTGGCGATCGGCGACGAGGCCTGCGGGCTGTCGGGGGAGCTGATCGACGCCCTGGCCAACATCACGACGAACGAGGCCTCTCGGCGTGTGCTCATCGCGAACCCCACGGACCCGATGAGCTATTTGGGGAAGATCTTCAAAGAGGAGATGGAGAACTGGAAGCGCATGTCCATCTCCGTCCTGGAGAGCCCGAACTTCACAGGCGAGCCGATGCCACCCAACGTTCTGCAGAAGTTGACGGGCCCCTCCTACGTGGAGCAGAAGAAGCAGGAGTACGGCGAGGACAGCGCGCGGTTCAAGGCCCGTGTGCTGGGCGAGTTCGCGTTCGACATCGAGGACTCGCTGATCCTGCCGGGCGATGTTGAGACAGCGTGTCTCACGGAGCGCGAGCGGATCGGCCGGCCGGTGCTGGGCGTCGACGTAGCGCGCTTCGGAGCGGACCGATCGGTGGTTTACCTATGCGTCAACGGGGTTGTGCGCTTCGTTGACTCGTGGGCGAAGACGGATCTGGTGCACAGTGCGCAGCGAGTGCACGACCTGGCTCTGCGGGAGGGCGCACACGCTGTGGCGATCGACTGCGACGGGATCGGCGGCGGGATGTTCGACATCCTCAACTCGTACGCTAATCGCACATACGACATCCTAGCTGTGCGCGGATCTATGTCGAGTCCCGACAGGGGCCGGTGGCATAACTACCGGTCCTACATGTGGGACTCCTTCAGGTACCGGTGTCGCACAGGGGAACTGGACCTGGACCCGCTGGACATCGACCTGCACGACGAGCTGCTGTCCGTCGGCTACTCGTACAATACGATGTCGGGTGGGCTCGTCCTGGATTCTAAGGACAAGTTGAAGAAGGACGTCGGAAAGTCACCCGACTTGGCGGACGCAGCGGTGTATGCTGCCATAACGGACCAGAATATACGCGACGCCGTCCAACAGGAGACCGTGTTCTCCGATGCGGGGGACATGGTGGATGGCGACGAAGACGACTATCTACACGAAATGGGGGAGACTTTTGGATTCCAACGCATACTCGTTTAGTGACGAGGGTATCGCGTTCATCAACGAGGCGCAGAGGTCCTACCTCCTGGACGAGGGCGCCAACTGGGTGAGTTACGCCGACGACAAGGGGCTGACGCTGGCCTTCATCCATGAGGTTGTGCGAGGTCTTCGGGACATGGCACGCGATCACCCGCTGCATAAGCGCGGCGCACAGCTGAGAACGAGCTACATCTTCGGCGACGACTTGGTGTTCAGCGACACCTCTTCGAAGCTGGACAAGTTCATCAAGTCGGAATCGGCGCAGAGGACGCTGTTCTCCGCTTCGGCGATGGAGAGCCTGAATCTGGAGCGGTTCTGTGCGGGGAATGTGTTCCTGTTCCGCGAGGTGCACACGGATAAGCTGACGCTGGTGCCCGTGGAGGAGATCGAGGAGATCGTTCGGGATTCGTTCGATTCGTCCGTCGTGAAGTATGTGCGTCGCACATGGACCCCGGACGGGCAGAACACGATCAGTCAGTGGTTCCCGACCGCCGAGTACAGGCGCGGGGTGCAGCGGTTGAGGAAGCCGCCGAACACAGCCTACGAGGTGAACGGCAACTACGTGGTGTACATCCTGTCATCGGGCAGGCACGCCGGGCACGCATTCGGTGCTCCGGACTCCCTGGCGGCTGCTTTGTGGAGCGTCGCTTACTCGGGCTACCTGCGGGATTCGGCACGGCTGTCGAAGGCTCTGTCGAAGATCGCTTGGGCGATCGTCAACAGCAATAACCAGGGTAAGAGGCAGTCGGCTGTGGAGATCTCGAATCGAGGCGACGTAGTAGGCGCCACGGCGAGCTTGGGGCCGAACCAGTCTCTGGCCGGAGTGGGCGTCCCGAGCGCACAGGTCAACTACGGGAACGGCCAGCCCCTGGCCGCGCTGGTTGCGGCGAGCTTCGGCATCCCGGTCATCGCGCTGTTGTCGTCACCGGGTGCGACGGGAGGATCCTACGGGGCTGCGACGACGCTAGACAGGCCGACGATCAACGGTTTCAAGCTGGAGCAGCGTAAGTGGAGGGATTTCTTCAAGCAAGTGATGATGGACGTGGACCCGTCGGTGAAGGATGTGGACATCAAGTTCCCGTCGATCGAGCAGGACCCCACCTATCGTGCTTTGCAGTCGCTCGCTACGTCTATGTCGACGGGAGCCATCCACCAGGACGAGTACCGTCAAGCTGTGCTCAACTTGCTCGCTGTGCCCGATATCCACGGTGACGAGCTTCCGGAGCCGAACGATTTTCTGAAGAGTGGTAATGTGTCTGGTGGAGACGACGGCGATGCTGTGCGCGACCCGGTGGCACGCCAAGGAAATCAGGGCGCCGTTCCCGGCGGTTTCAACCAAGGAGACACCGAAGATGAAGATCAGTGAGAGCACGAACACTAGTGTCCTCAAACCAATCAAGGGCACACGCAAGTGGCTTGTGCGACTCATAACCGAGGGTCAGGGCTCGACCGGCGTCTACACGAAGGAAGCGCTTCAGGGCAGTTTCGCCGAGGCGTTCCCTGGGGGGACGCACATGTACATCGACCACGCCACCGAGGCTGAGACCGAGGAGCGCCCCGAGGGGACGCTGACCAAACTGGCAGCCGTCATAGCTGAGACGCCGCACTGGCAGGACGCCCCTGAGCCGGGGATGTATGCGACGATCGAGGTGGTCGAGCAGTGGGCGCCCTTCATCGAGCAGGTGTCGGATATCATCGGCGTGTCGATCCACTGCGGTGCAACACTGGTGCAGGACGACGACCTCGTGACGGCGGGTGAGCCCACACCGCCTGTGATAGAGTCGTTCATACCGTCGCCCGTTAATTCCGTGGATTTCGTCACAGTTCCCGGTGCCGGCGGGCGCCTCGTCGAGGCGCTGGAATCGTTCAAAAACGGAAATGCTATTATGGACGGTAGCAACAAACACAATTCCGAAAGGAAGAGAATGGACACTGAGTTCAAGGAGGCCCTGGAGGCCCTGGACACTAAACTCTCCGCTCTCGTCGAAGCCCTCGCCGATAAGGCCAAGAAGAAGGACGAAGAGGACGAAGAGGATGCCAAGAAGGCCAAGGAGGAAGAAGAGGACAAGGCCAAGAAGGCTAAAGAGGCCATCCTTGCTCTCGCCGACTCCGACCTTCCCGAGGTTTCCCGTGTGCGGATCGCCGAGGCCATCGCCCGCGGTTATGACGCTAAGACGATCATGGACCGTGAGACCAAGCTCGTCGAGTCCATCCGAGAGAGCCTGTCGGGCGGTTTCGCCCCCGAGCACGTGCCCTCCGGTAAGAGCGCCGACGACTTCGAAGCAGAATTCGCCAAGCTGACCTGGTAAGGAGACTACCGCATGGCACAGAATCACGTCAAGGGCGGGGACACCTACGAAGTCCAGGTGGACGCCGCCGTCAAGTCGGGCGACGTCGTCGCCGTCGGCAAGGTCGGGGCCGTCGCCCTCACCTCCGCCACGCCTAAGGACGACAACAACTTCTACTCGACGCTCGCCTTCGAAGGCATCGCACACCTCGGTCTGGACGGATCCGTCAAGGTCGGGGATATCGTGACGATCGACGGCGCCACCGAGTCTGGCAAGGCGGCCAAGCCTGAGATCGCTGCCGACCCGAAGGGCAGGATCGTCGTCGGCTTCGTGCTCAACCAGCTGTCGAGCGCATCTGTCAAGTACGCCGTCAAGCTCACCCAGGCTTGGCTCTAAGGAGGATATCTACATGGCGATCAACAAGAGGGAAGCCTACAAAGCGGGTATCCTGCTGCACAGGGCTCTCCACGCGGACGACATCCGTGTGCGCAACTCGGCCCGCAAGGACCTGAGCGAGGCCATCACTACGTCGGACCTGCCGGTCAACCTTGGCCCCACCATGAACAAGATCATGCAGGGCGAGTACGAGCAGGTTCCGTCCAACTGGCGCGAGTGGGCCGACACCCTCGAAACACCCGATTTCGAGACCGTGCCCTACTTCAGTTTCGACTTCACCGACGACAACGTTCCGGTTCGCAAGGACGGAAAGGACTACGTCGCACAGGGGTTGCCTGCGGTCGGCGAACTCGGTGAGTACCCGATTCTCGGCCTGAAGGCGGAGCAGTTCAAGCTGAAGCTCGCCAAGGCCGGCGTCCAGATCCCGCTCTCCTGGGAGACCCTGAAGCGCTACGGCGCCGACTGGAACCTGATCCCCCGGATCACGAAGGAACTCGGCCGGCGCGCTGCCAACCAGGAGTCCATCGAGGCGGCCCTGCAGCTCGTTCAGCCGGCGGGCCTCAACACTACCAACTTCAAGGCGGCTAACAAGAACGTCCTGGCCGGCAACCCCGAGCTGAGCATTGAGGCGCTGGAGAAGGCGTTCGCACAGCTGGCCGTCACCAAGTACAACGGCAAGCGGATCATCATGCCGACGAAGTTCAACCTGATCGTGCCCCCGGCTCTGGCGAGCCGCGCGGAGCAGATCATGAAGGTCGTCGAGATCCGCCGCCAGAACGGCAACGAGACCCAGGTGATGGGCAATACGGTGTCCGGGAAGGTCGCGAACGTCTACGAGGTCCCTGAGCTCGCGCTCATCGCCGGCGCTTACGCCGACAAGTGCTGGTTCCTCCTGCCTCCGAAGGGCACGATGCCCCGCAAGAACATCGTCAACGTGTTCCTGGAGGGCGAGACCGGCCCGAAGATCTTCGTCGAGAAGACGACGAACTCCAGCGAACTTGAGGGCTCGTTCGAGAACGACGCATACAGGACGAAGATCCGCCACCTCGTCAAGTCCGCTTTCATCGCCCCGGAGGGCACTCTGGCCTCCAGCGGTGCGGGCGCCTGATAACGATACCCGACAAGGATGGAAACCCCGCCCTCACAAGGGGCGGGGTTTCCTGCAGTGGAAAGGAGTTGCTGTGCCCGGCAAGCCGAAGATAACCGCGGAGGAGCTGAAGCTGTTTCTGCCTGGTATTGACCTGGACGCTAAGCTACTCGAACGGCTGTGCGCACTGTACACGAATGTGTTCAAGGCTGCAGCTGCCGCTCTGCGCGCCTACGCGGCGAAGCTCGTGTCGGAGGGCGGAGTCGAGAACGTCAAAGCGGACGACTTCACGCTGTCTGGTGGGGACAAGAACATCGAGGCTCTGCTCGCCCTGGCTGACAAGTACGACGCACAGGGGGACGCCTTGGAAAATGGCGAAGGGCTCGTTCTCGTCCCAATGAAAGGGGACGACGTGTTCGAGAGGGCGAGGGAGTTCCTTGGCCGGTATCTCTGAAGGCCGCCTGGCCATGGCGGCTAAACGGGTCGAGCGCTATATGGTCGATGAGGTGACGATCTATGATGGCAAGAACATCAAATACGACGCTAAGGTTGACAGCTATGATTATGGCGCAGTCCTATATTCTGGGAAAGCGCGTATACAGCCGATACGCCAACCTGAGGTAGCGAACGATCAGGTCGCACCTCAGACGACTAACCGTGTGCGCGTACAACTACCCCGTTCGACGATGTCGCTTAACATTCCGATGGCTGCACGCATAAAAGTGACGAAAACGCAGGACACCCCGCACATGGTTGGCTACCTGATGACTGTGGCGGCTGTGATCGACGCCTCGCAGTCGTTCGAGCGGACTATCATCTGCAACACGCCGATGAACAAAGCCGAGGTGTAGGTATGAAGATTCGCACAAAGATCGGCGCCAACAAGTTCACGAAGTACGCTAAGCGCATCGAGGACTTCCGCGAGTACGATCTGTTCGCCAACGTCATCGATAAGATCTCCGAGGAGATCCCGCTGGCGATGCAGGAGACGATCGAGAAGACGCCGTCTGCTCTTGTACCGGGGAAGATCGGCCGTATTTGGACGAGCCACATGCATGACAGCGTGAGCGTCGTCGTGCCGGACAACGTAACGGTCGAATATGGCTGGATCGAGGGGTCCAACAAGTTCGACGGTGGTTGGGATCACGACTACATCCTCGGTCAGGAGTACGGCGATGATAGAGTGTGGGGCATGAAGGCCCTGGACAAGGTTGCGAAGCAGGTGAAGCTCGACGAGAAGACCCGCAAGGAGGTCTACACGGAGACTCGCCGCGTCTGGAAGTGGGGTAGGTAGCGACATATGGCCAAGTACATCGACGACATTATGGCGAAGATCCGCGAGCTCTCCGAAGTTCCACCCCAGAGGGTTGTCGAAGAGGTGGCGCTGCCGGACTTCGACGAAGGCCAGAAGATGCCGTATATCGCCGTCGTGTTCGGCACACCCGGGCATATCAGCCAAGCTACGAGTATCGTTTCTCAGCTCAACGACGGCTACCGGGTGTTCTTCCTGTGCCATGTGCGAGCACTCACCGCACAGCATGCTCGCGAGATCGGCGAGCGTATTCTGTGGGGCTTGGTGGGCTTCGAGCCGGACAACAGCGGCGGGATCACGGTACACGGTGGCCAAGGGTTGAACTATGCCGGAACCAACCACAAAGTGGTGCAGTGCGGCTACGAGCTCTACTGCTCCTTTATCACGAACCTCAAAAACCGTATTTGATAGGATGGTGTATATGGGCCTCTACAAAGACATGAACACCGGGGACGTCGGAACGTATCCGGATGACTTCGCTCAGTTTTTCGGGACGTTGGTGCCGATAACTGAGGAAGAGCCTTGTAGCGACTGTTTCATTGACAACGACAACGAGAAAAGGGGGAAGCACAGTGGCTAACGAAGTTCGTATGCTTCGCGGCAACGTGACTATTCTCTTCGCCGCTCCTGAGGCATTCGCTAATTGGCGGCATCCTACGGCGGCGGAACTCAACGCACAGTTCAGTGCGACCGACAACCCGCTCAACCTGGTGTTCAATGTGTCGTGTGCGATCCTGGACGGCTATTCGCTCGGCGAGACTGACCCCGACACGGACAATACCCGAACGATCTGCGACATCTCTGAAGTGGAGAACCCGACCCTCGCCAAGTACGAGGGTAAGTTCACTGCGCTCCGTGACGAAAGCGTGGACGACCAGGGCGTGTTCAACATGATTCGCGACATCACGATGAAGCCCGACATTACGCTGTTCATCGTGGAGCGCATTGGCAAGCGCCCGAATAAGCCGTTCGAAGTCGGAGATGTGTTCAGCATCTACCGCTTCCAGACCGACTACCCGGTCGACGGGTACGAGTCGAACGGCTTCATCAAGTACGAGCCGAACTTCCTTCAGAACGGCGCATTCGTCCTCAATGAGAAGGTGGCCGCATAATGGATAAGAAAGTACTCTCCAACGAGCACGTCAACGTCTGGGTTCTCCCCAAGGCGTCCGTGAGGGACATCAACGCTATCACCGTGGAGGAAATGAACTCTGCGGTGGCTATCGGTGACGCTATCAACTGGGACGACACGACGATCCCCGCCGCCAAGGCGTCGAAGGAGCAGTCGTCCCTGTCTCTGCTCGATGCCGCGGGTTCTTCTTCTCGTGGTGCCGCACAGTACGAGGGCTCGCTCACGATGTACTACCCGACGAACCCGGGCGACGCGAACTCTATCTACGCCAAGGCGTGGAACATGTTCAAGAAAACCCGCGTCGACCTCGTTTTGGTTGTGCGCGGTGTCCTGAAGGGCAGCGAGCCCATCGCTGCCGGCCAGTGGTACTGTGCGTTCCTTATGATCGAGTCCACCTACAAGAATACGCTGGAGGGCGACAACCCGACTCGTTACACGGTGTCGTTCCTGCAGCAGGGTCAGCTGGCCGTTAACGGCGTCTTCAAGGACAGCACGACGGCGATCACCGACACGGGAAATCTGACGGTGTCCCTCAACGATCATCGTCCGATCCTGCCGAAGATCCACGGCCATGTTGCCCGCTCCGTGTGCTCCTACCTGTCGAAGGACACCTCTACGGTG
>SKEP01001451.1_pt1 | contig 12523 bp, 29 predicted proteins | sample 4826901 | NCBI WGS metagenome assembly SKEP01 (sample SAMN11008806, study PRJNA524170) | human gut metagenome | biome: Human fecal sample; material: Feces; isolation source: fecal sample from pouch patient p4, p43, p49, p54, p55 | host: Homo sapiens | place: Israel: Tel-Aviv | collected 2014-03-20
ATATTGACTAGCTTGTTCAGGACTTACGCTAGACCAATTCGGCCCAATAATGCCATTAGTTGCTTCGTTTGGTACAACTCTCTCATTTTCATCTTCTCCACTAACTTCTTTCGTCCTTTCGGCTTCAACTCGTTGTTCTTCAATTGCTTTCTCCTTAGATTGCCTTATATGCTCATATTTTGCTTTCTCTTGCGTTTTAAACTCTTTTTCATATAATTGTGCCACAATATCATTAAAGCCCTTATCCACCCTTTTATGAGCCTTTTGAATAAATACGATACTTCTAGTTGTGTCGTCTGTTAAAATAAAGATAATTACTCTCCTTTTTATGCTTCAGTTGCTTACCTGATTAATTGCTTCAATAATATTATTGCCAGCATTTATTAGAATTTCATCACTTACAGTTGCATTTTTTCTTGAAAATAATTCGTCCTCAATCTTCATAAAGTGCATTGATTTGGCTAAAAATTGAGCTGATGACTCATAATATAATGTTTCCAGTTCATCATCTGAAAGCTGTGTTAAATCATCATTAGCAAAAGTTGTTAGTTTTCGCTTAATCTCTTTGCCGTCTTCTTCTTCTATATAGTAACGCTTCATCTATTCATTCCTTTAATTTCAAATTTTTCAATAATATACCGTTTAGAACCAAGCTCAAAGCTGACTAGATAATTATTAAAAGGGTCATTCTTGTTAAAGTCATTAGCAATCTTTCTAGCTGTTTGCTGTGGATATTTTGACCTATTAATTTCACTTGTGTACTTATGTAAGATCATCTCATTGCCTCCCTTTGCATTTTACGCTTCAAACGTTGCTTATATAGATACTCTTTACTTGGTTTTAAGCTATATAATAACTCATCTAATAAGCCCGAAACATTTCCCCTAGAACCTGCACTATCCATTTTTTTAAGTGTAAGCTCGTGCATTTCATCATCATTGAAAAACATAGTAAGAAAAGGGAATGCTACGGTATGCGGTAAACTCAAGCGTGATTGAGTTGTATGTAACTTAGGCCATGTACCTGTCTCATCTTTAATTTTTAACTCAAGTTGATTCATTCCGATACCTTGCTCTTTTAGTACGCTAGTGATTCTTTCATATAATGCTTCGTTTGTCATTATGCTATAACCTCGATTATTTCTGTATGCTTTTTAACTTCATATCTTTGTTCTTCTGGAAGCAATTCATTCCATTTTAAAGCCTCTTTTTTATTATAAAACTTACGTGATTTAATTTCTTTTTCCAATATCCAAGATACTGTGTAGTATGTAAATTCATCTTTCATTATCCAATTACTCCTGTCTTGATGTTTAACCTTTGCTGACTTGATAAATGATACAAGTTACACCATTGGCAGTAATAAGCTCTAACCGGTATTTTATCATTTTTGTTTTTCTTGCTCTTTTTAGCATGTTGGGCATTTGCTATTGAATATAAAGCGCCCATTTTTGTGTATTTACGTTTTTTACACATAGTCCAACCACTCCTTAATCGTAAATAATTCAAAGCCGTTTAGCTTACTTTGTTTTTCAATTTCTACTTGGTTTCTATCTAGGTCTGTCAGTAGTTCAATTACAGGTCTACCGTTATCAAGCCACCTGATGACTGTATTAGCTTTAAGTCCGAAATGCTTAGCACATTCAGCCTTACAACTAAAGTGTAGTTCTTCTTCCGTCATAGGGTTATAAGCTACAACCTTTATAGCTTTTTGCATTTCCGTTATTTAACCTCCTTTCTATAAAACAATATTATCAAATTACTTTATATTTGTCAAGAATTAACTTAGACCTCTTCAATAAATTCCAAGTATCTTTCATCAATCGCTTTTATTTCTTCTTTAGTGAACTCTGATTTGAAGTTATTTCTTTCTTCTTTGAAACCTAGGAAGAGAAACTTTTCCCCTAACTCATTTTTAAAAGAGTTTAAATATCCTTTTTTGTTGTTCATCAATTTAACGTTGTATTTTGTCATTTTGTTCTCCTTTATTTCTATAATGCCATTGTATCAAAAAAAGTCAATGCTGTCAAACATTAACTTTGTTCTTTTAACCAAAAATTAGATCCGCTTCTTCTTGCAATACTTCTTCAGGAATTTCAGCACCACTTACATCATATTGAATACTCAACAAGTACATTGTCCATTTTCTTCTAAACTCTTTATCTTTCATTTGTTCCTCTGTGAAAGTTGTGTTGATTCCATATTCTTCTACGATTTGTTGTTTTCTAGTTGTTAATACTATCATTGTTTTGTTCTCCTTTATTTCTATAAGACTATAATAACAAAAAAAGTTCATACTGTCAAGCATAAACTCTTTATGATATTATTTTATTCCTTCCCAGCGTTCAAAATCATCAGCTATATCTTGTATAAAGCCCATAATGTCGTCAGTAGTATGCTCTGTAAGCTCATTCTCGTTACTTAAGTTAGCAAGTTCTTTGGCATAGTCTAAAGCCTTATTGTGGTCCTTGCCGTAGCTTTCACCCTCTTTCTTGCCTGCTCTTACTAGATACTTCAATACCTGCATTGTATACCAACCTGCAAGCTCTTCGTAGTTAAAATTATGTTTCAAGTATTCGTTAAGTTCCATACCGTATTTATTAGCATAGTGCTTATTTTCTTTAAAATTCATTAGATGTTACCTCCAAGCCATGCAATAAGCAACGTCGCAAGCATACCTATCCAAGTGATAGCGATAAGTGTAAAGACGACACCTACAACTATCGTTAAAGTTTTTACTGTATCTTTCATTTTGTTCTCCTCTATTTATAATTACATTCTATCAAATTATTTTCACTTTGTCAAACATTAACTGCTTTTAACCATAAATAATTTCTCACATTTATCATTTCTTGTTCCACCTCGGAAAGTTCCATGTGCTTTATCAAAAGAATATACAGCTTCAAAACGTTCATCTGAAATTGAATGACTCGAAATTATCACGATGTTAGTTTTAGCCATTTCAAATGCCCAGTCATAAAATTCTTGACTATCAAATGAATTTATGTAACTACCTTGGTCGGTTTGTTCATAAGGTGGGTCAAGATATAATATATCATTTGAAACTTTGCTAAAGTCTTGATAATTTTTATTCGTTACTTTCATATAATTCGGTTTCTCAATTTGTCTAAACTGTTGAAGCTGTTGAAGTCTCTCCAATTGTTGAAGTCGTCTGAGTTGTTGAAGTCTTTCAGGTCGTTCAACTGCTTTCTTATATGTTTCTGTCTGTTTATAACCATTAAAAACGTCATGATTTTCTATAATTTCTTTAGCTAGATTATATTTTAAATCTGAAATTTCTTCAGAATATAAGTATCCTCTCTTATTATTGCCAAAAGAATTGACCAGCAACTTTAAAAATTCATCTGTTGTCTTGTTCTCTTTAGCCTTAATCTCGAAGAACTCCGTACGTGAAACAATAAGGGTTTTAACCCACTCACGGTCTTGTGATATAACTCGTTCAAATGCGTTGGTTATATTCTTGTCTAAGTCGTTATAATGGACTTCCAAGCCATTTAAAACACATTCGGCTGTAATTGCTCCACCACCTCCGAAGATGTCATATATCGGCTTGTCTGTGCCGAAGTTCTGTTTGATGATTTCAACTATTTTCTTGCTTATCTTTTTCTTACTTCCTTGATACGGTAGCCCAATAGGTTTACCTTTTCTGATTTTCTTCTCGTCTAACTTAAGCATTAAAATTCCTTGTTTTTCTAGTTTGATATAATTTATTCCAGTTTTCTACAAGTGCCAGCAACTTAGGTTCATTATATTCGGTAAACAGTTCAACCTGCGATGTAAACCAGCAGTGTAGACAGCGTTCGCAACTATAACAGATGTTTGTATACCCCCTACAATCTTTGCAAACTCCTAAGTCATTACTCGTTGGAATATCGAAGCAGTGGCAATATCTTTTGTCGTTAAAGTATTTTCTTGTCATTTTAAAAGTCTTTCTACAATATATATAATCAATTCTTTTGGTACACTTGAACGCAAGTTATAATTTCCAGTAGAATCAGACCAAGATTTAACTTGTCTCCAACCTTTTGGAACTTTTTTTAATTCTAGTTCTTCAGTTGTCGCAAAGAAAGTTGGTTTTTTAGTGTATTTTTCATCATAAGCTGCATAGTGGGCTTCATTTTTAACGTAGTTTTTATGAAATAATTTCCAGCAGTAACTTGTTTTTGGGTTTTCTATAACTCCTGGAACTCCAAACTTTTCAATAATTTTATCAGTATTTATATGCAACTTTTCAGAAATATCACGCTTAATAATCAAATTATCAAAGTATTCTTTTTTATTTTTCTTCATTATTTTAACATTGTTATAAGTCGAAGTTTTCCAGTCATCAAAATCTGTTACTGGTGTGCCGTCATTATAATAATAAATGTTACCTTTTTTCCCACTATCATATCTACTAGCCGTGGCAATACTAAATGTCTCACATGGTGGGTTAGCAAAAATTAAATCAGGTTTAGGCAAATATTGAGTTTTTTTAATAAAATCATCTAAGTTAGTTAAGTCACAGTTTATTACTGTATCTTTTTTCTGTATCCCGAAGCTATAAACTTCATATCCAAGTGGCTCTAACGCTTTCTTGACTGATTGTTCCCCATCATCAAATAAGGCGTAAATTACTTTTTCTTTTGTCATTGTTTCTCTCTTTCTTAACTATATGTATTATTATATCAAAAAAACTCTAAGCTGTAAAGCCTAAAAGTTTTTTAATATTATATTATTGTTCTTTCAATTTATTTTTGAACCAGATGATTCGTTCTTTGAACCAAGCATCAATTCCTTCAGGTCGTAGCCATTTACCTTGCTTCACGCCATTCTTTTCCATGAACTCAAGCACTTTAATTGGTGCTTCAGGTTCGCTAAATAAGCTAGATTTAACAGCGTTGAATTTACTAAACATTTCAAGCGTTTCGATGTAGCTATCTTTTAAAAGTTCCGTGTCAAGCAATTTTTGGGCCTTCTCAGCACGTTTAGCAAGTCGTTCGTTAGCTTGTTCCAGTTGCTCCTTTTGTCGCCGTAAACTCAAATTATGGTTAATATAAGCAATTTGCTGTGCATGTCGTCCAAGTTTACCTTGAGTGTTAAGCTCGATTAATTTAGCCATTCCCTCGCCAAGAATTTCATCAGGGACAAGATTATATTTGTATTTTTTATTTGTATTGCGTACGTAGTTATCAAGCGTTTGTTTGATTTTAAGTTTTTTATGTAGTTCTCTTAATGTTGTCAATTTAATACCCCTTCATATATTTTACCAAACTTCAAAGCGTTAATTTTAACTAGCTGTTTCAAGTCTGATATGAATTGCTGTTCTTCGTCAAAGTCAAATGGCATTGATACGTTTTCCTTGATCCAAGTGAAAGCTCCGTCAAAGTCTTGTTTAAGTAAGCTCATTTTATCAACGATGTCGATAATTTGCTCTCTCTCTTCTGCTGTATACATATAATTTCATAACCCTTTACATTTTTCTTCCATAATCAAAAAGGGAGATCCTCCGTATCAACTTCAATCGGTTCAGATTTTCCAAATAAGTCCTGCTTAACTTGTGATTGACTACTATTATCATTAGAGATAAACACTTTTTCAACCGTAGGGAAAACAAAGTTGTAATTTACGTATTCGCCCGATTCCTTAGCTTGTACACGACCGCTTACTGTTACTGTGTCTCCTAATTGAATGAAGTCAGGCAAGAAAGCCGAACCGTACGCAACTTTTACGTTAGATCCCTTTTCTTTTTCAAACAAAGGAACTGAAATAATTTTCTTGTCGCCTTTTGCTGTGTTTACTGTACGTGTATTTTTTTCGTTTGCTTGTGCTGTAACTGTGATAATTGCCATTTAATTATTCCCCTTTTTCTGCTTCTTGCTGTGCTAACCAAATCGTCATGATGTCGGTAATTTCTTTTTTAGTCTTATTTTTCAAGCTGTCAATATTTTGGTATCCTAGTTGTTCAGCTCGTTTGATAAGTGGTTGAATCTCTCTAAGTCGTTGTTTTTCAGCTTCAAGTTCTTTCTGTTCTTCTGTCATGTCAGGCAAATCTTCATTTGCGTAAATGTATAGCCCTAAACCATGACGAGCAATTGCTTTAACAAGTCCGCGTTGAATGGCTTTATTTACGTCCATTGAAGTAATTTTTTCAACTGGGATAGATTGGTTACGATAGTCCATAACAGGTAGATACTCAATGTGTTCTAAGCCCTCAATAGTCATACCAACCTTAACCCAAGCTGTGTGACCGTCTGTGTGATAATTTAACCCTTGTTCATTTTCATAAACTTTACTGTTGGCTTCAGGATATACTTTTTTTACTTCAGACCATGCAAATGCCCAACTTAAATAATCAAGATTATTCTTTTTACTCTTTTTGTCATTAACATTAATGACGCTTAAGGTTTCAAATACGCTCATTTTTTCCTCCACTTATATCCGCCAGCGCTTTTTCTTTCTCCGTTGCAACAACGGCTTATATTTCCGCTTGGAACTCCTGTTTCTCGTTCCGCTTGTCCCATTGATTCAAATTCATTTAATACACTGTCATTTAGGTCTAATTGAATAACTTTTTTTGATAATTTTTCAGCAACCCTTTTTGTTCTAGTGCCATGTACGAGGTTTTCTCTTCCAGTGCACCATTCAAGGTTACTTAAATCGTTATTTAACTTATTTTCATCAATGTGATTAACTTGAGGCTTTTTTCCAGGGTTGTCTATGAAAGCAATTGCTAGAATTCTGTGTAAAAATAGTTCTTTCTGTTTATCATGCCTATATAAATGATGTTTTAAATATCCATTATGATTAAGATGAGGTTTAAGCATTCTTCCGCTTTTTATATTTCTAACTTTACCTAGATTAGACACTTCATATTTTTCAAAACCCTCAATTTTAACAAAAGTTTCAACTTCGCTCATTTATAGATAACCTCTTCTTTCCAACCTTGGTTTTTAAGTTCTTCTACTTTTTTACGGTCAAATGTAAAACTCAAATCAAAGTCAGTAGCACATTCTTTTGACAAAGTATTGAAAGAATCACCAAAATATAATTTTTTATCTTCACTAGAATAGCTAGATACTCTAGCTTCTAAATACATTACTATCCGTTTTTCCTTTTTTTCTTCACGCCCTGTATCTGAAAGCTCATAAAAGTTGGTCTTCTCTTCTTTAAGTTTTTCAGTAACTTTTTTAACGATATCTTCTAGCTGTTCTTCATCAAACTTAATGTTAATTGTTTCCATTTTCTCCTCTTTCTACAATGAATACATCGCCTTGCCTTGTAATTTCTATATTATACTTAAGCATTGGTAAAATGTATCCGTCGTCCCAGTAGTTCCACAAGTCATTTATTAAGCCATATAAGCACTCGTCAGGACCAGCCCTATACTTTGTTTCGTTCATCTCTTCAAGCTCTTTAGATAGCTTTCTAACGCCTCTGGCATAATGTTTACTTGCTTTTTCTCTGGCTTTTAAACTTTTGTAGTTGCTTTCCATAAATGAACTTTCTGATATCGTCTTTTTGCTGCTTTTCCTCTTTGTCAGACCAGCTAACCTTTTGGCCTTTTCGCTTGCCACTTTGATAAACTCGCCTGTTATCTTCTGGAAAGCCATTTTTCTCAAAGTACATTCTAGCATATTCAAAGTAATTCAAGCTATTGATGTACTGTTGGCTATCCTTTTTGTGATAATTAAGAGTTATCGACCGCCTTTCAGCTAAACTTTGGAAAGATGTTATCATGCTCATTCTCTAATGAAACCTAAAGTTAGCAAGGCTTTATATTCTTCACTATCTTTTTTAACTTCAAGTGCAAATTTTTTATTTCCATTTAATTCATTTGTTTTACCTACATAATATAATGGAGTGCTGTCGGTTCTATCAGAAAAGGTATAAAACTTAAATTTAGGTTCAAAAACCACTTCATACCCATTAATAAGGGCATTTAACATTTTTTCTTTTTCATCAATAGCAAAAGGTGTCTTAACTCCATTTTCGTAAACTTCTCCTAGTCCATTTTTAAGAGAACTTCCCCAACCCCAACTAGAAATATAATAAAATGCTCGGCTTTTATCATTAAAAGTTTTAATAAATCTGTCTTGTTCTTGCGTTAATTTAACTACCATTTGTTTAATTCTCCTTTATTTCTATATATATAATTATATCAAAATTATTTATTATTATCAAGCGTTAGATGATATTTTTTTATTTATTTCTATTTTTAATTGCAATGCTTTAATCAATGCACGCTTAGAATAATCATTTTCACAAGCTGTATGCAATTTTTTAGACTGTCTTACTAGAAATTCAGCACGACCGAGCCAAACTTTGAAGAGCTCGTCATTATGCCATTCTGCTTTTACCATTTCATCTAATGCACGATATAGCCAGCCATACACTTCAGCGTGTAAGTTAATTGCCTTGTTTTCGTAATTAATCATTTTCTGTTACCTTTCCTTGCTCTTTAGCTAAGTCTAAGAAAGCCTGTGCCGATTCTTTCGTCGTTTCGATTGGAGTTTCCTGTTTGACTTCTTCAATTAGTTCGCTATCTGGTTCTTTTTTATCTTGTTCGATTGATGTAAAAGCCGAACCAACATATCCCCAAAGAATTTCATTATTGAAAGCAAAGTTTCGAGCAAATACTTTCATGATAGAATAACCATTTTTAGTTTTGCTATTAATTTTAGGCGACATAGTAAAGGCAACCTCATACCATGCTGGAATAGTTGTAGCTCCTAATATATGGCTTGGAATGATACGGAAGTCACGTTCTGTTAAAGATTGCTCCCCAGCTTGTTTTCTAGCATGTGCCACAATCATAAACGTCACATACTTGTCGTGCTTCATATCTAAAGTATTTCTAAGGCTAGTGATTCCTCTTAGGACTTCTGCCATTGGTTGGTTTGCATTGATTATCTCATTATCTTCTAACAAGTCTTTAAGAGGGTCTAAGATAACAAGTCCGATGTCTTTTTCTAGTATGAAGTTATATAGCTCTCTAAGCCCTACATTATGCTTTTTCCCTTGGCTGTCATATTTCCATGTATCAAGTTTAAAAGCTCCGCCGTGTAAAAAATATAAGTTATCAGGACTATCTCTTCTTGAAGCTTTCAAGCGTTGATGTTCCGTCAGTCTGCTATTCTCGTTCTGAATAAATAACACGTTAGTTTTAGTTGTTTCTCGTCCAGCAAACGGCTCTCCTAGTGCCATGGCTTGTGCTAAGTCTTGCGCTAGTGATGACTTCATGCTCTTTTCGCTACCTGTTATAAGACCGAGTGATCCTTTAGGCAATATATCTTGTACATTCCAAAGTAAACCACCTGAAAAGTCTTCTGATTCTTTAAGTTCTTTAGCTGTGCTTACTTTATTAAATAGGCTAGTCACTAGTTACCTCCATTGGCTCTGATTCTACGCAATAAACTTTGAATGGTTTTTCTTCTTTTACTCCATTTCCGAAAAATAGCTCCCATTGATAATTTAATAAAACGCAAGTTTTAATAGCTTCATGTTTTTTTGTATAAAGAGATAATCGCTTTCCGCTATAATTTTTAGCAACTATGTTTTTATTAGTTGTTAGTGCCACATAGTAAATTTTCATTTATTTCTCCTTTAGTATATAATAACAAAAAAAACTTGAAAAGTCAAGCCTTAATTCCATTTATTTCTTTTTTTCTTATACCATAGTATCAAATTATAAATTCTATTCCGTGCCACTTTTTTAGATAGCCCTTAAGCCCTTATCGTGTCGTATGATCCCAGCAAGTTAAAAGAAAAGACTACTTAATTTCAAAACTTTTCTATAAATAACTCTGTCAGACTTCTACGCGTCACGGAGTGTTTCTGTTCACGACACTCATGGAACTCATAATCTTTTATTTCATGCTACGCTCTAGGCTATTTGTAAAGTAATCACATTTTCAATTGAGTCTAGGTTTTAAGCAACTATCCCGACCCTCAAGCGTAAGATTATAAATGACTTTCGATATTTTCAACTTTATTCAATATTGAATTCTCTACTTACATTAGTCACAAGTCATTCAGCAACTAACTATTCAATTACATAGATAATAATAACATAGACATTTTCACTTGTCAAGTATTAGATGTTTATATTTTAACATATTGTATTTTACACTTTGAGTTATCCTATGTTATGTAAAATATTTTGTTCCCTCTAATTCTCCTAGCTTTTTGCTTAGCTCGTATTGAATTACTGCTATTTGTTTGATTGCTGATTCTAATACTTCTACTTTTTTAATCAAAAATTCTTTATCTTCCATTAGTTTGTATCTCCTTTTTTTCTATACTTCTATTATACCATATTGCATTTTTTAATATTCAAGATATTTACTAAGTTTTTATCCCTATTTTGTTGATAACTACGCGGTTTATAAGCATTTGTTTCGTTTTATTTACCAATAGGTGCTGTTCTCAAAATTTAATTACAATTCCAGTACAAGATAAAAAGATTATCAAACACTCCGGAATTCCTTTAGAAATCTTACAAACAATAAGCTAATTGTGCTTACTGATACCATACTTTACAAACAGGACACTCAATGCACTTACATTCTGCCACTTCTAGTCAAATTGCGGTCAAGCGTGAAACAAAAGCCACTAAGGTGGCAATTTCTTTTTTTAATATAATTTATTTATTTTCTCCTAAATCAAAATGTATTGCTGGCTGATTGTTCCATAGTTCTAATGTTTTTTTGTCTACTTCTGGCTGGTTCATATACTCTCTATTCATTCTAGCTCTTGTATTAGCTACTTTAAGTTTAATACGCTTCTTGTATTCCTGCTGTCGTAAGTACATCAGATATTTATCTCTAGCCATTGTTACCTCCTATAAATAGTATAACATAAAATGCCTACAAAGTCAAGCATAGCTTACATAACAGAGGATAAACCAAACCTGAAAAGTGGATATGCTATAATAAATACAGAAGTTAAGAGAGGAAAGCAAATGACAGAAGAACAGCTATTATTTAAGCAAGAAACATTGTCAGAAGTTGACTTTAACGAGTTCTTACTTAACGCTGTGGAGTGTGGTTTGATTAATCTTGATACAGCTTTAATTTTTAAGGGAGAACAAAGAAATGAATAAAGAGCATATTTTATCACAAAAAGAAGTATTGACTCCGATTGAGTACGAGCACTATGTTAAACACTTATTTGATATTGGCGAACTAAGTAAAGAACTTTATATTGAATTGAGTTCTGATTTATGACCAAAGCATTAGCTATTGACTTTAGCACTTCTAATACTGGTTATGCGTTTCGTAACCCTTTAACAAATGAGTATGTAGTCGGTTCAATTGCAGGTGGTAAAAGTAAAGACCCTTTGGAACGTGCAAAACTAATTGCTGACGGGATAACAGAAATTATTGAGCATTATAATTTATTTGACTACTTTATTTATATCGAAGAGCCTATCATCACGTTCAAGTCTAAGGGTAACATCTCATTGATTAGAGCTAACGGTTCATTCTTAGGAGTCATGCGTAACCGTCATAACATTGGCTATGTTGATATTCCAAATTCTAAATGGTGCGGTTATCATCTAATTAAAGGTAAGAGTGCAATGCGAAAAGTACAAAGCATTGAGATACTCAAGAGCTATAACATAGTACCTGATGATGATATCAATGATGACCAAGCTGACGCCTTTTGTATCTTACTCTATGTGGAAAGTCAGGAGGATAAATGATTGTGATTAATATTGCCTTGGTTATTCTGGGCATTTTATATGGTGTGGGTTCAGTTACCAACTTCAAAGAGTGGTACTATCGCCATGACTATCTAGCTATTATACTAAGTATATTTACATCTATCTTATTGGTAGTAGCTGGAGTATTAAATATGGTGTACTGATTGACGGTACTTAAATGTTATAGAGTTGACAGCCAAGCAGAGGGTGCAAGGTAACTAACAGCCCTTTGCAATTAGAGATATAAGTAAGCTGTGATAATAGCCTTGGCTACTTCAAATGGTTCGAGTCCATTGTATCTCATTCTCCTTTATTTTATTATATGTTAGTGAACCTTTAACGTAGCTGGCATATAATAACACAGCGTAGTATAATAGTATTACAGCTCTGAAAAGAGAAGATGAGGGTGCGACTCCCTTTGTTGTGTTAGTGGTGTATAGTCCATAGAAGAAGTGCTAAGCTTGGCATAACTATACAAGACATGGTGTAGGGTTCGATTCCTATCTGCTCTATAAGATAAGGGAGAAGCAAATGATTATATTATTATTTATTATTATGTTGTTCATCAGTCCACGTATAGCATTGCTGTTATTGCTGTTGGCTATTAACCCAGTGTTAGTATTGCTATGGCTATTGATATGGCTTGCTATTAAGTTATAAGGAGATATGTATATATGGATATTGAATATAAGAAGTATAAAGATAATCATCTGGTTTATAATGACGGAAGAGTTTACTCTTTGATAAGCGAAGAAGTTTTAAAAAAATAAAAATATTTTCATTAGGGGGACCGCCCCTCAATCGCTATGTTAAGGGA
>SKEP01001456.1_pt1 | contig 12487 bp, 10 predicted proteins | sample 4826901 | NCBI WGS metagenome assembly SKEP01 (sample SAMN11008806, study PRJNA524170) | human gut metagenome | biome: Human fecal sample; material: Feces; isolation source: fecal sample from pouch patient p4, p43, p49, p54, p55 | host: Homo sapiens | place: Israel: Tel-Aviv | collected 2014-03-20
GAGGGAAATGCTGGAAGCGTTGAAAGACAGCTTCTGGTTCTTCATATCCCGCATATCCGTGAGCATCAACGGATCATTGGGATCCATCTTCCTTGGCATGCGCTACAGCCCCGAATCCGTGGAGATGGGCCTGTACTCCGGCGCGACCAAGCTGTCGTCCGCCGGAGAGCAGATGATTCCGCCGCTTGGCGACGCACTCTACCCGTCGATGGTCAACAAGAAGGACTATAGGCTGTTCTACCGCATAGTGTTGCGGGGCGGCATCCTTTGGTTCCTCTCGTGTGGGCTGGTGGAAGTGCTGGCGACGCCGTTGTGCGTGCTGATTCTCGGCGGACAGTACGCCAGCGCTGGCGGGTTCCTGCGGATACTGATGGTCGGCGTGTTCTTCGGATATTTCAGTTTCATGTTCGGCTATCCAGCGCTCTCGCCGATCGGGAAGGCGACCTGGGCGAACGCGGCGATCATGGTCAGCGCGATTGTGAATCTTACGGCCTGCGCGGTTCTGTGGCTGACCGGGAACATCACACCGCTGACGGTGTGTGTGGTGTTCTCCAGCACCAACATCACGACCTTCATCGTGCGCTTCGGCGCATTCATGAAATTCAGGAACTTAGCGGAACAGGATGCGGAATGAGTGGTTCCAAGCGTATCGAGTGGATCGACGTGGCCAAGGGTGTCGGCATCGTACTGGTCAGTTTCGGCCACCTCAGGAACGGTGACGGCGAAAGCGTGTGGCTGCCCGCATTGGACGTGCCCATCGACGCGATATACCTGTTCCATATGCCCTTGTTCTTCCTACTGGGGGGCTCACGTTCAGTAGGAGGGGCGGGTTCAAGGCGTTCCTGGCGCGCAAGGCCAAGACGTTGCTGGTGCCGTATTACGTGTTCTCCCTGCACTTCCTCGCGAAACCGTTCGCGATACTGCTCATACCATCCATGCGCGCGACCTTCCAGACAAGCCACGACTACGGTATTACGCACCAGTTCCTCGACGTGCTCATCATGGGCAATGGACTGTGGTTCCTCATGGCGTTCTTCGTGGGCGAATGCCTGATGTACGGGCTGACCAGCCTGACCGATGACGGACGCGTGCTTGCCGCTATTGGAATGGCGTTCGTCATCCTGTCGACATTCGTCTCGTCCCAGACCGGATGGCCTGCACCACCCTTCCAGATTGCGGCCGGGGTCAAGGCAGCTGGCTACATGTGCGTCGGATACGTGCTGAAGGAATGGCTCAAAGCCATTCCGCGCGGGAGAGCGGGCGTATCGTCAGCTTGCGCGGCCGTAGTGTTCCTGACGTTGGCGGTACCGGCCGTGGTCGGAATCGTACCGGATGGTCCGGCGCTGCTGGCCACATCGGTCGCGGCGGCATTCCCTGGCACGTTCGCCGTCATCTGGCTGTGCATCGCGGTGGGGTCATGCCGGATGCTGGCCTATATCGGCCGCTACAGCCTCGTCTATTACGCGCTGAACGCATTGACACTCAATCTCGTGAAGATCGGGCTTTTCCGCGTCATCGGCATTGACGTGGCGTCCACACCGTGGTTTTCACAGCTTCTCGCGGGCCTCGCGGCCACCGCCCTTGCGCTCGTGATACTTACCATCGCGAACCTTTTCGTACAACGCTGGATGTGGTGGGCCATAGGCAAAAAACGCCCATAACTCGGTAGCAGGGTGCGGACGTTTTTCTTGGAGTTAATCACGTAGCCAATCCATGGCTCAGCCGGTATTCTACCGGGCTCACCCAAACAAGCGATTGCTTGATGTGATCGTGGTTGCACCAGTGGGTGTACCCGTCGATCAACGCGAGCACCTCCCCACGGGTGTGCTCCTCCCACCGCCTGGGGCGGATGGACCCGACCCTCATCCCGCCGAAGAAACCCTCCGCGGCCGAGTTGTCCGGCGAACGGCCCTTCGTACCCGTCGATCTCGTCAGCCCGAACCGCTCCATGAGTTCCAGCCATCCAGGCTGCCTATGGTGACGGCCACGGTTGGAACGCACCATAGGATGCGCGCCCTCGGGCAACGTGGCGGCCGCCTTCTCCGGCATGGTGTCGGCGGGCTGCGCGTTGGGGCCGTATCCGGCTGTGTAGGTGACTATCTTGCCGTCGTGGCAGTCGATCACCGGCGAGAGATACACCTTGCCATCCGCCGCCTTGATCTCGGTGATGTCCGTCAGCCGCTTCTCGTTGGGACGTTCGGCGGTGAAGTCCCGGGTGATCGGGGTGCCGGGGGCGGGATTCGTCCTGCCCCCGTGGGAACCGTGCCCGCGACGTCTGGGAACATGCGCCACGGGCCCGTCCTCGGCCATGATCCGTCCGGTCACTTTCTCCGGGACGCCGGTTCTGAGCGCGGCCTTGATCCCGCGGTACCCGTAACGACCCTTGGACGCGGCGAACGCATCGGCCGCCTCCGCTCCGAGCCCGGCGTGTTTATCCTTGCCGGCCTTCGCATGGTGGCAGTGGTGGCCTTCGGGCGCGATGGCGGGCAAGCGGAGCTTCGCCGGGAGTCTCGATGAACGGGTTCATCGGCATGCTGGACGAGTACATGGTCTGGTATCGGGACAGGAGGATCAAGATGGAGTCCGGACACGGGCATCATGGACCGTCGACACGAGCTCGGTCTTGTGGCATGATTGGTAGTGATGGAATCAACGACGAGTCCAACAAAACGTCACCAGCCCCACCTAAAAAGGTTTGTTCTTCATAACGCAATTCGCGGCACGAAAAACAAACCCCTCAGTATCTCAGGAACGTCGCCTCCAGCGATGACCTTCTTCCTGTGTAGGAGGAAGACGATCGCCCGCATCTATATGCACGACGCGAGCATCCGGCACCACCCCACCGCGGGGGCCTACTTCCACATATTCACCGGGGCGTTTATTGTCTTCGCCCGGCTTGAAAACAGCCGCCATTGCAGCTCCTTTCATTTGTCAGGAGCCCCTCTCAACCGTTTTGACATACCATTGCGGTAGTTTTGTAGCGTCGTGCAGACACCTACGAGTTCGAGAGGCTCGTTTTCCTAGGTTCCGACCTGTTCCAGCAGATCGGAACCTTTTTGTTTCCAGGCTTCGGATGAAGCCCCGCGAAGACCATACCACACGAAACAGCTTGAGACAAGTTTCACCAATCTAAGACACATATAGTCTATATTGATGGCTATAGTGGAGATATTATTACCCTTTGAGGCTTTACTGGAGCGTGGCGCATATGAAAAAGAAAGACGTTTTGGATCTCATTCGCTATCACACGGAGCACAACGACGCCGCTTTTCGCACCCAGGCATACAATATCGCCAAGGAATTCGCCGAATCCGGAGACACCCAACTATCCGAATACATCCTCGCGCTTATCTCAAACGCGAACACCCTCGTTCCACAATCCGCAAGCATGGAACTCGATTCCACATTTCTCACAAAGCGAACAGTTGTGCGAACATCACTCCCCTTGCCGGAACCCATCGCAAACGACATTCAAGGAGTGCTCAATGCCATCGGGCGCAACATCGGCATACATCGTTTCCTTTTCCACGGCCCCGCGGGCACAGGAAAAACCGAATCCGTGAAACAGATTTCCTCTCTCCTGCAACGAGAACTTTATGTAGTGGACTTCGCATCCATCATCGACAGCAGACTCGGCCAGACCGCCAAGAACATCACGAAACTCTTCAACGAAATCAATCAATTCCCACAACCCGAGCAAATGGTTGTTCTATTCGACGAAATCGACGCCCTCGCATTAGATCGCATCGACTCCCGAGACGTACGTGAAATGGGGCGAGCAACATCCATGCTGCTCAGTCAAATGGACGAACTGTCAGAGCAAATCATGCTGTTCGCCACCACAAACCTGTACTCCAAATTCGACAAAGCCTTCATCCGCCGGTTCGACGCCACAATCGACTTCGGCAGATACACGAGCGAAGATCGCTCTGACATCGCCGTAAGCATCCTGAACGGATATTCGAAACAGTTCTCGTTCATCGGGAAGAATACGCGACTGTTCAAAAAAATCCTCGCCAACGCAGGCATTCTCCCCTACCCAGGAGAAATGAAAAACATTATCCGCTCATCCATCGCTTTCAGTAAGCCTGACGACGAAAACGACTACTTGCGGCGTTTATACACCGCCTTGGTACCCAATGGCTCTGAAACCATCCAAGACATACATGCACTGCATGATCAGAACTTCACCTTGCGTGAGATTGAAATCCTAACCGGAATATCCCGCAGCACCGTAGCTCGAGAAATCAAGGAAGCCAGCAATGAATAATACGCTCATACTCAAAGGCAAACTCCAGACTCGGCGAGCGCAACGCCCTGGCGCTCCGGCATTGCCAGTAGGCAAGTCAGTTGACGTAAGCGATGTGGAAGCGAAAATCGCAAGCCTTCAGACAGTACGTGATTACTGGAGAGAGCAACCGCCGATTATCAATCCTCTGGTTGAAGTGCACTACAGGCAGGTTGTGGCTAAAAGTAACAGGATCAAACAGCTTCTTTCCGGTCATGGGAAGCGAGCTAATGATTCCATAGTTGGCGCGCGCCTTGAGCCAATCGAAAGCAAACTCAGCACTTATGACGGATCCGAACATGGTTCCAGCCAAATCGGTACGCGCATGCGTCACGTCATCACGCATTACGTGACCATGGACACTATCGATTCGACGCTTACTGACTTGGAAGCGTGCAAAACGATTCTGGAACATCATGGCGGTTCCATCAACGACGAACAACTTGCCACAATTACCAAAGCGGGTCTCGACAAAATCGACGAACGCGCAGGACTGAGCAAAACAACTTTCGCACAGCTCATTCGCGACATATATTTCGTTGACCATTTCGACGTGAGGTCCGTAATAAATAATCCGAAGTATCGCGCTTTGGTGACGCTATATGATACGGGGCGAGACGCCAGCCAAACAGTGTCACTGTTGAATTCCCTTGGCATCAATGTGATCTCAACCAGTCTGCTCGATCCGACAACCATCAACCTGTTGCCAGAACAGTACAGCAAGCTGGCTGAAACTGCACCATATCTGATTGCCATGGCACAAAAAAACATCTTGGATCTGAAAGTTGAGACAAGCACTAAGCAGAATCCGCAGGATGCACGAGACCCTCAAAACGAATACGGCCTTTCTGTTCCACCACCGCATAACGAGCCGATTGTCGGCGTCATTGACACGCGATTTGATGAAACCGCTTATTTTGCCGATTGGGTTGAGTATCACGATGATCTGATCGACCCGCAATTGGGGGTCGATCCGGAAGACTATGCGCATGGCACGGAAGTCGATTCCATCATTGTGGACGGCCCTGCCCTGAACCCTGCTCTGGAAGACGGTTGCGGCAGATTTCGCGTACGTCATTTTGCGGTCGCTAAAAATGGCAAAAATAGCTCTTTCAGCATTCTAAAATCCATACGGCACATCGTGGAAACGAATCAAGACATCACCGTATGGAACCTATGCCTCGGATCAACAGAGGAAGCACTCGAAAACACCATATCCCCCGAAGGCGCAATGCTGGATGAACTTCAAGAGAAATACGGCGTTATCTTCGTGGTGGCAGGGACGAATAAGACTTCTAAAGATTCCCCAGATACCCCCAAACGAATCGGCGCCCCGGCAGATTCCGTCAACGCTTTAGTGGTCAATGCGACTTCCATACTCAGAGAGCCCGCAAGCTATACCAGAGAGGGACCGGTATTACATTTCTTCCGGAAACCAGATATCTCCTACTTTGGTGGAGACAATTACGGCGATATGGCTGTGTGGTCTCCAGGAGGAGTGGCGACCACACGAGGAACCTCCTTTGCCGCGCCTTGGATCACACGAAAACTAGCATATCTGGTCCACGTCATGCATCTTTCTCGTGAAGCAGCCAAAGCACTGATTATCGACGCAGCTTCCGGCTGGGAGCCAATTTCCGCGGACAATATCAAGCTTGGATATGGTATTGTCCCCACCCGAATTGAAGACATTCTGGAAACCCCTTCTAACGAAATACGATTCGTTTTGGAAGGAACCATCGACACTTTCGAAACATACAACTACAACATTCCCGTGCCAATGAAAGATGGAAAATACCCATACATGGCCAGAGCCACGCTTTGCTATTTTCCAAAATGCGATAAAAGGCAAGGCGTGGATTACACCGACACCGAGCTTGATTTCCACTTCGGACGCATGAAGACAAGCGGTATCGACTCACTCGACAACAACATACAAGGAGATCCTTTCGCTCGAACCTATGAAGATACGGCTCGGAAAATGTATCGCAAATGGGACAATGTGAAACATGTCAGTGATATCGAAAAACGCAGCTTCCGACCGCGTGTTTCGCACGGAATTCCTTACTGGGGTTTCAAAATCCGCAAAACCGAACGCTTCGACCCTCCAGTAGACAAGAATGGCAACGTCGGAAAGAACGCAGGAGATGGTCTTCGTTTCGGCATTGTGGTGACGTTACGCGGCATGGACGGACGTAACCGTTTCGACGAATTCAAGATGCAATGCCAACTGCAAAGCGAACCCTGGATCGTAGAAGAAATCGACATGAACACTAACATCAAGATTTACCAGGAAGCCGACGCTGAAATCACGTTCGACGACGAAACTGAAAAGTAAACCAGTCGTCAGGCTGACCGTCCGGCAGTGTGAAACGTGACTTGTGCAGACACCCACAGCCCGCCCGCACAAGACGCGTTTTACACCTGCACAACTCGGATTTTGTCCGACTAACGTGACTTGCGCAGGCATGGTTTTAGTAGTAAAGAAGCACCCATTACGGCGTGTCGATTTGTCAAAAACGATTTCTTCATGTAAATTGTCCACTTGCATGTACGTGGAGCGACTCGACCGATTCTTATGAATGTGAAGCGGTCCTCCAAAAGTGGATAGTCGTTATGGCTATCCACTTTTTTCTTAGGGAGCGCAAACGATGCGATCGGCGTCAAACGTATCGGCAAGTAAAAATAGGATCGCCTTGAACACTAAAGAACAGTGCGATCTTTTAGAAAGTCATGGTGTTGAATTCAAACTCTGCTCCAAGGCGGAAGCAGAATCTTTCCTACGAAACAATACTTACTTCTTCAAAATCAAAGCCTTTGACAAGAACTTCAAACGCGATCAACAAGGCAACTACAGCAAGCTGGATTTTGCCTATCTTAAAGATATATCAACTATCGATTTTAAGCTTAGAATGTTGATTCTTCGCATGACAGGCAATATAGAACATGCGTTGCGCATTCGATTCAACAACTTAATTTCAAGAGTCCAAGAAGACGGATACCAAGTAATTGCCGACTACGAAAAAGATCAAAACCTCTACTATGCCAAACATGGCAGATCGTTTGTTCCAGAAGATGATTACAAAAAATCGGTTTATACGGAAGGAATGATCAATAAGTATCTGGATCAAAAACCAGTGTGGCTGTTCTGGGAGACTTGCACTCTGAATAGTCTTATACGTTGTTACAGTTCTTTTCTCGAGCATCGCAAGTTTTATGATATGACGTATTCTTTGCTCTACGGAGTAAGGCTCTTACGCAATGCGGCCTCGCATCATAATTGTCTTCTTATCCCACCAGCGGCCACCATCAAAAAGACAAAAGTCTTGGATAGTTTGATGCCTATTTTTCTCGCGACAGACAACCCGGTAAGGGAGAAGACTCTTTATCTTGCGCAATCAGATCCTTTGATACATGATCTTTCCTGCATCCTTCTATCTCATATCAATTTGGTCAAGAGTGCTGGAATGAGGCGATACACAGAAGACCAAGCAGCCTCTGTGCTGAGACGAATCGATGAACACGCGGCGTGGTACAAAGACCCGCAGAGCGGCTGCGACTACCTTCTGGACCAGTTTGCCGCTATCAAACTGTTGCTATCGGAATATATAAAATTCAACAAGCAGTACGATTCCGGCAAACTGTCAGAAACGCAATTAGAACTGAAAACAGAGCCTACCCGAGAACCCGTACGCCATGGACGACGTCGTCCTTCAAAGAAAGCCCGGAACCAAGCCACCAGTGTTTAGTCCATTGGAAACTTTGAGACCGAGGAGCTGACCTTGAACCTTGCTTCCGATCATCGGATTGAAAAATCGGTCCCGATGATCGGAAGCAAGGTTTCATACCTGCATTACTTACGCTTGCGTTCACACAGCTCAAAGAAGGACGGAAAATACTAGTTGTGCAGACGCGACGACTGCAGATGGACCGTTGCGTATGTGCAGGTTGCGGAAGCGATCACCAGCAGCAGCGAGATGATGGCGAGCGCCTGGACTGCGGATCCGGAGCGAGGCATTTCCGGCTTCTCTGGCTTTTCTGGATTGCTGGGTTTGCCAGGTTCTTCTGGCTCTTCTGGCTCGGCGACGGCTTTGATGGTTACCGTCACTTGGGCGCTTATGCCATCGTGGTCGGAAGTGCGCAACTGTGGGCCCGCTCCCCTACTCGAGTTTGCATCTATAACATCATCCGCACCATTGCGCACGGCGGTGATGGTGATGTTCTGGCTCACGGCTTCGAAGGCTTTCCTCTTCTCAACCGCCTGTATTGCGCTATCGATCTGATCGTTCAACGCCTGCAACTGGTCACTATCCACCACAAGAAGATAGTCGGCGATGCCGTTCAGTTGTGTTTCCGTCAGCTTTAGTAGGTCATCGGCGCTCAACCGTTGGAGTCCGTCCACTGGGTCCAATTCCACCGAGGCCTGTTTGCTGGAGATCGCCAGATCGCCGATATGAAACATTCCGTCGCCCGTACCGTCACCGCTAGTGCCATCTGGAATCAGCCCAAGCGAGTCAGCCAAGTACGGCGCAAGATTCGACGAGTCGGAGAACGAGCCGCTCAACAAGGCGAGCGTGTTCAGTCCAGCTGGAATCATGCCCCGGTATTCGCCACCGCGAACAGTCACATAACCAAGGTTTTTAGCGTCATCCAGCAGGTTGAATAGCATCGGCGCGGTGAACGTTCCGCCCGAAAAACTGCCTTGCGCGGAAGTCTCATTCGTTTCGGCAAACCGCATCAACGTTGCATCCGAAGTGAACATGCCACTTTCCACGCGCAATGCGCCACGGCAATCGACTGCAGGCTGTGTTCCGCCCGCAACCGTTCCCGGTCCAGTAATGGTGAGCTGCATGTTCGCAGGCACAGTGATCACAGCGGATCCATCGGCTTGCAGCACATGCCCGTTCAAGTCAAACGTTACGTTTCGCATGCCTTTCAGAGGCGTAATCGTAACGCTTTCCGCAACGTCAGTCAGCAATGTGACCGTCGCGTTCTTCATCGACGTATGGCCGATCGCCTCCTGTACGCTCGCGTAGGTTGCGTTGCCCACTTGCGCGACCGCCTGAGATTCGGCGGCATCGGCAACTGCATCTGCAGAGAACAGCAGCGTTCCAAACAGCGACGCGATCGCGAAAACAGCGGTCAGCACCACCGAAACCAAATACTTACCTTGCGTTCGCGGGCACACATTCACCCGCTTCTCATGACTACGCATGATTATTTCCTTTTATAGGTTCTGTTGCATATTTCAATCCGCACCGAAGTGCGTGGGACCACCCTCAGCTGTGAGGGATGACGTTACAGAAATCATGGCGCCACGTTGCATTAATTATCTCACAATGCGCAAAGGAAAGCAAATTACCTATTTTGAAAATCCAAATCTCATATGAGATATATCAAAAGACAATCTTTAGTTATAGTAGACCTCATCACATAAGTTAAAACTGTTTCACATGAGTATCACAATATTCCTCACACGAATAAACGTATCCCAATAACTGCAAAAATATACATATGACGAATAATTGTTTCCCATCAAGAAACAAGCGAGCCCACAATCAAACAAGCGAGGTCGCAACCACACAAAAACACATTTCCCATCTGCACCACGTGGGAAAGCAAAAGAGCGCTCCGGGAGGGAGCGCTCTGATTTGCACGACGATTCGTGCGAAAAGTACTGCGGAATTTAGTAAGATCCGGTGCCGCGGAAGACCACGAGCACGGTTTTTGCGAGAATCGCAAGATCGCCTGCAATGGACCAATTTTCGATATAGGAAACGTCCAAATATTCGCTCTGCTCCTGCGAAAGATCCGAACGGCCAGAAACCTGCCACGGACCGGTAATACCAGGCTTAACCAGCAGTCGCGTGGAATAAAGGGAACCGTAGCGGGCAACCTCTTCCGGCAATGCCGGGCGAGGACCAACCAAAGACATGTCGCCCTTCAACACGTTGAAGAACTGGGGGAATTCATCCAACGAAGTCTTACGAATAAAACGACCGACCTTCGTAATTCTCGGATCATCCTTCATTTTGAAGATGAAACGATCGGTCTGTCCATTTTCTTCGGCAAGTTTCTTCTTCAATTCTTCCGCATTGGTAACCATGGAACGGAATTTATACATGGTAAACGGCTTGCCATGCAAACCGATACGCTGCTGCGAGAAGAAAATCTGACCACCGTCATCAAGCTTGATGGCAATCGCCGTGCCCAGCATCAGCGGCGAGGAAATCAGCAGCGCGAAAGCCGAACCGACGATATCCAGCAGGCGTTTAATCACGTACGTCGTATTCGTATACTGCGGCAAACTTGCCAGCAATACCGGCTGTTCGGCCGTATTACGCAAGTACAGGCGGTGGCCGCTCACGTCAGCCAAGGAAACAGCCAACGCAAGCTCCATGCCAAGCGACTCGACCGCAAGCGAAATGCCATGCAGCATTTCGGAATCGCGGGACAGCACGTCGGCAACATACACTTCCTGCGCACCCAAGCTTTCGCACGTACGCGGGAAAGCGGCATTGAACGGAATCACCTTCAGCTTGTCGGCACCTTCAATGGAAGGATCAGGCTCGAACGACGTGACCACATAAGCGTCTTTCTCATTGTCGTCAGCTTCGATCGGGCACACGGCAATCGGCGAATACCCCCAATTGGAGTAGTCCCGCATGGTGCGCAACGCACAATTGATGCCGTCGGAAGAGCCGACTACCACGGTCGGATACTTACAGGCGCCCTTCTGACGGCTGCGATGCTGCCACTGACGCATCTGCCAACGGGCGATGACTTCTAGGAAGAATGCAATGATCGGGGCGACGATAAGCGCGGTTCTCGGCAAGGAAAGATTGAAAATAAAAGCAAGCGAGCAGTAAGTGATGATGGTGAGCAGCGACGCGTTGATGATTTTCGCATACAGCTCGTAGCCTTCCGCCATCACATGACGATGATACGTTCCAGCAAAAGTGAGGCTCAACACCCAGATGAGGCTGAAGCAGATGAGGAACAGCCAGAACGGCATGGCCCCATTGATGGCATTATATGCGGCATCGTTAGCCCAAAGACTGATGGATAGCGAAATCAGCATGACCGCAAGATCGACCATCACCAAGCAGACGACAAAAGAATAACGCCATGCGGGCACAACCTGATTCCGCCTGCCCTTGCGCTTTCCATCTTCACCAACGGAAAATGGCGTGTTCGAAAACATCATCGGCTCAAACTGAGGGCTGTTGTCTTGAGACTGATGTCGCTCCTGCTTCTGATCCTGGTGACGAGAGTTAGAAGAGACGATATGGATTTCCTGGGTTCTCACTACTTGATCCGAACCCTGCTCAGAGCTGCGGAAACCGCCTTGCATGACTCCTCCCTCTACTAACTATCCCCACCCGAAAAGAAGGGGGCTTCCCTCCATGAAGAGATAGTATCATAAGCCCTGTTAACAGAGTAGATCTCCAACTCGCTTTTGCAGTTAAATGACTATTGGAAACTTGCTTTTGACGCGATACCGCGAAACGCGCGGCAAGAACGGATGAAAAGTTGACGTCCGTTCCGTGAACGTGAGGCTACATGCGCATATACCCACATATTCCCCCATACTCCCCTGTTGCAAGATGGCTTGTCTAGAGCCGCTTGCTTAGCTGCTTAGGTTACCTAGGAACTGTCTAGCGGCCTTCGATCAGCGGGGTCTGGCGAAGGGTGAGCGGCTCACCCGTATCCGGAGCGGACTGCACATGCACGGTGATCTCATAGGATTCGCCGGGCTGCAACGTAACATCGCCCACGCCCACGGTCAGGCCATTATGCAAAGTCACACCCTTGTAATCGTCGGCATTCTGGAATTCCCAATCCACCAAACGACCGTTCGCAGGCGCGTAAATGAACAATGCCGTCTTGATCTGGCCTTTCGGAACGATATTTCCGGCACCGGTCACATAGTCAGCTTCGGAAGCCGCTTCTTCCGCCGTCATGGTGTTCTGCAACTTGATATGCACCGTATACTGGTTCGCGCCGTTTCGCGCGACCTTCTGGAATTCAGTGGTCACTTCGCGATGCAAATACCAGTCCATTTTCGACTCGGTTTCGTCGGAAATATACACGCCGACCTGCGGTTTTGCACCTTCCGTAATCAATTTGCCGGAAATCGCGGAATCGGCAATCAGATCCTGCTCATCCTCATGCGCACTCCACACCATCACATGCCCC
>SKEP01001466.1_pt1 | contig 12462 bp, 10 predicted proteins | sample 4826901 | NCBI WGS metagenome assembly SKEP01 (sample SAMN11008806, study PRJNA524170) | human gut metagenome | biome: Human fecal sample; material: Feces; isolation source: fecal sample from pouch patient p4, p43, p49, p54, p55 | host: Homo sapiens | place: Israel: Tel-Aviv | collected 2014-03-20
CTTTAAGGTAATCTCTGTCTTCATCTGACAGAGGAAGATATGTTTTTCTCATAGTGTTCATCCTTTCTTAGATAACACTATTTTACCATACATTATCCTCAAAATATATAGTAGAAATTTAATTTATTCTATGCTAGAATAGTATACTGTGACATGCTCCCAAAGTGCAAACCTAAGATTTGGATCAAAGTTTATAATTGCACCAGCCTCTGTTGCGGCTTCAATTGCCTTTTTATGTGCTTCCTTCATTGGAAAATCTCCCAGTGAAACGGAACAGAAATGCAACGCATAAGCATCCTTAAACTAATCCGCTTCTACTCTTTCTTTTGAAAAAAGCATATCGGCTCCCGGTGTCCTGCGAAATAAAATCAATCAGCGCTTCTCCGATTACATACAGTTTTTTCTCCATGTAATCTGCCTTCCTCTTTTCACCATTTTCTAACTATGTTCAATGGTAAATGTTTTCTTCACAAGATCTGCCTTTAATAGTGCATAATCTGCTCCGCTGCTTCTTCGAATCTTAAGTAGTCCCTCTTCCGGAAGTTCTACCGCAATATCGCCTTCTACATCAAATGCCGGATGGCTGTTGCGGAATTCCATTAATTCCAAAAGCTTCTTTACCACCGGACGCTCTATTTCTTTTGCAATCTCTCCCTTCGAATAATAGTGACGGTTAATATTTCTACCTTCCTTTGTCGCTTCCAAAAGCTCCAGGTCATTGTAGCCTGCCAGCATGCCTACATAGTAGACCTGTGGAATTCCAGGTGCAAAGAACTGGATTGCGCGGGCAAGAAGATAAGCATCATCTTGATTTCCAAGTGCAGAATAGTAAGTCGTATTCACCTGATAAACATCAAGATTATTATAGGCTGCCGTATTATAGATTTTCTTGACATTCGCTCCCTCGGAGAACATCATTTCCTTAGTGCGGTCAATCTCTTCATCCGGCATCAGATCTTTTACATCCACAATTCCGATTCCATCATGGGAATCTAACGTGGTAAACTGATGCTTCGGACTCATTTCCAGCCATTTTTTAAGATAAATTCCCTTTCCAAAGTAAAGAGCGTTCAATACCAGCACCGGAAGTGCGAAATCGTAAATCCAGAAATTCTGATTGGCAATTTTCATCTGAATGCTGTAATGTTCATGAATTTCCGGCAGAATTATCACATCATGTTTCTTTACAATTGCTTCAATTCGATGCAGGAGATTCCAAATCTCTGGCTCCACAAAAAAACAGCTTGTATCCGCTTTCTTTACGGCATAAGCAAATGCATCCAGCCGGATAATGGAAGCATTTTTACTGCACATCAGTTCCAGTGTATCTTCGATAAATTTCTGAACAGCTTTAGATTCCACATTTAAATCAATCTGCTCTTCTCCAAAGGTGCACCAGACCTTCTCGCTGCTTCCGTCAGCAAAGTCTGCATCAATATAAGGTGCTCTTGGTTTCCTTTTATAAATCAAATCTACCTGTTCTTCTGTCGGTTCTCCGTTTTCCCAGAAATCCTTGTATCGGATAAAGAAATCCTTATATTCCGATGCATCCTTTTTCTCTAAGAAATCTTTAAAATGCGGAGACTGTCTGGAAATGTGGTTGACCATAAAATCAAACATCAGATAATATTCTTCTCCGATTTTGCGTACATCTTCATAGGTTCCAAACTGTTCGTCTACCATGTCATAACGCATCGGTGCAAATCCCCGGTCTGCCGAGGACGGAAAGAACGGAAGAATGTGTACGCCACCTACTGCCTTATGAAAATAAGTTTCTAACATTTCTTTTAATTCAGAAAGATTTTTTCCAAGGCTATCTGCATAAGTGATCAGCATAATTTTGTTTGTCAGTTTCAAGCTTCTCCCCTCCTTTTATTGTAAATGTAAATTCATATTTTCCCGGCTGTTCCATCCGGTACTGCGGATGTGGTTTGGAAAGCCAGCTATCGTCACCGCCAACTCCCATCTGATGAAGAGACGGACGGAGAATCGTATATTCACTATCCGGCAACTCGTAAAGATGTCTGGCATTTTCCAGTTCATGCGGTGTATATGGCAACGCTGAAAAATCCATTTCTTTTGCACTAATCCGAAGTCCATAACCATTCTCATCTTCGATTACTGCTTCTCTGACACCACTGCGTCCGCCACTTTCCTGCGGAGCCAGATATTCTGACAGATTTTCCTTTACGGAAAAATGGAATTTTCCAAGTCTGCTGCCCTGGCGGCGATCCCAGTAATTTTCTTCCGGACCATATCCATAGTAAGTTACTTTATCATATTGCTCCGGGATTCGAAGAAGCATACCAAATTCCGGCATTTCATGGATCTTGATCTTCTCATCGGCTTCATATTCCATATGGATTGTGAGTGCTCCGTCTTTTCTGATACCATAAGTCACCTTGCACTCATTTCCCGGAATGTTCTCTGCCACATCAAAGAGACGATATACATAAGATATTTCTGCACCTTCCTTTGTTTCTTTTAACTCTGCCGGCATTGTTTTTGCATACATGCTGGCCGTCTTCCAACATCCGCAACGTAGCGGCATTCCACTTCCCTTGTCATTGTCTGTCGGTGCCCGCCAGAAATTCGGTCTTGGGACGGATACAATAAATTCTTTCTCTTCTACCTGATAAGAGGTTAATCCGCCACCTTCTTTTGCAAAAAGCATTTTTATATTGCCGGCTCTCACACCGATATTCATAAGTCCATCAATCAGTTCAAAATCTTCTGCTTCTTCGATAACTTCTTCCGGTGTTTCCGTTTTTCCTACATACTGACCAAAGGCAATCTCATATCCGGCTTTCGCCCATGCAGTATCTTCTTTGGTAAGTAAGGAGGCAGTCACCGTAAATTCTCCGGTTATCTTAAGTTTCTTAGAAAGGTTGCTGATATCTATACTCTCTTCTTCCTGTGGTGCTACCTGAAGCTCATAAGTGTCCTCTGCACATACGCCGTCTCTTGTTGCAATAACAACTTTTAATATATATTTTTTCAAAGAAATAAATAAATTTTCGTTTTTTACAATAACCTTTATTTTCCCCGGCAAAAGCTTTACACTCTGATACTGGAATTTTACTTCCCGCATCTTTGGAGTCACCTTGCGATCAGCATAGAGAAGTCCGTTCCCACAGAAGGTTCCATCATTTGGACGGTCTCCGAAATCTCCGCCGTAGGCTAAATATTTCTCACCTCTTTTATTAGTAAGATAAAAGCTCTGGTCAATAAAATCCCAGATAAATCCACCCTGATAACGTGATTCTTCTTCTGTAAGGCGGATATATTCGTCCATTCCACCGGTAGAATTTCCCATAGAATGCATATATTCACAACTGATTACCGGTTTCGCAGTTTCATTGGTAGCCGCTTCACTCTCTCTTAAATATTTCCGCAGTTTTTCCGCCGGTGCATACATAAAGCTCTTCACATCAGAAGTATCCGGATAAGCATCATCAAAGGTAATACCCTCATAATGTACCAGACGCTCGGAATCATTTTTCCGGAAAAACTCTGACATTTCATATAAATTACTTCCGCCGCAGGACTCATTTCCGCAGGACCAAATCAGGATACAGGCATGGTTCTTGTCTCTCTGATACATGGAATTGGCACGGTCTAAGACATTTTCTCTCCACTCTGCTTTGCTGCCCGGTATTGTCTCACTCATTGGTGCCTTTCCTACTGTTGCAAGGAAACAATCCGCATGAGACTCAAGGTTCGCCTCGTCTATCACATATAACCCCAATTCATCGCAAAGTTCATAGAAATAACTCTGATTTGGATAATGTGAAGTCCGCACTGCATTGATATTATTCTGTTTCATGATGAGAAGGTCATGAAAAATCTCTTCTTTTGTAATACTTCTTCCATGCTTACAGCTTAATTCATGGCGGTTTACACCACGAAATACAATACGTTTTCCATTCAGGCACATGATGCCATTTTCCATAGCAAAATGCCGGAAGCCGATGTGCTGTTTTATTACTTCTATTACAGTATCATCATAGCCTGTTACTTCTATATATAAAGTATAAAGATTCGGCTCCTCCGCACTCCAAAGCTTCGGTGCTGTTATTTTTAACTCTGTTCCTGCTTCTGTATAAGCTGTCTCTGTCTTTGCGACACATTCCTTTTTAGCATCATATAAGGAAACATGCAGCTTGCAGCCGGTATCCGCAACAGCTCCTACCGACTCTTTCTCCTGCCAATTTTCCTGTGTCGGCGCACCCTTCCACTGCAATTTCAAAACTGCCTCTGTCAGATTATCCTGAAACTGCTGTCTTACCTTCAAATCATAGATATGATGTGCCGGCATACAACGCAGTGTCACATCACGGAAGATTCCGGACATCCGGAAGAAATCCTGACTCTCTAAAATACTTCCGGTGCAGAAGTGAAAGACCTCTGCCGCCAGCTTATTTTCTCCCTCGCAGACCAATTCTGTGATATCAAATTCTGCCGGTGTAAAAGAGTCTTCGCTATAACCTGCAAATCTGCCATTAACCCAGAGTGCCATAGCACTTTCCACCCCATCAAACCGGAGGGATAACCGGTTCTTTAACATTTCTCCGGTCACTGCAAAAGAATGCACATACATTGCTACCGGATTATATTTCTTTGGAATTTCTTTGCCACGGACAGCTTCTTTTCCATCCCATGGATACTGGGCATTCACATACTGCAATTCGTCATAACCAAAAAGCTGGATGGAAGAAGGCACCATAATCTCATCCCAGTTGCTGCTGTCATAATCCTTACGATAAAACTCCTCTATGACTTCCGCTAAGTTATTGGCATATGCAAATTTCCAGCTGCCATTAAGGCTGGTGAGGAAACTACTTTCCCCACCGTCTGCCTCTTTTCTGGTTGCATAATATTCATGGTCTGAATGTGCCGGCATCCGCCGGATTGCAAAACAGTCTGGCTCATAAATTACATTTTCGTTAAATTCCATAGCTCTTCTCCTTTATGCTTTTACAGAACCGGTCATTCCTTCTACAAAGTTCTTCTGTAATACAAAGAATATAATCAACATCGGAATTGTAGAAATCGTGACTGCAAGCATCATGCTTCCATAATCAATGGTATATCGTGCGGTCAGACCAGATACCAGAATCGGCATCGTCTTGGAATTTTCATTCTGTAATACAATCAATGGCCACATGTAGCTGTTCCATGCATTCATAAAGCTTACGATTGCAGCTGCTGCGTAGGTAGATTTCATAATCGGTAAGAACATTTTAAAGTAAATGCCCCATTCACCCACTCCATCAATCCGGGCCGCTTCAATGATTTCATCCGGAAATGATTTTGCTGCCTGGCGGAACATAAATATCATAAATGCGGTAGAAATGGTTGGTAAAATACATCCAACGGTTGTATTTAAAAGTCCCATCGTTCCAAACATACGGAACAATGGAATAACAGTTGCCGCAGTCGGTACCATCATAGAAAGTAATAAGATGGACATAATCTTATCTTTGTATTTATCATGGAATTTTTCGAATCCATAACCTGCCAGTGAGCAGACAAATACATTTAAAACCATGGAAACCACTGCGTTCCGGATGGAATTCCACATTGCCTGTGAAAGTACCGTTGTATCCAGAAGAGATTTTAAGTTTTCCATCAGATAATTGCCCGGAAGAATTTTTCCTGCAATGACATCCACACTTTTATTGGTTCCACTGACAATCATCCAGTACATTGGGAAGATAGAAATGATTGCGACCAGAATCAGGAATACATATTTCCAGAAATATACGAATTTTCTTTTACTCATTTCTCATCACCTACTTTCATCTGAATAAAGGCAAGGATTGCCACCAGAATAAATACTACATAGGAAATTGCGGATGCATATCCGAAGTTTGGATTTCCTGCAAAGGACAAATTGTATATGTAGTGGGATATTGTCATGGACGTATTTGCCGGTCCACCATTGGTAATATTCATTGATTCGTCAAAGAGCTGCAAGGTTCCATTGGTTGACATAATTGCTGTCAGCAAAATTGTCGGACGAAGCATCGGAATTGTAATCCTGGTAAATTTCTGAAATGCATTAGCTCCATCTACGACTGCTGCTTCATAAACAGAACTGTCAATATTCTGCAATGCTGCCAGGAAAAATATCATATTATAACCGGTCCATCTCCACAATAATGCCAGTACGATTACAATTCGTGCGGTCCACGTATTTCCCAGCCAGTTGATTGGAGATGCAATCAGATGCAGATTCGTAAGAATTGTATTAATGAATCCGTCCACAGAGAAAAGGGAGCGGAAAATAATGGAATACGATACTAAAGAAGTCGTACATGGCAAGAAAATTGCAAGACGGAAAAACCATTTTCCTTTTAATCTCTTATCATTCAAAAGTGATGCTAAGAACATTGCCATCACAAGCATGATTGCTACTTCCAAGATCAGATAAATAAAAGTATTACTTAATGTCATTTTAAAGATTTTATCCTGGAACATTCTTTTATAATTAGAAAGTCCGATAAAAGTCATGTTCGTTCCGCTTCCGCGTTTTAAGGATAAAATAAAGGACTGTATCATAGGTACGAAATTGAATATAACAATCATTATCGATGCCGGTATTACGAATGACCATCCTATAACCTTTCTTTTCTTCGTTTTCACTGTTTTTCCTCCAATTCGTATTGACTTTACAGTTTTCTTTTTGAAAATTCTGCCTGCACAGCAACTGCTATGCAGACAGAGTGCTTCTGCTAACTTATTCGCTCATTGCAAAGGATACGGTATCATCTGCTTCTTTTAACACTTTCTGAATATCCTGTCCCTGCTGAATCTGGGTAAGCGCTGTTCCAAGTGCGGATTTTGCTTCCTCCCAATACTGGCCTAATGTGATAGCCGGTACTTCAGCACCGTAGTTGGCAAATTTCTCATAAATCTTATCGCCACCGAAGAATTCATTTTCCTGTAAGTATGCATCACTTTCTGCTGCCGGAAGGTAGGTTGTTACTACACCGGTAGTAGGAAGAATAGTATCATAAAGCTCCGTGCTGCTTGCAAATGTATTCGTTAAGAAATCGATAGCAAGGTCTTTGTTTGGTGAATCATTCATAACCATCCATCCTGCGCCACCATTGTTACTGTAGTTGGTTGCATTTGGAGCATTGTCCAGTCTTGGCATTGTAGTAACGCCCCAGTCACCGGACTGATCTTCCTGTGCCTGAATGGTACTTGTAATCCAGCATCCATTGATTACGCTTGCTACAGTCCCATTGTTGATGGTTCCAATATACTGATCCCAGTCATTTACTTCTACTAAAATTCCCTTGTCAACCATGGTCTCATAATCTTCTACAGCTTCTGCAACTACATCATTTCCTGCAAAATTTGGATTGCCGTCTTCATCAAACATGCTGTCGCCTGCACTTCTTAACATTGCAATCAGTAAGTCAGGTCCACCAGCCTGTGCGCTTAATAATGGTTTTCCAGTCTTTGCTAATACATCTTCACCAAGTTCAATGAATTTGGACCATGTAATATCAGTAAAGTCATCGATAGAATAACCAGCTTCGCCGATTACATCGGTACGAATGAATAATGCGGTTACACCACTGTCGAATGGTACATTGTAATTCTTTCCATCTATCGTTCCAATTGCTGTTTTATAGCTTGCAAATTTGGAGAAGTCGATTCCAGAATCAGATAAATCTGCAAATAAGTCCGGATAGTTCTTTACATTATTTAATAATGCAGTGTCATTCATAAGAATGATGTCTGGCAGTGTATCGGTCTGTCCAGAGGTTGCTGCTGTTGTAAGCTTGGTCTGAATATCCTCCCAGGATGTTTCTACTACATTTACGTTTACATCCGGATGGTCTTTCTGATAAATCTTTTCTGCCTCTTCCATTGCCGGAATATTAAAGGTTGCATCCCAGCACCAAACGGTCAGTTCGTTTGAAGATGCTTCGGTATTTGAAGTGGAATTGTTTCCATTATCAGAGCTGCTGGTGGAACCACATCCAACCATTCCAATTGTCATTGCTGCGGTAAGAATTGTAGCCAAAATCTTTTTCTTCATTTGTCTTCCTCCTCGTCATTGTAAGAAGTATCTCTACCCCATTCCTTATATTTTCTTATCGTGAACGCGTTTCACTTGATTATATTGCTAATATAATACCACTTCCATAAAATGTCAAGCGGTTAACATGAAAAATGTTATTTTTTCACAAGATAATACTCTATTTTTTGTGCATAATGTACTAATCTCAACAGATTTATCCGTTTTTGTCACAAAAAATAGTTCTTAATTCATATCAACCGAGGAACACAAACCAAGAACTATCATTTATTCTTTTATTTACTTATTATTTCTGTCAATCTATTACTTTTCTTTTGTTGTACCGCGCCTCATCAGGCTGACCGGGAGTACCACCTTTGCCGGCATTACACCGCCACCGCGGTTTTTTAAGATGGCATCCACTGCCAGCTGTGCCATTTCCTTAATCGGCTGCCGGATGGTAGTCAGCATCGGATTTACCAATGTAGCAATATTGACATCATCGAAACCTACAATCTGCACATCCTCCGGAACCCGCTTTCCAAGGGCACTGCATGCCTGAATAGACTGGGCTCCAATAACATCACTGCTGGCAAAAATCCCATCAATTTCCGGATATTTCTGCAGCGTCTGCTTGATATTTTCCTGATATTCCATCACAATGTAGGATGCCTCGCTTGTCTCTATTTCATGATGCTGGATTCCATATTTCTCACAGACTTCCCGAAAACCTACACAACGTTTGTTTGCCGGCATCACCTGACGCTCTACTCCACCGAAATGTACAATTTCTTTACATCCGCATTTAGCAAGATATTCTGTGGCAAGCACTCCGCCCATATAGTTGTCGCACTGAATATTGCAGTCCCCCAATGCCTCATCACACTCTATAGTAACAATTGGAATATTCAGGTTCAGGAATTCATTGGCGCTTACTGTTCCGCTGCACAATATAATTCCTGCCACCTGATTACTCTTAAACATCTCTACATATTTCCGTTCGTTGCTGCGCTCCTCCTTGGAATTGCAGACAATCATTTTATAATTCTCTGCTGCAACCGCTGATTCAATATTGCTTAAAAGCTTTGCAAAATACGGATGAACGATATGCGGTACAATTACGCCAATCGTGCTGGTATGCTGTTTCGAAAGAGAACGGGCTACCTCATTGGGCTGATAGCCTATCTCCTTCATAACATCATATACCTTCTGCCTAGTCTTCTCACTGATATATCCACGGTTATTAATTACTCTCGAAACAGTCGTAACAGTTACCCCTGCCCGTTCTGCCACATCCTTTAACGTAGTCAAAATTGTCCCCCTTCTCCTTGGTTATTATTATAACGATAGCACTTTTATATCGTTATGTCAACATGACATATCAACCAGCCACATGCTGATGAAGATATTTTTCTTTTATTGCCAGTCCCCCGCGGATATGGTGCTCCGACTTATTGACGCCCAGAACTTTTCTTGCTTCCCGCGCCAGGATCGGATTCACCTGGGATAAACGTTCTGTTACGTCCTTATGTACCGTGCCCTTACTGATTCCAAACTGCTTTGCTGTCTGTTTTGTTGAATTTTAATGCGACAGCCCCATTATTATATTTAATCAGGAGGATTATATTATGCAAGAAAAGAATGAAAAAAACAAATTTGGCATTCGTGATATTATGACGATTGCTGCGATGATGGTAATTTGCTTCACCATTACAATGATTATTGGGTCCGTAACTCTGCCTTTTCCGGTAGTGTATCTGTACGGTTCGGCAGGAATTGATGGATTTATTGGAGCCATTTTCTATTTAGTAGCAGCCAATCGTGTAAATAAGCATGGACTATTATTTGCGTGGGCCGCAGTATATGGATTGATTCAAGGCGTTATGGGATATGCGTTCTTGATTCCATATTTTAGTAGCTGCAATTGCAGAAGTATCAATCATTGGGAAAAATACATATCGCAATCCAATTAGGAACAGAATTGGTTGGACGATCAATAGCGTTGGAAACTTTGTAGGTTGCGCAGTACCGTTGTGGTGGGCGTGGGATAGTTATAAAGAAATGGCTGCAAGCAGTGGTTTTGATACAAATACTCTTAATATGCAGCTTTCCATGGTTACATCTCCAGCATTAATGCTTTTGGGCGTGGTAATTACTGCATTGCTTGCAATTCTCGGTACTTTATTCGGCCAGCGGCTTCTGAGAAAACATTTCCAAAAAACTGGTATTGTAGGATGATAGGGGAAAGTAAAAAGCAACGGCGGATTGACAGAATTGATGGACGGACAGTTCTTTTTCTTACGCTTTGTGCTTGTTTTGTTACCTTCTTATCAAGAAGCATTTTAGCCCATGGTATTTTTACCTGTTGGATATTCTTGATTTTGTGTTGGTTTGGATTGTATAAACAGGCAATTGGGTGTTTTGGAATTTATTTAATTGCAATTGCTGGCTTATTACTGGAAACAAAGTATTCCATTAGTTTTCCTTCGCCTCTTCTTTTGAGTATGATTTACAAGCTGATTTTGCCGGCTATGCCGGCATATCTTCTTGCAAAAATTCCGTCTGGCAAACTAACGGCTAGCTTACGGAAAATGCCTATTCCTACAAAGGTTATGCTTGTTTTGATCGTAATGTTGCGCTTTGCTCCAACGGTGATACATGAGTTCGGGGAAGTGAAGGAAGCGATGAAAATACGTGGATTTTTAAAATCAGCAGGAAATGTTTTAAGGCATCCGATGAACACATTGGAATATGCGATAGTACCAATGGTTTTCCGCTCCTTGAAAATAGCGGATGAGTTAGCGGCATCCGCTATTGTTAGAGGGATTGAAAGTCCGTGTAAAAAAGAAAGTTATTATGTAAGTCAGATGTCTTTTTGGGATTTTTTTCTGATGTTGGTTACTTTGGGTGCATCCATAGGCTGTTGCATTTTATAGGAGGGTCGGAATGGGAAAAGAAATTAAAATCCGTGACCTGACGTTTTCTTATAATGGGAACGGAGATCAACTTCATCAAATATCATTAGATATAGCCGCGGGCGAAGTAATTGTAATGACAGGACCATCTGGCAGTGGAAAAAGTTCTTTGACTAGAGTTATTAACGGGCTAATTCCTTATTTTTATGAAGGGGATTTGAGTGGCGAAGTTTTTGTGGATAGTAAATTATTGAATGAAATTCCATCATGGGAAAGAGGAAAAATTGTAGGAAATGTATTTCAATACCCGAGAAGTCAATTCTTTGCCAATGAAGTAGCCGATGAGATTGCATTTGGTTGTGAAAACTATGGTTAAGGCTTTGATACGCTTAGTTCCTGTGCCACTTCTTCGGCACGAATAAATTTGTTCTCCATAGATTGTCCTCCTCTTTTTTCTAAACTTATTTGTTTAATTTCGAACCCATTATACTAAGCATATTTGTTTGTGTCAAGTGGTTTCGGGAAGAATATTAAACTTTTTTGTTTTGTATTATCTTGACTTCGCCTAAACATATCTGCTATACTGATTACACTACATATACAAGGAGCGATGATTATGGCGATTGGAGAGAGAATACATTTTTTCCGCATTCTGCGTGGAATGACACAAAAATATCTTGGTACGATTGTCGGTTTTCCTGAGCGAAATGCCGATGTACGTTTAGCACAATATGAAACAGGAACAAGAAAACCGAAAGCGGAACTTACTGCCGCACTAGCACAGGCACTTGATGTTTCCCCTCATGCCCTCGATGTACCCGATATTGACAGCTATACCGGACTGATGCACACTTTGTTTACCCTTGAAGATTTATACGGTCTGACTGTCAGCGAAGCAGACGGAGAAGTCTGTCTGAAAGTCAACAAGGACAAAGGAAAAGACGCTCACGAACTACTGAAAATGCTCTATGCTTGGAAAGAACAGGCGGACAAGTTATCTTCCGAAGAAATCAGTAAGGAAGAATACGATAACTGGCGTTACCACTATCCAAAGTTCGATACCACACAGAGATGGGCGAAAGTGCCATCACAGGAACTTAGTGATGCCTTAGTCGAAATGTTAAAAGATCAACTCAAACCAGATAAATAAAGACGACAAAAAGCCCTTAGCCATGAGTTTCATACCCACAGCTAAGGGCTTTCTAATATGGATTTATTTGTTGCACAACCGCCTGTCAATCATTCTCTAACCATAGAACCACTGGATTACAAGAATAATGGCTCTTATGCAACTGTTATCAATTTGTTATCAAAAGACTTTTTAAAGTGCCGCAAACCCGCATAAACACTGGGTTTTTACGATACTCCAACTTATTCAAACTCGTTTCAAAAAATCTTATATTCTAGTTTTTCACGTATTCTTTTTATCTTTTTTCAATCCAAACTACGTCTTTTTATTTATTTTATCCTTTTATTTATTTTTTTGTACTCAAAACGTACTCATTTATC
>SKEP01001493.1_pt1 | contig 12296 bp, 9 predicted proteins | sample 4826901 | NCBI WGS metagenome assembly SKEP01 (sample SAMN11008806, study PRJNA524170) | human gut metagenome | biome: Human fecal sample; material: Feces; isolation source: fecal sample from pouch patient p4, p43, p49, p54, p55 | host: Homo sapiens | place: Israel: Tel-Aviv | collected 2014-03-20
GGCACAGGCTCAGGATCAGCGCGAACGCGGCGGCGCACCAGTATGCGGCGGTCGAGTAGACCTTGGTGGCGGCCATCACGCCGATGTTCTCGCCGTAGGTGGTGGTGCCGGAGCCGCCGCCGAAACCGGCGATGGTGGTGCCGAGACCGTCGGCGAACAGCGCGGTGCCGATCTGGTCGTCATAGTCGCGGCCGGTCATCTGGGAGACGGACTTGACGTGGCCGACGTTTTCGGCAACGAGTACGAGCACGACCGGGATGAACATCGGCAGGATGGTGAAGTCGACCTGCGGCAGACGGAATTCCGGCAGACCGACCCATGCGGCCTTGCCGATGGCTGAGAAGTCGACCTGGCCACGGAAGCAGGCGTACGCGTAGCCGATGATCACGCCGATGAGGATGTTGAGTCGGCCGAGCAGACCCTTGAACAGCACTGCGACGAGCAGCACCGCGACGAGGGTGACGATGGCGGTGTCGGGAGCGACTTTGAAGTTGTTCCACACGCTCGGAGCCAGGTTGAAGCCGATGATGGCCACGATGGCGCCGTTGACGACCGGCGGCATGATGATGTCGATCCACTTGGCGCCCGCGTAATGGACGAGCACACCGATCAGGGCCAGCAGGATGCCGGTGACCATGATGCCGAAGGATGCGACGGCGAGGCCCTTGTGGGCGCTGGCGACGGCCGCGATCGGGGCGATGAAGCCGAAGGACGAGCCCAGGTAGCTCGGCAGCATGTTCTTGTTGATCAGCAGGAACAGCGCGGTCGACATGGCCGTGAAGAACAGGGTGGTGGATGGGTCGAAACCGGTCAGAATCGGCACCAGGAACGTGGCGCCGAACATGGCGATGACGTGCTGCGCGCCGATTTCCGCGGTGCGCGGCCAGGTCAGCCTCTCGTCAGGTTCGACGACCTCGCCGGGCTTCAGCGTTTTGCCGTCGCCGTGGAGCTTCCACGTGAACAGGCCCGCGATTGGATTGGACATGCGATTGTCTCCTAACTCTCTTTACGACGCGCAACAAGAACGCGCGCCGCGCAATCACACGCCATTGTAGCGGAAGCGCCGATACGTGACGCCCCACAGAGCGATAGGGGGCTAAATCGCAGTCACAAAACGTATACCGGCAGCCGTCACAGGTGACGGTCGACGGCGTGCACCACGTCCACCAAATCGCCGTTCGACAGCACGGGACGCTTGAATTCACGCCAATCATCCACTTTCACCACCCAGCGACCATCCGTCTCGTCGAGTACGGGACGCGCCGTCTGCTCCCAACGGAACCGCTTGTGCGTTCGTCCGGTGGCGGGGTCGCGGCGCGAATAGTGGAAGCACGTGCAGTTGGTGATCTTCCATTCGTCGGAGGCCGCACGGTGCATGAATTCCTCGTCGGACAGGTCTTCCAAGGTGAGCATGAGCGCCAGCATGAGGTCGCCGTGGCTGACCATCACCACGGATTCCGCATCGGATTTGCGGTTCAGGGACGTGAGCAGGTTGTGCACGCGGTTCTCGGCCACGTCGGCGATGGACTCGCCCGCCGGCGGACGCCAGTACAGCGGATCGGTGTTCTTGAACATCCAGTTGCGCGCGTAGTTGGTTTTGAAATCGTCCTTCGTGATGGTGTTGATCTCACCCCAGGAGCGTTCGCGCAGCACGCGAGTCTCCTCCCATTTCGCTTTCGGCAGGGCCATCGTGGCCGCCGTCTCACGCGTACGCACGTACGGCGAAACGAGGTAGCGGTCGAACAGCGGCTGCTGCGCGACGAGCCAACGGCCGATGCAGTCGGCCTGCTTGCGTCCGGTGGCGGTGAGCCTCCACGAACGGTCCGGCACGGTGACATTGTCCTGCGTATACAGCGAGTTGTCACCCTGTTCGCCGGCGCTGATGATGACGTTCGCCTCCGACTCGCCATGTCGGATCACATACAGATCAAGGGGCATTCCCATATTCGTTTATTCCTTCGCTTTCATCCACATCCTGCGCGCACGTTCCTTGTTCCGCCGTTCATTCGGCCGGTGGCGCGCATCATCATTGAATGCTTCCACCGTAGCTGATTCGCGCGTGTTTCGCACGCGCGGACACGTCGATTTCACGATTGGCACACCCGAATTTCGCGGTGCCGTCACCGGCGCTTCACCGCAACCGGCGTGGTAGACGCCGTGATCGCAATCACTCCGGCCAGATGCCGTTCTGCGCGTACTTGGTGCGGTACTCCCCCGGCGTCATGCCGGAATGTTTTTTGAACACCTTCGAGAAGTGGCTTTGCGACCGGTATGCGAGGATCTGGGCGATCTCGTCGAAGCTGTATTCCGAGTATTTGAGCATGTTCTCGGCCGCTTCCATACGCTTGTCGGTGATGTATTGCGATATGGCCGTGCCCGTTTCGCGTTTGAACAGCTCCGACAGATACGTGGGATTCAGATGCACATGCTCGGCGAGGATGGGCACGGTGATTTTCTCATGCAGATGGTAGTGGATGTAGTCCAGGCATTCGTTGACGGCTTTGGAATGTGTTTCCGCCTTCTGCATGTCGGCCATGGCCCATGTGAAGAATGTCATCATGTCGGTGTGGAGGCGCCGCACGTCGTCGGGCGTTTTGCAGTTTTCCAGGTTCTGGATGTACAGGTCGGAGGCGTTGTAGGCGTCCTCCTCGTCCATACCGCCTTCGATGGCGAAACGTGTGGCGAGCGTGATGGTGGTGACGAACCGGTATTTCGCGTTTTTGAGCGGATCGTCCGACAGGTAGCCGTACAGTCCGGAGTCCCACAGACGTGTGCTTTCGGCGATGGCGTTGATGTCGCCGGAACGCATCATGTCGTATTGCTTCATTTCCTCGACGTACCGGTGGTGCCGAACACGATCCTCGCGGGAGAGGAAGTCCAAGTATCTCAGCTTCGCTTCGTCAACAACAGCCATGATTCTCCCCGCTATTTCCGATCGTCCAAATCGAATCCTCCCTCAAGGATAAAGCTCTTCAGCAGCTTCGTGGCGAGAAGATTCGCCGTGAATTGGGAGACCGGACTATCCGGCTTATCGAAAAACGCCTTTGCCAAAGACCTGTTAACCGACGCTTTCAACCGGTCGAATCGTCCGAATTCGTTCAGGGTTGTCTCTGTAAGGTCAAGCCGCATCATCTCGTTGAGCAACGCCCCATCCACGTCAAACGCCTTGGTGATTTGCTCCACTTGGCTGTTTTTGGCGCTGTTCGCGTAATATGTGATGTAGTCGCGTAGCGTCTTGCCTTCCTCCAACTCGATTTCGCCACGTTCCACATCATGCATGAACAGTTCGGCATACCGTTGTTCCTCTTGGCTGAGCGAAGCGAACGACTTATGCAACTCCTCCTCGGCTGATGCCAACAGGGCCGGATCGCCTCCGCCAAGCGCCTTGAGCCATTTGGTGAAGTTGGCGTTCATGTAATCCGTATCAATCAATCCTGTATCTATCTCAGTGATATGGCCGTCAAGTTCATATGGTGCTTCCGGACCGCTGCCGGAACCTTCGCCGCTGCTGAACATTTCCTTATACCGCTGTACAAGAATCAGATATGTCCGTTCATCAAGCTTCGGCCGCACAACCTCCACGGATCCATCGTCATGGGTGACGGAGTATTCCTGCTGTTCCCAAGTGAAACCTTGCACTTTGGCGGATTCCAGGAAATCATTGAGTTCCACGAACAGTTTTGCGAACTTGCGGCATGCCTCCACCGATTCCGGCAGTCGCATGAAATCTTCCACGCCTCCGGCACTGAACACGGAGGCGATTTCTTCGAAACGCGCATCCATCAGGCGCACGTTTTCCGGCAGTTTCTGCACGAACAGATCGAGCGGCTTGTCTCCGGAATACAGTTTTACCGCCGCTTCGATATACCCCTTCATGGTGTGTGGCTTGCGGTAGTAGCGAATAGTTCCGAAAGGCTTATCGGGACCGAACAGTCGATTCGTGCGACTGAACGCCTGGATGATGTTCTCATAGTCGATGATTTTGTCGAGGTACAGCGTGTTGACCCACTTGGAGTCGAAACCTGTCAGCATCTGATCAACCACGATCAGCAGATCCAGCCGTTTCTCACGGTGCTGGTCGACCGTCAGGTATGGACGCTTGTGGGAAAGCCGCGCGGTGATGTCTTTCTTCATCTTCGGCCATGTGGGGATGATGAAATCCTTGTCGAACAGTTCGTTGTAATCGCCGATGATTTCCTTAAGCGCATCCTCCTTGAGGATTGCGCCGTCGGAATTGTCGACGTTGGGGTCGAACAGCGCGGTCACGTGCATCTGCGGAGCACGTTCCTTGAACAGATGGTAATAGCTGATCGCCTCGGGAATGGAACTCGTGGCCAGCATCGCATGGAATTTGTTGCCTCTGCTCAGCAAGGGGAATTGGTCGAGAATATCCTCCACGACCTTGTCTTCATGTGGCGTGCCTTGCGCATACTGCGCTGCGGTCAGATAGTCCTCAATGCCTTTGACATGTTCTCCGGCCTGCGTTTCCATGGGTCCCATCGGCATTTGCTTCGGATCCATGTAATGGTAGAACACCTCAGCTTTCGCCGGGTCTACCTGGGCTTCCTCAACCGTCGCGGCTTTCGCTTTCTCCAATGCGACCGCTTGACGAACGTCCTTATCTCGGTAGGTCAACACCATGTACGGGTCGAATCCGAGCACATTGCCATCGCGGATGCCGTCGGCGATGCTGTATCGGTGAAGGCAATCGCCGAACACCATTGATGTGGTCGCGCCCTTCTTACGGTTCTCCTCATGAATCGGAGTGCCCGTGAAACCGAAATACAACGCGTTCGGGAAGGAATGGCGAATATCCTGCAGCATCTCGCCGAACGTGGAACGATGGCATTCGTCGATAATGAATACGATGCGTTTGCTAGCGAGCTTCTTCACTTCCTCTTCGGTGATATGCCCCTCGCCCGCTTTGATGTTGCTCATTTTCTGGATGGAGGTGACGATGAGTGTGTCTTTGGGGTCGATGCTTGCCAGTTTCGATTTGAGCACATCCGTGTTTTCCGTGCCCTGCACATCATCGGCATCATCCGCGAACGACCGGTATTCCAGCAGCGACTGCGTGCCCAATTCGACACGGTCCATGAGGAAGACCACCTTGTCGGCATCTTTCGAGCCAGCGATGAGCTGCGCAGCCTTGAAGCTGGTCATGGTTTTGCCCGAGCCAGTGGTGTGCCACACATAACCGCCCGGACGGCCCGGCGTGCCGCTTGGCACCGGCTCATCCCATTTGCAGGTGCGTACACGGTCGGAAATGGCGTTCACCGCCTGGTATTGGTAGCTGCGTAGCACTTTGAGGCATCCGTCTGCGGAATCGGCGACCGTATAGAACCCGATGAGCTGGTGTGCCATGGGAATGGATAGCAGATCAGATGTGAAACGCTTCCATTCATCCTGCCCGACATGGTTGTTCGCCGCTATGGGCTCATTGTTGAAGTCAGCCCAGTGGAAGAAGTAGTTGCTGTTGAAATCGCCTTCACCGGGATTGGCGAAGTACACGGCATCATCCGGATTCATGGCCACGAAGACCTGCACGAGTCTGAACAGCCCGGTGAACACGCCTTCATGCGCGTATTTGGCGATTTGATTGGTGGCCTGGCTTATGGGAATGCCGCTTTTCTTCAGTTCAATATGGATGACCGGCATGCCGTTGATAAGCAGGCAAACGTCTCCCCTGCGATCGTTCAGCATCTTATTTTTAGCTGGATAAATAGGCTGTCTTGCGATTTGGTACCGGCTTTGCCCAGCGGCGATTTCCTGGCGATCGTAGATCTTCAGGCTAATTTCCTTGCCGAAATGCGCTGTGTCTGCGGGATTGTCACGTTTGATGGACACGGTTTTGCCGTTGATGAAGGAATTCAACGCCAATGGCGTGCGCAATGTTTCGATCTGTTCAAGGATCTGCGCCATCTCACCCTTGGTAAGGCGCTGCCCGTTCAGGCGATCGATGCCTTTGTTGTTGTCGAATAGGATGTTGGCCCAGTTGTCGATGAGATCCTGTTCGGTTGGATATTCCAACACACCATCGGTCCACCCATGGCGTTTCAGCACCGCGACCAGATCGTCTTCGAAATCCGATTCCTTATCGTAGAACATGTTTCATCTCCCCGAACGCACCGTCACTTTCTGAGCCCAATCTTACGAGCGCAACCCCTAACATCCAAGAAACAACACCACAATACTTACGCTGATGAAGGGTGATGAGGGAGTCCAGACGGTCGAAGAACGCGCCGATTTGGCGCTGCTCGTTTTCTGAGGCAGGCATAGAAATTCCGATTGAAGCAAAGTCATCGAATTTCAAAACTTGAGTGTCCTTGGAATTGCCCTGCGAAACCTGTTGATACTGTTTCAGCAACATCGGTTGCCTGAGAAGGCGCGCAAAGAATCGTGCATAAACCTCGGAATTGGGCCTTGTTACTACATATGCGGGGCTTACGATGCCGTCGTACCGACTTGCATCTACAGCCCCCTGCCACATTCGCATACTGTTGTAAACGACATCTCCGAAATGCACTATTTTGTAGTTCGCGAGACTCGCGCCAGGGTTCGTCTCCCTATCGGACTCAGATGCTGGGTATATCCCGTTGGCTACACTGACAGACAAAATCTCTCTATCGGAAGCTCGTTCATCACTCTCCTCGAACAGTTCACCCAGCTTACGCTGTTCCCAAGCGGGGGCGATTGATACGGGAAAACGGCCGTATTATCGCTCATCTACGCGGTTGAGCTTCTTTCTTGTGAGCATTAGAGCGTATCCGAGCAGGTTCTGGCCGCGCCATTGGGCTGGATCGAGCCTAGCTGGGTCGTGCATTGACAGGCCAATGCCCCAGATGCGGTCTTTGACGGCGCATTCCGCCAATATCGCATTGCCGGTTGCCTCAAGCTGTGCCCCGAGTTCGGTGTTCTGGCTGAATTTGGCAAGTAATCCTTCGTAGACTTCGATTTGGCGAACGCCGTTCCATACGTGATCGTCATAACCGGCCACCAGTCGGCCAAGGCGTTTGATCTCGGCCACGTCGCTGGTCCGAAGCATCCGCGCAGCTGTTTCGGCATCGTTGAAACAGCATGCCTTGCGGTACATCATGTACTGTTCCATTGAGGAAAACTCGACATCATCCGCAACGAAGCACGATGGATACCAGTTGCTCAGGTATCCGTTCTCCTCATCGGGATTATGGAAGCAGATGATGTCCGTCATTCTTCGCCGACTTTCCGCACCGCAAGTTCCAGATCGAGCTCATGACGCCCGCAATAGGCTTTCTTCAGGAAGTCCCGCGGCACCTTGGCGATCACTTCAGCACTGGGAATGGCGTAGAACCATTGGTAGTAGGCGTAGAATTCGCCGATCCAATCAGGCATGAATCCTTCGAGCGCCTTGCCGTCCTTCAACTGGTAGTGCTCGGTCTCGGTGAAATACTTCCACAGCTCTTTCGCATCCATCGTGTTGACGTAGGCTTTGGCCTCATCAATGCTTTTGCGTGTTTTGCTCGCCATATATACGGTGATGAAATCCTCTGTGCTCTTGCCCGGAAACGACTGTGCCACGTAGTCGAAGAGCTTGCCTTGAGTTTCCACCACATCATCCCGGTAGACCTCTGGATATGCCCGCATTGTCACCACCTCCTAGAGCAACGTGCTGAACACGTTGGTCACCGTATTGGCATCGGAATCGATAAGGTCACGCATGTTCTGCCGCGCCTCAACATCCCTCTGATTGTATTTGTCGTTGAATTCGCTGTAGCTGACGGAAAGCAAGCCATCGTTGACTTCTCGCAATTGACCGTATGCCTTTTCGGTCTTGACACAATACTGAATTCCCAGACCTCCAAGCGACAGCAGTTCCTCCAAGATATCGACGTCCACATTGTCTCGGACGAATTCCTTAGCGATGTAGAAGTACGAGGCGTTCGCACGCCAACCTTTGATGATGTCATAACCGCTGGTATCGATGCCATATTGAGCGATGAATTTTGCGGCAAGCACGCGATAACGCTTGGAATCGGCGGCATCACGATGCTTCATCAGCTCGGCCAGCCAGGCAAGCACGCTATGTTCCTGAAAATCCAGGATGCGCAGCCCATTCGTGTCCAGTTCGTACTGGTGGACCCAGCCATTGGACTCATCCGGCCTGCACACGGCCCATTCCTTGGCGAGCTCGACACTTTTAGTCAGATAAAAACCACGACCGTAGTCATGCTTGTCGTTACCCAAACCATACTCGGGGGTCACTGACTCATGCGGGGAACCGTGAAATAACGTGATTGTTGCCATGAACACCCCTATACGAACATCTTGTCAAGCATGGATTTCTTAATATTCCGCAGTAATTCGAGCTTACGCTGATGAAGGGTGATGAGGTTATCGAGCCGCGCGAAATAGCGGCCTATTTGCTGTTGTTCCGGCAAGGACGGTGTGAGTAAAACCATGTCTCTCATCTTGCTGAAGTCAACACTTTCGACAGTTGTACCTGTCTTACCAAACTCAAGCAACAGTTCCTTGTTGCGTGAAATAAAAAATTGCAGCAACCACTGTCCGTAATAGTTTTCTTGGGGCAAGATAACACGAATATCTTGATTTACAGTTGATGGTTTACGCAATTCAGCTACCGGAAGAGTATGACGAAGAATTCCGCTTCGCGTTACCATCACCAAAGATCCCGCAGGATAAAGAGTCAGCTCTTTTGCGCCCTTTTCCGTTATCTGGGTTGTGGTTCCATCAAGATAGTGGGACTTCACATCTTGGGACGTAACCCACAGCACGTTTCCACCTTCATAGTTGTCAGAGTCCGACATAGATGGGGTATGCCCACCACCAAATGTGGCAACTTCCCCCAGCTTACGCTGTTCCCAAGGGTCAGTGAAACCAGCGAAACGAATCTCCGGATACAGGGAACCCCCCTTAGGGAACATCTTGTCGAGCATGGATTTTTTCAGCACGCAGAGCTTGTCATACTTACGCTGATGAAGGGTGATGAGCGAATCCAGACGGTCGAAAAACTCTGAAATAATGACCTGCTCTTCACGGCTAGGGAATGTGACCACTCCTTTCAGAGCATTCTCCGCAGTGACCTTCATGTCATTCTTTGCCCCTTTGTTGACCAAAGGATGCATGTAATTATTCATTCGCTCGTGCTGTTCAAAATACACTTGAATGAAATTGGTATGAACATTATCCTGCGGGCGATAAACCGCATATAGAGTTGAGACGATGCCCGGAATTCCTTTGTTTACTTTGATAATTCCGTACGGATTCGAATTCAATGGTGATTTCGTGTACACGATGTCGCCAGTATTGACAATTCCGTAATTCAAAACAGATGATCCAGCAAATGAACGTCCCTGGAATGCAATTTGATTTACTATGCCATACTCGCCGGAGACGGATAAAACATCTTCCTTATTGAATCTGCCGTCAACATTTTTGGCGGTTGAGACAACAACGTAGTCTTCCAGCTTACGCTGTTCCCAAGGGTCAGTGAAACCAGCGAAACGAATCTGCGGAACCAACGCTTTTCCATGCTGCTCGGCCATATCATTCACCCCCGATCAGTGCTTTGAGCTCTTCCAAGCCCGCCATATCGCGGGCATTGCCGGTCAAATCGCCAAGCATTCCGGCCAATTCCTTCTCCGCTTCATCGATTTGGCCGCATACATCGGCATATGTGGTGGCGTACTTGTTCTTCAACGCGTTCACCTTGCCGATGAACTCGTCGATCACGGCATTCGGCAGCGCTTCCAGCTGCTTCTGCAATGGCGTAATCCACTTGGCTTCCAGCAACCTTCTGGCTTCGTCATCACTCAACGCCTTAATCGTGTTGCAGGTCTTCTCCTCCAACGCGTTTCGCTTGGTCTTGATACCAGATTTCAGCTTCTTCGTCTCATCGAATAGCTTCTGAGCCTGCACCAAGCCACGCTCGAAATCGGAAGCCGGATTCTTGCCGATCGCCTTGACCGCCTTCTTCAGCTCGGCGGCAACGAAGGCATCACCGTCCTGATTGATCGCATCGCTGTTCTGCTTGTCATCCTCATCGAAACCCTCCAAAATAGTTTCAACCTCGGAATCGATGTCCTGCACACGGCGTTCATCCGCCTCAATCGCAGTCAAATCATCGTGCAGCAGCTCGCGCTGAACCAAGTCAAACGGCAGAACACGGCCAATCCAGCCGTCCTGCACTTCCACATCCTTGCCGCCTTTTTTCTTGACGACCATGTTCGGATCCACGGCTCTTACCGCATCGAAGCCCTCGGACCCCAACACTTCCAAATCAATGGAAATGCCGCCCCATGCGTCATCAAGCTTCTGATAGGCGTCATACGGGTCAACCAGCGCGGTATCGGCAATCATCGCATCCAGTTCCTTGCCAATGGCCGTTTCCTGACCGAGCGCATCCACCTGTTCGGGATGCTCCACCAAGCGGGAGCGCAAATCGACAGGCAATCCGGAAATGGCCTGGCCATACGAGGCGATGAACGCCTGTACGTCGGCATTGTTGCGCACCACAGTGGCGATATCATCGTGATCGCAGGCGTAGCAGGCACCGTTATCACGGAACAGCTCGGCCTTCAGGCTTGGCCAGGCGTTCCAATATTCCTCAAGCTGCTCGACCTCACTCTTCGGAACGCCACCGAACATCGAAGCGTACACATCCCACGTCTCCGCATCCTCGGATGAATCGACATAACGGGGGATGTTGAGGTTGTAATCGTTGGCGCGAATCTCATCAATGGACACCAGACGGCTGAACTTGGGTACCGTGCGATTGTTCGACACCACATCGACAATGCGTTTGATATCAGAAGCCTGTAGCTTGTTGTTCTTGCCGTCCTTGATGAAATGCTTCGACGCATCAACAATGAGCACCTTGTCATCGTCACGTTTTTTGCGCAACACCATCACGATGGTGGGGATACCCGTACCAAAGAAAATATTCGCCGGTAGACCAATGATCGCCTGAATATGACGGTTCTCAATCAGATTCTTACGAATCTGACCTTCCTCGCCGCCGCGGAACAGCACGCCATGCGGCAGAACAATGGTCATAATGCCATCGGCACGCAGATGGTACAGGTCGTGGAGCAGGAACGCATAATCCGCCTTGGATTTCGGGGCTATGCCATAACTGAAGCGCGGATCGATCTCCTTATCAGTGGGATCCCAATTCTGCGAGTAGGGCGGATTGGAAACCACCGCATCCACGAACAACGGATTGTAGGTCTCCTCCTTGTTCTCCAACGTGTCGAACCACGGCCAGTCGTCCTCCAGGGTGTCGCCGTTGCGGGCAACGATGTTGTCGGGAAGAATGCCACGCATCACCAGATTCATACGCGTGAGGTTATAGGTGTTCTCCTTAAGCTCCTGCGCGTAATACATGATGGAATCCGGATTGCCGTTACGTCGAGCCACAGCCTGGCCGATATGAATCAGCAAGGAACCGGAGCCGGATGTCGGATCGTAGATCTTGATCTGCTCGCGCCCCTGCAAATGCCAGGCGACAATTTCGCTCATCAGCTGAGAGACTTCGGAAGGCGTGTAGAACTCGCCGGCCTTCTTGCCTGCATTGGCGGCGAAATTGCTGATGAGGTACTCGTAGATGAAACCAAGCACGTCATAATCCTGACGACCATCCATCGGAATGTCTTTAATGAGGTAAATCAAATCTCGCGCGGCCTTGGACTGGCTTCTCGCGTCGGTGCCGAGTTTGGAAAGTCCGGTCTGCAACGTGTCGAAAATACCATCGAACACTTTCCTATGCGCAGGATTGATATTGCGGGAGAACGCCGAAAGCGCATCACGCACATTGGAAATCTCGAAATCGTTGCCCTGCTTGACCCACGTGGAGAACAGGTTGTCATAGGCGATGAAATAACCACATTCGCCCTGCACGAATTCCACAATGTCTGGATCATCCTCCGTGAGCTGCGGAAGATCGTCCTCAGTGAAGTCACTGGCTTTCAAGCGCATCAGCTCGGTTTCGGAAAGGAACTTATAAAAGATGAAACCAAGAATGTAATCCTTGTATTCGTTCGCCTCAATCTTGGAACGCATCTTATTGGCGGATTCCCAAATCTTCGAAGCGAGCTGCTGCTTGTTCATCTATCCCTCCTCATTGCGGTACCGGCAAACCAATGCACGGTTCCACGAGCGACTGCACATCTTTCACAAGAATACCGCACCCCCGCTTGGGAACAGCGTAAGCTGGGTGAACTGTTCGAGGAGAGTGATGAACGAGCTTCCGATAGAGAGATTTTGTCTGTCAGTGTAGCCAACGGGATATACCCAGCATC
>SKEP01001508.1_pt1 | contig 12257 bp, 9 predicted proteins | sample 4826901 | NCBI WGS metagenome assembly SKEP01 (sample SAMN11008806, study PRJNA524170) | human gut metagenome | biome: Human fecal sample; material: Feces; isolation source: fecal sample from pouch patient p4, p43, p49, p54, p55 | host: Homo sapiens | place: Israel: Tel-Aviv | collected 2014-03-20
CATCGTCACTCCTGCCTGCGATAAAGGGGTTGCGGCTTTACCTTACTGGAAAACCGAGGCCGCGAATATCACGGGATACTTACCGCAATGGTTAGTCAAACTAACAGATTGGCGACTCGCTGTAGCCCTCCACTCCCCCTTGTGCTATACCGACTGAGGCGGCATTTGGCTCCTTTTCAGCCTGTTTGCAGCGGCTTTAAAAGCCGCTAACCCGGTAGTAACGTTAACGTATCGACTCACTGACAGAGAAACCACCATGGCAGATTTTCCCCCTGTCGCCAGCCTGCGCAGCTTTGAAGCGGTGGCGCGCCTCGGCAGCGTGACGCAGGCCGCCCACGAGTTGAGCGTGACCCATTCGGCGGTCAGCCAGCACATCAAACAGCTGGAAGCCCTGGTCGGCGTCACGCTCTTTATCCGCCACGGCCGCGGAGTGCGCATCACGGAAGAAGGACGGCTCTATGCCCTGCAAATCCGCGAGGCGTTACAGCACATCGCCGACGCCACGCGCATGGTGCAGATCAAACCCCGCACCCTGGAAGTGACCCTGGCGACGCTCCCCTCCTTTGGCTGCCACTGGCTGCTGCCGCGGCTGGCGCGCTTTCAGACGCGGCATCCGCAGATCGCGGTGCGCCTGCTGACCAGCCTGGCGGTGGTTAACCTGCAACAGGAGGGTATCGATCTGGCCATTCGCATGGGGCAAGGCGATTGGGAGGGAATGGAAAGCCGGCATCTGTTTGCCGATGAACAGCTGGTGGTCGCCGCCCCCGGCTATCGCGGCGGTAACCTGCCGACCACCCCGCAGGCGATCGCCGCCAGCGATATCATTTTTTCCATGGAGTCCTGGAACGCCTGGTGCAGCCAGGCGGGGCTGGAAAAGCCGATCGTCCCCGCGGGCCTGCGCCTGAACGACTCCAATCTGGTGCTGGAGGCGGTCCGCCTGGGGGCCGGCGTGGCGCTGGAGCGGCGCTCCCTGGTGGCGGGGGCGATAGCCCGCGGCGAGCTGGTGCAGCTCACCGCCGTCACCGTCCCCTACCCCTGGCACTACTGGCTAACCGTCTCCCCGCAGGCGGAGAACCGGCCGGAAGTCGCCCGGTTCATCGCCTGGCTGGAGGAGGAGATCGCCCTCTGGCGCCAGCAGATCAGCGCTTAGCCTTCGGCCGACGGCGGCAGGCCCGTCCGGGCGGCGTGCTCCTGGGAGAGACGCCAGAAATCGTGCCCGGCGGGATACTGATAGAGGCGCAGGGAAAACTGTCCGGCCACCGCGGTAATGTACTCAAATATCGCCGACTGGGTGTTTTCGTAGTCTTTCCACAGCGTCGAGGAGGTGAAGCAGTAAATCTCCAGCGGGATACCCGACGGCGACGGTTTCAGCGTTCTCGCTACAATGTACATCTCCTTAATAATATCCGGCCGCTCGGCGAGATAGTGCATCAGATAGTGGCGAAACAGGGTCAGGTTGGTCAGCCCGTTATCGATAAACCAGCGGTCGGCCACGCCGCCGGGATCCCGGCCGTCAAGCAGCGTCGCCAGAGGCTCACTCACCCCGCGGATGGTCAGCATCGAGGAGAGCATCTCCTGGTCGAGAAAACGCACCGAGTGTTGATCGATGGCGATACTGCGCATGATCCGCCGCGCCCCGGAGGAGAACATCGCCTGCCAGTTGGTATAGGTCTCGGTGAGGAAATTCTTGGTCGGGATACGGGAGATGGTATTGTCCCAGTTGCGGATGGTAATGGTGTGCAGCGCGATATCCGTCACCTCACCGCTGAGGTTCTTGTCAGGCATTTCAATCCAGTCCCCCAGCTGGAGCACGTCGTTGGACGACAGCTGAACGTTCGCCACCAGCGACAGCAGAGTATGCTGGAACACGATCATCAGTACCGCCGCCACGGCCCCCAGACTGGAGATAATAATGATCGGCGATTTGTTCGACATCACGGCGAGGATCATAATCGCCGCCAGGATGTGGACTAAGATTTTGCCTATCTGGATATAGCCCTTAATGGAATGATTTTTACGTTTGGTCTTTCGCAGATAGGAGCTGTTGACAATATCCAGCATCTCGTTGAAAAACACCGACATAAAAATAAAAAACAAGATCCCGCAGATAGTATTAATCGCCGTCACCAGCGATGCCGGCATCGCCGGCATAAACTGCAGAACGTAATAGACGATAATAACCGGAATGAAATTGGACAGCTTTTCGGCGATGCGTCGATCCTTCTCCAGCGGCACATCCTGTTTGTGGCTACTAAAGAAGACCTTACGCACCACTTTAATCAGCAAGAACTTGCATAAAAGATGGGCAAATATGCCGGAGAGCAGCAGCAGAATAAGATTAAACCCCACCGCCAGCGCCGGATTACTCTCAATAAACGTCAGTAGATGATTCACATACGCCATGCTTTATCGCCTGAATAACTATGCCACTTCGCTAACTGCTTTATCCCAAGGGCATATATTTGGAAAATAAATCAATCCGCATCATGGCATATCGCTTAGCGTAACGTCCATGCGCGCACCGCTTCTAATCATTCACAGAAAATATGTCAGAGTTTGCATTAATCATTCTCTACGCTCACTATAAAGAGGCTTGTTATGAGGACGGAATAAGTCCAGGAGGAAACATGTTTAAAGCTCTTACCGCTATCGTCGCCTTAGCCGCCTCCGCCAGCGTTATGGCGCAAAGCGATGTCACGCTGAACAGTCTGGCTCACGATGCCGCCACCCGGGCGTCGTTTAACCAGATGGTCAAAGGCCATCAGCTGCCCGCCTGGGTGACCACCGGCGGCACCGGTTCGCCCGCGCAGACGGTGAAACTGGGTAGCGAATCCTGGCAGGTGTTAAGCGCCTGCAAACCCCACGACTGCGGCCATGAACGTATCGCGGTGATCTGGTCGGAAAAAAGCAAACAGATGTCCGGCGTTTACTCGGTGGTCGATGAAAAAACCGACCAGGAGAAGCTGACCTGGCTTAACGTCAGCGATGCCCTGTCCATCGATGGCAAAACCGTGCTGTTTGCCGCCCTCAGCGGCAGCCTCGACAACCATCCGGACGCCTTTAACTACCAGTAACGACCTTCGCCCCCGTCAGCCTTTCCCCGACGGGGGCTTCCCTGATTAGCCATCCGGGAACATCACGCTGTTCCCCGGCGCTTCCCGATGCAGATGGATAAAGTTCAGGTGCCGCTCGTACTGGTCGAGAATATCGGTGATCACCTGCTCTTTGCTGTAGTCCATCAGGTCGTTACCCTGACTGCCCTCCAGCAGGAAGGTCTCCAGCCGGTAATAGGTGGATTTCCCGCTGCGCGCCCGATAGGTAAAGCCCGGCACCGAGTACTGCTGCGGCCAGATCTTGTAGATAAAGTTCTGCTCGTCGCCCATGTGCACCAGCAGATCGAGGTGGCCAAGGTTCTCACCCTCTTCCGGCGGCAGGCTCTTCAGTTCCACCGCCGCGCCGCGCAGCCGCAGCTCCTGCGCCACCTCCTCCATCGCCGGGTAGCACACCGTCTCCATCATCAGTTTGGTATAGCGCGTGCCCGGGTAATTCATCAGCCGCGACAGGCGCTTCTTCCAGCTCAGACGATCCTGGAGGCCCATCGGGCGCGGGGCGGTGTCGCGGCTGGCGCTGACCCGGCGGTAATCTTCCACTTTCAGAGATTTATACAGTCCGGCCATCACGAAGAAAATCACAAAGCTGAACGGCAGCCCCATGATCACCGTGGTGTTCTGCAGCGCAGAGATGCCGTTGGTCATCAGCATCCCGAGGGTCAACAGACCGATGGCCACCGACCAGAAGATGCGCAGCCAGTTCGGGGCGTCGCTGTTGATGTCCTTCAGCTTCGAGGTGAAATTCCCCAGCACCAGCGCGCCGGAGTCGGCGGAGGTAACGTAAAACAGCAGACCGGTGATGGTCGCCACCGACGCGCTAAAGGTAAACGCCGGATACTGCGCCAGCAGGCTGTAGAAGCCGCGCTCCGGGTGGGCCATCGCCTCCTGGGCAAAGGCCGCGTCGCCGTGGATGATCTCATACAGCGCGCTGTTGCCGAACACCGACAGCCACAGCAGGGTAAAGGTGAAGGGAATAATCAGGGTGCCCATCACAAACTGGCGGATGGTGCGCCCGCGCGAAATGCGCGCCAGGAACAGGCCCACAAACGGCGACCAGGCCACCCACCACGCCCAGAAAAAGAGCGTCCAGTTGTTCATCCATTCTACCGGCCGGTCGAAGGCGAAGCTGTTCAGCGTCATGCCCATAAAGCGATTGACGTAGTCGCCGACGTTGAGCACTAACGCATTGAGCAGGAAGGAGGTATCGCCCATGAACAGCACGAACAGGATCAGCCCCAGCGCGAGGGCGACGTTCAGTTCGGAGAGCACGCGGATGCCCTTGTCCACCCCGGAGGTGACCGAGATGGTGGCGATGATCACCGACAGCGCAATCAGGGCCGCTTTCGCCGCCAGCGAGTCCGGAATATCGAACAGCACGCTCAGACCGTAGTTGAGCTGCACGACGCCGATACCGAGGGTGGTGGCGATGCCGAAGATGGTGCCGATCACCGCCGCAATATCGACGCTGTGGCCGATGGGCCCATTGATCCGTTTGCCAAAAATCGGGTACAGCGCCGAGCGGATGGTGAGCGGCAAATTATAACGATAGCTAAAGTATCCCAGCGCCATGCCCATCAGGGCATACATTGACCAACCGGTTAAGCCATAGTGAAACAGGGTCCAGACCATCGCCTGGCGCGCCGCCTCGATGGTCTGCCCCGCCCCTTCCGGCGGCTGCATATATTGCGTCACCGGCTCGGCGACAGAGAAGAACATCAGGTCGATGCCGATGCCGGCGGCGAACAGCATCGCCGCCCAGCTCAGCAGGCTGAACTCGGGCTTTGACTGCTCCGGCCCGAGCTTCACCGAGCCGAAGCGCGAGCAGGCAATGCAGACGACGAAGACGATATACAGCGTCGCCGCCAGCAGATAGTACCAGCCGAAGGTTTTCGACACCCAGTCCAGGGTGCGCCCAATCCACTCGGCAGAAAAATCGCGAAAAAAGATCGTCATCAGGGAAAACAACAAAATCAGTCCGGCCGAGGTATAAAAAACCACCGGATTGATTTTGTCCTTTTCTCTGCTTTGCGAAAGATCTGTCATCCAGTATCCCCACTGTTTTTGTAACTATTAAAATCCAAATCCGCAACAATTAAGACACATTTTATATTGAACGTCCAATCAAAAACCGCTTTAATAGTTAACCAACGCTGATGAATGGAGTGGCAAAAATGCCCAAACTGGGGATGCAGCCGATCCGGCGCAGGCAGCTGATCGACGCCACGCTGGACGCAATAAATGAAGTCGGAATGCACGACGCGACCATCGCGCAGATTGCCCGGCGGGCGGGCGTATCGACGGGGATCATCAGTCACTATTTCAAAGACAAAAATGGTCTCCTGGAGGCGACCATGCGCGACATCACCAGCCAGCTGCGCGACGCGGTGCTCAACCGTCTGCACGCTCTGCCGGACGGCAGCGCCAGCCAGCGCCTGCAGGCGATTGTCGGCGGCAACTTTGATGAGACGCAGATCAGCAGCGCGGCGATGAAGGCCTGGCTGGCCTTTTGGGCCAGCAGCATGCACCAGCCGATGCTTTATCGGTTACAGCAGGTCAGCAGCCGTCGCCTGCTGTCGAATCTGGTGTACGAATTCCGCCGCGAGCTGCCGCGCGAGCAGGCGCAGGAGGCCGGCTACGGGCTGGCGGCGCTGATAGACGGCCTGTGGCTGCGGGCGGCGCTCAGCGGCAAACCGCTGGATAAAACGCTGGCGCAGTCGCTGACCAGCCACTTTATTCGTCAGCATTTACCGAACCCATAACCGAGGAGGCGTTATGTCCCGAATGGCAGAACAGCAGCTTTATATTAATGGTGGTTATACATCGGCCACCAGCGGTCGCACCTTCGAGACCATCAACCCTGCCACTGGCGAGGTGCTGGCGACCGTTCAGGCTGCCGGACGCGAGGATGTCGACCGCGCCGTCGAGAGCGCGCAGCGTGGGCAAAAAATCTGGGCGGCGATGACCGCCATGGAACGCTCGCGTATCCTGCGTCGCGCCGTCGACCTTCTGCGCCAGCGCAACGATGAGCTGGCGCGACTGGAGACCCTGGATACCGGGAAACCCCTCAGCGAAACCGCCGCCGTCGATATCGTCACCGGCGCCGACGTGCTGGAGTATTACGCTGGCTTGATCCCGGCGCTGGAAGGCAGCCAGATCCCGCTGCGCGACAGTTCCTTCGTCTATACCCGTCGCGAACCGCTGGGGGTGGTAGCCGGGATCGGCGCGTGGAACTACCCGATCCAGATCGCCCTGTGGAAATCGGCGCCAGCGCTGGCCGCTGGCAATGCGATGATTTTCAAACCGAGCGAAGTCACCCCGCTGACCGCCCTCAAGCTGGCGGAAATTTACAGCGAAGCGGGCCTGCCGGACGGGGTGTTTAACGTCCTGCCAGGGATCGGCGCGGAAACCGGCCAGTATCTGACCGAGCATCCGGACATCGCCAAAATCTCCTTCACCGGCGGCGTCGCCAGCGGCAAAAAAGTGATGGCCAACTCGGCCGCTTCATCACTGAAAGAGGTCACCATGGAGCTGGGCGGCAAATCGCCGCTGATTATCGCCGATGATGCCGACCTCGACCTCGCCGCCGATATTGCCATGATGGCCAACTTTTACAGCTCCGGCCAGGTCTGCACCAACGGCACCCGGGTGTTTGTCCCGGCGAAACAGAAGGCGGAATTCGAGCACAAGATCCTCGAGCGGGTGGCCCGCATCCGCGCCGGCGATCTGTTTGCCGACGACACCAACTTCGGCCCGCTGGTCAGCTTCCCCCATCGCGACAACGTTCTGCGCTATATCGAGAGTGGCAAACGCGAAGGCGCGCGCCTGCTGTGCGGCGGCGAGGCGCTGAAAGGCGAAGGTTTCGATAACGGCGCGTGGGTCGCCCCGACGGTGTTTACCGATTGCAGCGACGAGATGACCATCGTGCGCGAAGAGATCTTCGGCCCGGTGATGTCGATCCTCAGCTATGCCGACGAAGCGGAGGTCATTCGCCGCGCCAACGCCACCGAATACGGCCTCGCCGCCGGCGTGGTGACGCCCAACCTCAACCGCGCTCACCGAATTATCCACCAGCTGGAAGCCGGCATCTGCTGGATCAACAGCTGGGGGGAATCCCCGGCGGAAATGCCGGTTGGCGGCTACAAACACTCCGGCATTGGCCGCGAGAACGGCGTGATGACGCTGCAGAGTTACACCCAGGTGAAGTCCATCCAGGTTGAGATGGGTAAATTCCAGTCCATATTTTAACCGGGAGGTTTTTTTGCAATTTGACTACATCATTATTGGTGCCGGCTCCGCCGGCAACGTTCTGGCAACACGACTGACTGAAGATCCAAACACCACCGTCCTGCTGCTGGAAGCCGGCGGCCCTGACTACCGGTTCGATTTCCGCACCCAGATGCCCGCCGCGCTGGCTTATCCGCTGCAGGGCAAGCGCTACAACTGGGCCTACGAAACCGAACCGGAGCCGTACATGAACAATCGCCGCATGGAGTGCGGACGCGGCAAAGGGCTCGGCGGATCCTCGCTGATCAACGGCATGTGCTACATTCGCGGTAACGCGATGGATCTGGATAACTGGGCCAAAGAGCCGGGTCTGGAACACTGGAGCTATCTCGACTGCCTGCCCTACTACCGGAAAGCGGAAACCCGCGATATCGGGCCTAACGACTACCACGGCGGCGATGGCCCGGTGAGCGTGACGACGCCGAAGCCGGGCAATAATCCGCTCTTCGAGGCGATGGTTGAAGCCGGGGTGCAGGCGGGCTATCCGCGTACCGACGATCTCAACGGCTACCAGCAGGAAGGCTTTGGCCCGATGGACCGCACCGTGACGCCGCAGGGCCGTCGCGCCAGCACCGCCCGCGGCTATCTCGACCAGGCGCGCGGTCGCCCGAACCTGACCATCCGCACCCATGCGCTGACCGATCACATTATTTTTGCCGGCAAGCGCGCGGTGGGCGTCGAGTGGCTGGAGGGAGAGAGCACGATCCCGTCAAAAGCGACGGCCAACAAAGAGGTGCTGCTGTGCGCCGGGGCGATTGCCTCGCCGCAGATCCTGCAGCGCTCCGGCGTGGGTAACCCGGAGCTGCTCAGGCAGTTCGATATCCCGGTGGTGCACGATCTCCCCGGCGTGGGTGAGAACCTGCAGGACCATCTGGAGATGTATCTGCAGTACGAGTGCAAAGAGCCGGTATCGCTCTACCCGGCGCTACAGTGGTGGAACCAGCCGAAGATCGGCGCCGAGTGGCTGTTCGGCGGCACCGGCATCGGCGCCAGCAACCAGTTCGAAGCGGGCGGTTTTATCCGCAGCCGCGCAGAATTCGCCTGGCCGAACATTCAGTACCACTTCCTGCCGGTGGCGATTAACTACAATGGCTCCAACGCGGTGAAAGAGCACGGCTTCCAGTGCCACGTCGGCTCGATGCGTTCGCCCAGCCGCGGCCACGTGCGCCTGAAGTCGCGCGACCCGCACGCCCATCCGGCGATCCTGTTTAACTATATGTCCCATGAGCAGGACTGGCAGGAGTTCCGCGACGCCATCCGCATTACCCGGGAGATCATGAACCAGCCGGCGCTGGATAAGTATCGCGGCCGTGAAATCAGTCCGGGAATAGAATGCCAGAGCGATGCCGAACTGGATGAGTTTGTGCGCAACCACGCCGAGACCGCGTTCCACCCGTGCGGGACCTGTAAGATGGGTTACGACGAGATGGCGGTGGTCGATGGCGAGGGCCGCGTCCACGGTCTGGAAGGATTGCGGGTGGTCGACGCCTCGATCATGCCGCAGATCATCACCGGCAACCTCAACGCCACCACCATTATGATCGGCGAGAAGATGGCCGACGCCATTCGCGGCCGCCAGCCGCTGCCGCGCAGCACCGCGACGTATTATGTCGCTGGCGACGCGCCGGTTCGCCGTTAACAGGTCAATGCCGGGCGGCGACTACGCCTTGCCCGGCCTACCCTGAGGCGATGTAACGTAGCCCCGGTAAGCGCAGCGCGACCGGGGTGCCGTTCCGGGTTTTGACCCCATAGGTTGATGTTAGCGAAACGCCTCCAGGCGCTTAATCTGCTGACCGTCGGCAGTAAAGTTCTCCGCCGCCAGCCACGCCCGCAGCGCCGCATCGCGCGCAGGCCACTCGCCGTCGATGATGGACAGCATATCGCTGTCGCGCGTCCGCCCTTTACGCACCAGCCTCTGCCGCAGACGTCCTTCCCAGCTAAAGCCCAGCCGCTCGGCGGCGCGGCGCGAGGCGACATTCATCGAATCGCATTTCCACTCCAGCCGACGATAGCCATGGTCAAAGCCGTTTTTGAGCAGCAGCCAGACCGCTTCGGTACCCAGCGGGGTGTTTTTCATCCGTCGCGACCAGGTGACATGGCCGATCTCAACCGTGCCCATTTCCCGCTCGATCGCCATATAGCTGACGATGCCCACCGCCTGCTCGCTACGCAGGTCAACCACCGCATACGGCACCAGGGCATCATCATTCACCTTGCCCGCGATCCAGTGGGCGGTCGCCGTCACGCTCTCCGGCCGCGTAGACGCCAGCCACGTCCAGTCGCTGTTGTCGCCGAGCGCATAGGCGGCAAACAGATCCGCCGCATGACGGTCAACGTCCAGCGGCTCCAGGCGGCAAAAACGGCCATTTAACGCCGTCCGCCGCAGGACTTGCGCCCCCTGCCAGCCAGGGACCAGGTCGTTCACCTGCTGGCCATACTCATTAATTTCCGGCACACCCACCTCCTCGCAATAGACAATGCGTTATAGCAAGAACCCCGCAGCGGAGAAAGGCGCTTCTGCGCGACCGGCAATAACCTGTCGTTCTTGAATATGCGTTTTTAGCATAAGGATATCCTTATTTTGACTTTACGCCTTATGGCAAGCGGCCTAACGTAGCGAGGCATAAAACAATAAAATAACCATTCTTCAGGGATTGCACATGACCAAAAAACTGTTGCCTTTACTGCTACTATCGGCGCTCTCCGCCGCCGCGCATGCCGCCACGCCGCCCAACACGCTGGTGGTCGCCCAAGGTCTCGACGATATCGTCAGCCTCGACCCGGCGGAAGCTAACGAACTCTCCAGCATTCAGACGGTCCCCAGCCTCTATCAGCGTCTGGTGCAGCCGGACCGCAACAACCCTGAAAAAATCGTACCGATCCTCGCCGAAAGCTGGCAGGCCGATCCGGCGGCGAAAACCCTGACCATTAAACTGAAGCCGGATGCCAAATTCGCCTCCGGTAATCCGCTGCGCCCGGAAGATGTGATTTTCTCTTACACCCGTGCGGTGACGCTGAATAAATCGCCAGCGTTTATTCTCAACGTGCTCGGCTGGCAGCCGGACAACATCGCCAGCCAGCTGAAAAAAATTGATGACCATACCCTGACGCTGCACTGGACCGCCGACGTCAGCCCGGCGGTGGCGCTGAATATTCTCTCCACCCCCATCGCCTCTATCGTGGATGAAAAACAGGTGGCGCCGAACGCGAAAAATAACGACTTCGGCAACGACTGGCTGAAGATGCACTCGGCGGGCAGCGGGGCCTATAAAATGCGCGTCTACCAGCCGCATCAGGCCATCGTGCTGGAGGCCAACGCCAGCTCCCCCACCGGCGCGCCGAAGATCAAGAGCATCATTATTAAAAACGTCCCCGACCCGGCTTCCCGCCGCCTGCTGATCCAGCAGGGGGATGCCGACGTGGCGCGCGATCTCGGCGCTGACTAGATTGCCGCCCTGCAGGATAAACCCGGCGTGAAGGTGCTGAGCATCCCGTCCGCCGAGCAGAACTACCTGGTGTTTAATACCGCCAACAGCGCCAACCCGCTGCTCAATAACCCGGCCTTCTGGGAGGCGGCGCGCTGGCTGGTTGATTATGAGGGCATCACCAAAAATCTGCTGAAAGGCCAGTACTTTATTCACCAAAGCTTCCTGCCGGCCGGCCTGCCGGGGGCGCTGGAGACTAATCCGTTCACCTTTGACCCGCAAAAAGCTAAGGCTATCCTTGATAAAGCGGGCATTAAGGATGCCCACTTCACCCTCGATGTGGAGAACAAACCGCCGTTTATCACCATCGCCCAATCGCTGCAGGCCAGCTTTGCCCAGGGCGGGGTGAAGGTGGATCTGCTACCCGCCGCCGGCAGCCAGGTCTATGCCCGGGTGCGCGCGAAGCAGCATCAGGCGGCGATCCGCCTGTGGATCCCGGACTACTTTGATGCCCACTCCAATGCCAGCGCCTTTGCCTGGAACGATGGTAAATCCAGCACCGTGGCCGGGCTCAACGGCTGGCAGATCCCTGAGCTGAATAAAGCCACCCTCGCCGCGGTGGCGGAGCCGGACCCGGCGAAACGCCTCGACCTGTACAAAACGATGCAGGAAACCCTGCTCCAGCATTCGCCGTACGTCTTTATTGACCAGGGGAGAACCCAGATCGTGGTGCGTGACAACGTGAAGGGCTATCAGCAGGGACTGAACGCCGACATGGTCTGGTACGATAACGTGACCAAGTAAGCGGGTTTTGTCACCGGGTACGGCGGCCTTGTCTGCCCGGATGACCGACTCCTCACCCGGGCCCGGTCGGCATCGCGCCGCCGGGTACAATGCTGATATACCAGGAATTTCCATTTTCCATGCCATCGTTTTCCACTCACCTTACCCGCCTGCTGCAGGGGCTGTTTACGCTGCTGCTCACGCTGTTCGGGCTGTTGCTGGTCACCTTCTCGCTCTCCGCGCTGTCGCCCGTCGACCGCGTACTGCAGATCGTCGGCGACCATGCCAGCCAGTCGACCTATGACCAGGTTCGCCATCAGCTGGGTCTCGACCAGCCGCTGCCGGTGCAGTTCTGGCACTACCTGGTCAACCTGGCCCATGGCGATCTTGGCATCGCCAGCGCTACCGGCCAGCCGGTGCTCCACGACCTGCTGGCGGTCTTTCCGGCGACCCTTGAGCTGGCGACCCTGGCGCTGATCGTCGGCGCGGTACTGGGCATCGTCGCCGGGGTGCTGTGCGCCCGTTACGCCGGTTCGCCGTGGGATCTGGCGGTTCGCACCTTTACCCTGTTGGGCAACTCGGTGCCCATTTTCTGGCTCGGCCTGCTGATGCTGGCCCTGTTCTACGCCCGGCTGCAGTGGGCGCCGGGCCCGGG
>SKEP01001514.1_pt1 | contig 12239 bp, 10 predicted proteins | sample 4826901 | NCBI WGS metagenome assembly SKEP01 (sample SAMN11008806, study PRJNA524170) | human gut metagenome | biome: Human fecal sample; material: Feces; isolation source: fecal sample from pouch patient p4, p43, p49, p54, p55 | host: Homo sapiens | place: Israel: Tel-Aviv | collected 2014-03-20
AAATAAAGAAAAGAAAATAATACAAAAAGAGATTACGCAGCATATCCTCAGATAGCTGACTCCCATCTCCAATACTTCTGTATCTACTGTCTGTGATGAAATATATGCTTTCACCCCAAAGATACCAAACAGTAAGCAGACCACATAAATGATCACTCCAAGAAACAGACTGTTTCCTGCTACCTTTGCTGCTTTTTTACTATTCCCTTGACCAAGTGTCCTTGCCAGAAGTGCATTGGTTCCGACACCCGTTCCGATTCCTACTGCGACCATAAGCATCTGAACCGGGAATACCAAAGTCAATGCATTTAATGCTGCCTCACTGCCTACTCTCATATTTCCTACAAATGCACTGTCTACAATGTTATAGACTGCCTGCAATGCCATAGATAGGATCATCGGGATTCCCTTCTGGACCATCAGCTTATTTACCGGCATCTCCTTCATCTTGTTGCTTTCCGCCATTTTTTAAACTCCTTTCTTTTTGGCACAAAAAAAGTGCGCACCTTGTCATATAAGCTGGACTTACGCTGACACGCTACACACTTTTTCATGGCGATATTGATTTTTGCAAAATGAAAACGAGTAGCTGGTAAACTGGATTTACGCTTACTTGCTACTCGTTTCTTGTAATTATATTTCCTCTTTTTCAAAAAGTCAAACAAAATTTTCCTTACATTCTCTCTTCTTTTTACGCATAACAAAAGCGGGTGATGGGAATCGAACCCACGTATCCAGCTTGGAAGGCTGGTGTTCTACCATTGAACTACACCCGCGTCTTAAAGACAAATAATATGATATCACATCTCAGAAAAAATGCAAGCCTTTTTTTTATTTTTTGATCACTTTTATTACTTTTTGTCCACTTTATTTTCTGACCGCTATTTTATCTATTTCGGTTCTTTTCCTTCCATTTCCACATATATTTTATCAATCACCTGTTTTCTATCCGATCGGAGTTCCTTTTATGTTTTCCAGATTAAAATCAAAAAATATTATACGGATCTGTTTTCTTTTCCTTGCGGCTTTCTTTGTGGGAACCGGCGCTGCATTTCTGCATGATCATTTCTTTCCAGCCGCTGTTCCCACCTCTTCTGAAGGCAACTGGGGACTCAGCTTCCAAACGGATGGGGATCCCCCTGTCGGCAATGCCACATTTGACGAGTTGAAAAAATTTGATGCCTTTTACGCACAGGACACCGGCGAAAAGGTAATCTACCTTACTTTCGATGCCGGTTATGAAAATGGAAATACACCGGCTATTCTGGAAGCTCTTACGAAACATCAGGCTCCGGCAACGTTCTTCGTCGTCGGCACACTTCTGGAAAGCAATCCAGAACTTATCAAACAGATCCTCGCTGCCGGTAACACCATCGGCAACCACACCTGGCATCACAAAGACATGTCACAGATTTCTACAATGGAATCCTTTTCTGAAGAAATCCAGACAGTTGAAAAACTGTATCAGCAGATCACCGGACAGGAAATTTCCAGATTTTATCGTCCACCACAAGGCAAATACAGCGAAGCCAACCTGAAAATGGCACAGGATCTTGGCTATCATACCTTCTTCTGGAGTCTCGCCTACGTCGACTGGTATCAGGATAGCCAGCCATCCCACGAAGAGGCTTTTGAAAAGCTGCTTGGGAGGATCCATCCCGGTGCCATCGTTTTACTCCACAGTACATCCTCTACAAACGCTGAAATCTTAGATGAACTTCTCACCAAATGGGAAGAAATGGGTTATCATTTTGCTTCTCTTGATGACCTTATAAAAGCTACTGCATCTTAGGAATTTTTCTCTGTCACTTTATCGAAGGATTCTCTAATCGATCAGTCCATATTTCTTCATCGCATAAGCAATTCCATCTTCTTCAACGGTCTTTGTAACAAATTCTGTATAAGGTTCCAGCACCTGGTCATGCGCGCCCATCGCAATCGCATGCCCGGCATGCCGGAACATTGCCAGATCATTGCTGCTGTCTCCAAATGCATATGACTGATCTCTCGTCATTCCAAAATGCTCCAGTACCCAGTCAATCGCAGTTCCTTTTGTATAGCCCTTCAGGATACATTCAAACGTATTACTTCCACGGTCGATTACTTCCATATCATCTTTGATAAATTCAAAAAATGCTTTTACATCACTTTTTTCATCCGTATAAATAAAGATTTTATCATATGGACATCTTCTCTGCTCCATATAACGCTCGATTCCAAGTCCACGGTTATTCATGTGTTTTTTTGTATTTTCCAATCTGTCAAATCTTGAAACTCTTGAAGTGAAATACACATCTTCTGCTCCCTCAAAAATCCCATCAATCTGACATTTTGTCATATAATCAGCGATCTCATCGCCCCTCTCCGGATCCAGATGCTTTTCAAAAATAATTTCTTCATCAAATGTAAAATAAATCCCACATCCACACAAATATCCATCAAATGGAAGTTTTTTCAGTTCCACCGGAACACTGCAGTATGTTCTTCCTGTATTGATAAATAAAAAATGTCCTGCGTCGTGTGCCCTTTTAAGTGCATCTACCGTACTTGCGGGAATCTCTTTTGTAATCTCACTGAGTACGGTCCCATCAATATCAAAAAATAATGCTGCTCTATTCATTCTACCTTTTCCTCCCGGTTATACTCCAATTACACGATACTCATTATACTCATATTTCACCATTATGCGCAACCCTTTTTCATTTTCTGCAAAATATCTGTGATAAATACCATTTTGACTTCTCCATATAAAAGTAATATAATAGATGTTGTACAATTTGAAAAAGGGGTAATAATAATGAATAAAAGAATCGATAAGAAAAAACAGAAAAGAACACTTGAATCAGCAGTAACTGCTACAGCTACATCATCAGCACCGGCTACAGCAACTCCTGTTGTAGAGATAAAAGAAGTTGTAAAAGAAGTCAAAGTACCAGTAGAAGTTCCTGCCAAAAATCCTGCATTTTATGTTCAGTACCAGAGTGCAGAATATACTGTAGCCGCTATCACAGAACGTGTGATCGCTGACTGCAATGCAAAGGGACACGCTGTAGAAAATCCGGAAGCTCTCTCCATTTATCTGAAACCAGAAGATAAAAAAGCATATTACACCCTTGGAGGGTTCAATGGATATATTGAATTATAAAGGAGTATTTTATGGCGCTTAACTTTCAACAGCTTGGAATGCTTGCAAAACTGAAATCCGCATTTTCCACTTTTCAACAGGAGCATCCTAAATTTATGCCTTTTATTCATGCAGTAAAAGGAGATGCATGCCGCAAAGACAGCATCATCGAAATCTCCGTCAAATCTCCGGAAGGACGGAATTATACCACTAATTTCCGTGTTACCGAAAAGGATTTGGAACTTATACAGATGCTGAAAGATATGCAGGAAAACCAATAAAGTAAAAAAAGCAGGTAAGAAAGGATAAAATTTCTTACCTGCTCTTTTTCTATCTTACTTTAGCATTTCTTTGCTAATACAAAGGAATGGCCTTCCATTTTTATTGCCTGAAGGCTGACTTTTTTACCGGTATATAAATCCATATACTCTCCCTCTTCTTCGATCCAGGCTGTCCGGTCCTCTTCTGCGAAATTAAAAAGTGCTGTCATCTGCTCGCCCTCCAGTTCCCGCACAACTCCAAGGATTCCATTTTCCCAGGTATCAAGCGTCCAGACATTTGCCGATGCGTCAAATACTTTTTCCTTACTTCGGATGGATCTAAGTTTTCCAATTCCATCAAACAGTTCTTTTTGTACCGTTCCTTTTCTCTTTCGTCCGTCTGCCAGCTTCCAGTCAAATTTTCCTCTGTGGATATACCTGGAATCAACCCGTTTTTCCGGATCATTTTTATAAGTATAATCATTTACCTGACCAATCTCATCTCCACTGTAAAGCATTGGAATTCCGGATTGCACCATCATATATGCATGCAGCATCAGATCAAATCTGACTGCTCTTTTTTTCTTTTCTTCATTTTGTTCAAATCCGGCACTTTCAATTCCACACATGGAAGCTGTCGTTGCACAGAATCTGGCATCTCCTGTTATCGGATCTTCATTATAAAGTTTCCCGCGGCTCACACTTTCTGCGATCTTTCCCGTGAAGAAGTCATTCAGATATCTTTTGTGTGGGACTTCCTGCATTCCCCAACCAGAAAGAGTCTGGAAATCCAATCCCCATCCGATATCATCATGACATCTGAGGTAATTTAAGAAAGTATACTCTTTCGGAAGGTTGTTCATAATATCAAGCTGCATCCGTAAAAGTCTGGTATCTCTCGTCGCAACCGTATTCCATGTAGTAGCCATCATGGTTACATTATAAAGCATATGACATTCCGGCTTTTCTATGGTACCAAAATAAGGAACTACTTTTTCCGGTTCCATCACGACTTCCCCTAATAATACAACCGACGGACACACAATCTCCCCGATCATACGCATCATCCTGACTATCGTGTGTACCTGTGGAAGATTTCTGCAGCTTGTCCCCATTTCCTTCCAGATATAAGGAACTGCATCGATCCGCAGAATGTCAATCCCCTGATTGACCAGGAAAAGGAAATTATACATCATTTCGTTAAACACCCTCGGATTCTTATAATTCAGATCCCACTGGTAAGGATAAAAGGTAGTCAACACGTAGTGTCCGATTTCAGGAAGCCAGGTGAAATTTCCCGGTGCAGTTTCTGGAAATACCTGTGGCACTGTTTTCTCATATTCTCTGACATAGTTTTCATTGTCACAGAAAAAATACCGGCTCATATATTCGCCTTCACCCATTCTTGCCTTCTGTGCCCATTCATGATCTTCGGAAGTATGGTTCATTACAAAATCCATACACAGATTCATGTCTTTTTCGTGGCAGGCTTCAGCCAGATCTGCAAGGTCTTCTATGGTTCCAAGTTCCGGCTTTACTTTTCTGAAATTCGCAACCGCATAGCCTCCATCGGATCTTCCCTTTGGCGAATCGAGAAACGGCATCAGATGAACACAGTTTACACCACATTCTTCCAGATACTTAAGCTTTCCTTTGACTCCTCTTAAATTTCCGGCGAAATTATCAATATACAGCATCATTCCAAGCATGTTTTTTTTTCGATACCACGCCTGATCCTTTTCCTTCTCCAGATCTCTCTTTCGAAGTTTCGTATTTCTTGCATGATAGTAATTCTGCATCTGTTCACAGAGCTCTGCAAACATTGCTTCATTATCATATAATTCCATATAGAGCCAGCGAAGCTCATCCATATGCTTCGCCAGTCTCTTTTCAAAAATATCATTTGTTTTTCTCATTTTTACTCGACCATTTCCAGATAAATCTGATATGCTTTGTACTCACCAAATTCAAGCGGCATCGGAATTCCAACTTCCATCAGCGCCTCTGCCGGATAAATTTTTCCGGTATTTGAATCTTTATAGAATTGTCCGGCACACAGACCTTTCATTTTTACATAATTTACTGTCATGTTTCCATGGATTTCAAGCATAACTACATTTACAAGTACTTCTTTCCCATCTTCTGATACAAATTCCCATGCGCCGATTTCTTCTGCGAATGGATTACTCAGTCGATAGTAAAGTCCATTTTGTACAAGCTGTGCATATTTTTTGTATTCTACTATCTGTTCCCTGATCTCTCTGCGCTCTTCATCTGTCATTTTCGCCGGATCCAGTTCATAACCGAAGGTTCCTGCCATGGCACAGACACCTCTTGTATGGAGCGATGTCTTTCTTCCTGTCTGATGATTCGGAACTGCAGATACGTGAGATCCAACTGCAGATACCGGATACCCAAAGGATGTTCCGTATTGGATCCTTACACGATCCACTGCATCGGTATTGTCACTGCACCAGATCTGTGGTGTATAATACAGCATTCCCGCGTCAAAACGACCTCCACCACCACTGCAGCCTTCGATCAGAAGGTCTGGATAGCGGCTTATAATACGCTCCAGGAAATCATAAAGTCCAAGCATATAGTCATACTGCACACTGCCCTGTTCTTCTGCTGTCATAGAATATACTTCTGCCATACTTCGGTTCATATCCCATTTTACATATTCGATATTTCCCTGATCGAGCACCTGACACATCTGCTCATAAACAGCATCCACAACTTCTTTTCTCGAAAAATCAAGGAGCAGCTGGTTTCTTCCTTTTACCGGTTTTCTTCCCGGGATCTGAATTGCCCAGTCCGGATGTTCACGGTAAAGATCACTGTCTTCATTTACCATCTCCGGCTCAAACCAGAGCCCGAATTTAACACCTAACGCATTGATCCTGCTGATCAGGTCACCAAGACTTCCCTGCAGCTTTTCTTCATTAACCTTCCAGTCGCCAAGTCCACTATTGTCATCATTTCGACTTCCAAACCATCCATCGTCCAGTACAACCATATCGATTCCCAGATCCTTTGCCTGCTCGGCAAGATGATAGATGTCTTCTCCCGTAAAATCAAAATAGCATGCTTCCCAACTGTTGATCAGTACCGGTCTTACTTTTTCTTTATATTTTCCGCGACACAGATTTTTACGGATACATCTCTGCAGATTCTGGGAAAGCTTTTCAAGTCCCTGATTGCTGCAAGTTAAAATAACTTCAGGGATCACAAATTCCTCTCCTTTTTTCAGTGGATAAAAAAACTGTTCTTCCTGCAGTCCCATCTGCATTCTTGTCTGCCCGAACTGATCCTTTTCTACTTCTGCTTTAAATCCTCCGCTGTATACAAAAGACATTCCATAACAGATACCGGCATCTTCTGTCGTTTCTTTTTCTGCCAGTATCAGCATCGGATTGTACTGATGGCTGGATGTTCCTCTGCGGCTTCCAATTACAAAAGCTCCATGTCCTACCGATGTTCTTTGCATATTTCTTTCCATCGCATGGCGGCCGTAAAATGAAATCACATCAAACTCACCGTGAAGGAAATCAATACAGGCTGCCTGTGCTTTTGTCAGTCTGATTTTATCTTCTTCTGTATTGATCACTTTTGCACTTCTTGTGATCACATCATACTCCGGAAGAACTCCATAAAGTAATTCTACCTGTAATCCTGTCACCTGATCTTTCATATAAATGATCAGAGTCTGGGCTTCCTCTTCAGCAGCATAAACTGCCGGAAGTCCCTTCAAATTGTATTTTCCATCACAAATCTCATATCCCTGATATCTAAGATCGCATCCAAAAGAACCATCTGCATTTACAAGATCAAGCACCGGACTCCTGAAATCTCCTGTCAGGCGGCATGGAAATTCCTGCGGCAGCACATCAAGGGAATATGTTCTGTCATTTCCTGTATCCTGCGGATTTCCTGAGAAGCCACGGTCTGCATAGGTCAGAAGATAGTCCATAACTCCATCTGTCTTTCTTCCATAATATAAATGCAGTAAAAATCCATATGCATCAATTTGCATCTGATACGTTGTATTTTGGGTATGTAATGTAAATGTTTTTGCTTTCTCGTTGTATATGATTCCCATATTCTTCTCCTTAAGCTTCTGTCAAATTTATTTTACTGCGCCATTTACAACACCGTTCAGAATCTGTTTCTGACAGATCAGATAGAAAATCAAAATCGGAAGCAGTGCCAGTAAATAGGATGCAAATGCAAGATTATAATTGGTTCCAAATTGTGTCTGGAATGTCATCTGTGCAAGTGGCAGTGTGTTCACATCACTACCTGCCAGAATTACAAGTGGTGTCATAACATCATTCCATGTACCAAGTGCTGTAAGTACCGCTACTGTTGCATGCATCGGTTTCATGATTGGGAAAATAACGCTCCAGTAAGTTTTCCAGGTTGTTGCCCCGTCTACATGTGCAGCCTCTTCCAGTGCCATCGGAATATTTTTCAGATAACCGGAGTATAAGAGCACATTCATCGGCATATAAAATACAAGATAACACAAAATAACACCGAAAATATTGTCAATTCTCATCTGTGCTGTCTGCTTCACAAGTGGCATCATCAAAATTGCAAATGGAACAAACATACCGCTTACAATATAAAGATAGGCTACTTTGTAAAATTTACTGGTACTTTTACTTCTTCCGATCACATAACCGATCATAGAATGAATCAGAATGGAAAGAACTACCGTTACAATCGTTATCAGCACACTGTTGCCCAGTGAATGCCAGAAATCTGTTACACGCATTGCTTCTGCAAAGTTAGAAAAGCTCCAGCTTTTTGGCAGTGATAAGATTCCGGAAATACTGTTTGTCATTTCCGACGGTTTCTTAAATGCAATCACAACTGTAAGATAAAGAGGAAAAATAACGGTTACAAGACCCAGAATCAATAAAATTGTGATTGGCCAGTTTACTCTTTCTTTCACCTTTACTTTCATTATAACTGTTCCTCCTTATTTCCCAAAAAGTTCATCTGTAATACAGAGATCACAACGATCACTACAAAGAACACAACTGCATTGGCACTCTGGAACCCAAACTGTCCTCCGGCCATACCATTGTTATAAATCAAAAATGAAATTGATTCTGTACTCTGCGCCGGACCTCCTTTGGTAAGAGCCATGATCTGATCAAATACCATCAGAAAATTCTTCATGCAAAGTACCATATTGATGGTAAAGAATGGAAGGATCAGTGGAAATGTCAGATTCTTGAATTTTTTCCATCCGGTCGCTCCATCAAGAGAACCTGCTTCGTATACATCCTCCGGTACCGTCTGAAGTCCGGAAATATAAATAATCGTATTCATTGCAACAGACTGCCATGCACATACAATTACGATCGCAACCCATGCCCATTTTGAGCTTGCCAGGATACTGTCACCTTTTCCGCCCATCATTTTTACAACTGCCGGAAGAATATAAGTGAAAAAGTAATTGAAAATATAGCCCACTACAAGTGCTCCTAAAATATTTGGAACGAAATACATTCCTCTGAGTGCACTTTTAAATTTAATTTTACTGTTTAATCCAAGAGCTAAAACAAGACTTAACACATTTACAACTATTGTTGCAACAATTGCAAGCTTGAATGTAAACAGGTAGGATTTCCCAACTCTTGCATCAGTAAATAAGTCTGTATAATTTCGAATACCTACCCAGTCAAACTCGCCATATCCTCGAAAATTTGTAAAACTATAAATAACACCTTTAATAAGTGGCAGCGTATTAAAGCAGAAAAACAACGCAAGTATCGGTATCGTAATCAGTAAAAATGTCCGCTCTCTGCCATTCATCCTTTTCAATTTATTCATGATCTGTATCCCTCCTACTTGCCTGCTTCATAATCTTCCATCATACGAATGATATCCCTGTTATATCTGATCCAGTCTTTGTCAAATTTTTTCAGGAATGCGTCAACATCCTGGTTTATGAGAAATGTCTGGATTTGTGCATCGACTGCCATTTCTGACGGATAATAGTGATCCTGGTAATCCGCCATACGGTTATCCTGAATATATGGTTTCATATCTTCCAGCTCCGGAGCCAGTGCAAAATCTTCATCTTTACAAGGCACTGCATTCTGCGCATCTAAGTATGCCTGGATACTTTCATGATCCATCAGAAAATCAAGGACTTCATATGCCGCTTCTTTATTTTCACATGCATCCATCACGCAGAACTGCAAATCTACTCCTGAATTTAATACATTGTCCTCTTCAGAATCATTAGCCGGCATAACAAAGGATCCGATATTCATATCCGGATTTACAGATTTGATCTGCGGAATTGCATAGCTTCCGATTGTATACATCGCTGATTCACCATTTGCAAATGCAGTACATGCATCGTTGTATCCGTATCCAAACGGTCCATCTTCACCATAATTTAACAATTCAAGCATTTTTTCTGCCACTTGCGGATATTCTTTGGAGAAGGTTGTTTCTCCCTTATTCACCTGCTGACAAACATCGGATGGTGCAAGTCCGACTGCAAGTGCATTCCAAGGTGCAAGGCAGGTCCAGGTATCTTTATATCCAAAATAAAGTGGCTGGATTCCTTCATTCTGAATCTCCTCGCAAAGAGAAATAAATTCATCCCAGGTCTGCGGAATCTCCCATCCATGTTCCGCAAACATATCTTTGTTATAGAGCACTCCTGCCGCATTTGCCACATACGGAAGCCCATATGTTCCTTCTGTCGGAACAAACTCCAATCCTTCAATAATATCCAGATAAGCAGGTTTTACTTCACTAAGTCCTTCATAATCTGAAAGGTCAGCCAGTATTCCTGAATCAACAAAATACGAATAATTGATATCTCCTCCGATTCCGATAATATCCGGATAATCTTCTCTGATAAAACGTGTTTTCAAAATTGTTGTCGCATCATTTGGGGAAGATATTTTTAAATGGATATCATCATGTGTCTCATTAAATTCTTTTTCGAGCTGTTCAAATATATCTACCGCCTCCGGTTTATACTGAACAAGTTCAATTTCCACTTTTCCGCTTTTTGGATTTTGCTGACATCCCTGTAATACTGCTGATGCCATCAGAATACAGGACATTCCCAAAACAATTGCTGCTCTTTTCCTTCTCATTTTTTCTCCTTCCTCACAGGTATATTCGTTTTTAGTTACCGCTCGATATATCAAGTACTTTGTTTATATTTGCATTATAACATACCATTATGCGACTATAAATATGATTGTATTTGAATTTTTATTCCAAAATGCTATTATTTTCTTCTTTTTTGCTAAATGTATAGCATTTTGGTATATTTTAGTTGCAATCTATTTATTAAATCAGTAGAATGAATATATATATCAACTGACTTAACATCTGCTAAACATCATTTTTCACGGCAGAGCACCTATGAGAAAGGAATTATTATGAAAGAACTTATGTTTTCAGTATTTCCAAGCGAGAATTTTGTCGATCTTGGATTGTATCAGTTTGGTTACGAACAATGTGAACCGGCGCATAGTTTTGGTCCTGCCGTCCGTAATCATTTTCTTTTTCACTACATTATCTCCGGCACCGGAATTTTAATGGCAAATGATTCTCACGGTGTCACACAGACCTATCACGTAAAAAGTGGCCAGGGCTTTATGATTTTCCCCGGTCAGATCAATACTTATATCTCTGATGAAAAACTCCCATGGGAATATACATGGATTGAATTTGACGGACTACGTGCAAAGGAAACCATTGAACTTTCCGGACTTAGTTTGGATAATCCGATTTATAAAGCTACTTCTAAGGATCTGCGTGAAATACTGAAAGAAGAACTTCTCTATATTGCAAGTCACGGAGACGCTACACCATTTCACCTGATCGGGCATCTCTATCTTGCAATTGATGCTCTTATTCGTTCTACTTCCATCATGCAGACATCAAAAATCAGCCGTCTTCAGGATTTTTATATCCATGAAGCCCTATCTTATATAGAGCAGAATTTCCAAAACGATATTTCTGTCGAAAACATCGCTGCTGTATGCGGATTAAACCGCAGTTATTTCGGAAAAATATTCAAAGACGGAATTGGAAAATCTCCTCAGGAATTTTTGTTGAATTATAGAATGATTAAAGCTGCTGAATTATTAAAACTGACAAAGCTTTCCATTAAAGATGTAGGTAATGCAGTCGGTTATCCCAACCAATTACATTTTTCCAGAGCATTTAAAAATATTTATGGAATATCGCCAAGAGACTGGCGTAATCAGAACAGACTTAAACAATAATAGAAAAAGAATGCTGCAGTTCAGACTGTGCATTCTATTTTTATTATTTAATATGTAATAATAAAGAATGTGCCTAGGCTCGTAGTGCCTTTTATTTAACAGGAAGTTCCTACGGATTTTGCTATGCAATAAAAAAACTGCAAACCCTTACGGTCTACAGCTCCCTTACTTTTTACATGTACCTTCAAAACCACATACAAATCTAAATCTTTACTCCATCCATTCTTCCTTACCCTGTCCTACCTTCTTGGTTATGCCCTCGACCGATTAGTAACAGTCAGCTCCATGCATTACTGCACTTCCACCTCTGCCCTATCTACCTTGTCGTCTTCAAGGGGTCTTACAACTTGCGTTGGGATATCTCATCTTGAGGGGGGCTTCACGCTTAGATGCCTTCAGCGTTTATCCCTTCCTGACTTGGCTACTCTGCCATGCTCCTGGCGGAACAACAGATACACCAGCGGTCAGTCCAGCCCGGTCCTCTCGTACTAAGGCCAGCTCCTCTCAAATATCCTACGCCCACGCCGGATAGGGACCGAACTGTCTCACGACGTTCTGAACCCAGCTCGCGTTCCG
>SKEP01001518.1_pt1 | contig 12223 bp, 14 predicted proteins | sample 4826901 | NCBI WGS metagenome assembly SKEP01 (sample SAMN11008806, study PRJNA524170) | human gut metagenome | biome: Human fecal sample; material: Feces; isolation source: fecal sample from pouch patient p4, p43, p49, p54, p55 | host: Homo sapiens | place: Israel: Tel-Aviv | collected 2014-03-20
GTCTGCGTAATGCTTACGTCATTAAGGCTGAACGCGTGGAGAAAGATGCCGAAGGCAATATCACCACCATCTTCTGTACTTATGACGCCGACACCTTAAGCAAAGATCCGGCAGATGGTCGTAAAGTGAAAGGCGTTATTCACTGGGTGAGCGCGGCACATGCGCTGCCGGTTGAAATCCGCCTGTACGATCGTCTGTTCAGCGTGCCGAACCCAGGTGCTGCGGATGATTTCCTGTCGGTGATTAACCCGGAATCGCTGGTGATCAAACAGGGTTTTGCTGAACCGTCGCTGAAAGAAGCGGTAGCGGGTAAAGCATTCCAGTTTGAGCGTGAAGGTTATTTCTGCCTCGACAGCCGCCATTCTACGGCGGAAAAACCGGTATTTAACCGCACCGTTGGGCTGCGTGATACCTGGGCGAAGTTAGGTTAATAGGTATTTCGCCACATAAAAAAGTAAACGCCGCTACTGCGGCGTTTTTTACTTCATTATTGCAATTATATCGTTAGCAACTACACGTGTTGACGCCTTGCAGGACACCGACCGTCTGGCTGCCATATGATGTACTTTAAACCCGTTTCGTTCATATAGTTCACGGATGTTTGGCGCACCACTATTTGTTATCACTACCTTAGCGCCGCGCTGGTGGGCTTCCACCAATAGAGATACCAGCCGTTTCTGTTCGTCGAAACGGAAGCTATTTCCTGAATAACTGGTAAACCCTTCTGTATCCGGCAGCGGTTCATACGGCGGATCGCAAAAAATCACATCGCCTTCACCAGCCGCCTCGATGACGCCAGCAAAGTCACCTGATACAAAGGACGTGTTTTTGAGTACGTCATCAGCCAAAAATGCCTCCATCTCTGCATGTGGGAAGTAGGGCGCTTTGTATTTGCCATACCCCACGTTGAACTCGCCATTTTGGTTGTACCGCGTTACGCCATTAAAACAGTGCCGATTAAGGTACAAAAAGGCGGCAGCATGATGTAGCTGGTCATACTTTCCTCTGTTAAATGCCTCGCGCACTTCGAGGTAAGCGTCAGCGTTGTTGTAATTTTTGAAAAAACTATATGCCAGCGTGACGAGCGAATGTCCCTCTCGCTGCAATGTCTGATAGAAGTTAATCAGGTCACCGTTAATATCATTAAGCAGGTTGTGGCGAAATCCTGCATTCGTAAATACGGAACCGCCACCAACGAATGGTTCTATTAACCGCTTGCCGTGTGGTAGATGCTCAAGCACTGTAGGCAACTCTGAGAATTTACCGCCTACCCATTTGAATATTGGGCGTTCATATTCATCCGGAGTCCGGAGTTTTCTTGTGTAGGTAATGGTATTTATTGTTTTTTGCTGTTTATCCGCTACGGTCGCAAGAATGCGACACCCTATCCATTGCATAACAGGAACTGCCATGCTGTTGCCGATCGCTTTGTAACGCGGTCCGTCAGCTGCAAGCATCGCGGCCTCTTCTTCGCTTAAATCTGGATAGTGATTGCGAAGGTATGCCAGTTCATCTGAAGAAACTTTTTTACGCTTTTCCGTAGGGATCAACGTGTGCCCGTCAGGAAAGCCCTGCAGGCGTTCGCACTCGACAGGCGTTAAGCGACGTACTGCCACTCCGACGTTCGCACTGTCAAAAACAGCCAGGTCGGTTGCATCCTTAAAATCTCTGGCCTTGACCGTGGAAGCCGCCTCATCATCCGCATACTCACCAAATGCTACCATCCGGTAAGCACCGACAAGCCCACTTCCGCGCTGTGAAAAAATCTCCTGGTTGCTTGCACCCGTCCCGCCGGTATTGTGCGATCGGGCAAGTGTCGGGTGAGGATTTACAGGGTTATCCCAATGGCTCCCGCTTTTAATGCCATTTCCAACATTTCCGGCAACTTCCTTCCCCTCGCCTCTGCTCGGCGCAATATCCCGGCGCACGCCTTCGAACTCAAAAAGTACCGTTGCGGGATCGAGGTCTGTTCGAGCACTTGCGACAACAAACACGCGTCGGCGTCGTTGTGCCACTCCGAAGTATTGGGCATCAAGTATTCTCCAGGCCACCTTTCGCTGCGGTCCATAAATACAACCACACTGCGGCCACTTTGGAGCATGGCAACCGGTTTTGCCATCCCACCGCCAGAACGCGTTACTTTTTCCTGATTCAGGTCGATCACCTGGTTCAAATGGTGCATCTTCTCCAGCCAATCCGGCAAGGAAACATCCGAAGGCGTTATCTGCCGATGACAGGACTCCTGGGACATTTTCCCAGACGATAACTGTCGGTTTGAGGAAGGACTCAGACCGTTTGTCGTCAATTGCATTTGCAAGCTCCACATACTTCAAAGTTAGCGCGCCGCGCTCATCATCAAGCCCACCACGTAATCCCGCGATACTGAATGCCTGACAAGGTGTTCCCCCGACGAGCACATCAGGGGATTCGATTTCCCCAGCCAGGACTTTTTTGGCAAGTTTTGTCATATCGCCAAGGTTGGCGATATGAGGCCAGCGGTGCGCAAGAACGGCAGATGGAAAAGGCTCAATTTCAGCAAACCACGCCGGACGCATACCCAACGGTTCCCAGGCAATGCTCGCGGCTTCAATTCCACTGCAAACTGAACCATATCGAAGGTTAACGTTCTGCTTCACCGCCAATGGCCTCCACCAGCGCGTTAAACAGTGCAGATAATTCGCCCGTAAAGAGCACGAAATCAGCATCAAATCGTTGTGCTACATCCTCCCGGTCGATATCGTCATTCTGGTCATAGAGATCATCACAGAATGTCAGGGCTTTGATACTCATATCATCGTTGACTCTGAACGACGCGCGTTCCATCCAGTTAATTGCAACGGTCGTAGCTACTTTCCCCGCCTCAATGTGAGACATAATCTCGTCGGACTGTAGATCAACTTTGTTGCAGCGAACGGCACCACCATTATCGAGCAGACCCTTTAATGTGGCGTCTTCACCTGCTGTAAATCCGGCAGGGAAGCCGCTTTTAAACCACTCGGTCATTGTAATTTCCAGCGGTTCGCGTGGTGTGAATGGAATGACAGGCAGGCTGCCGAGCGATTTTCGCAATAAAGCCAGCTGGTCCTCTGCCTTTTTGGCGCTGCTTGCCTCAACGAATACCAGATGGTTGCTGCGGTCGATCAGGATTTTGGCAAGTGATTTTCTCGTGAACGCGCGAGGCAAAAGTGAATGCAGGACTTCATCTTTAAGACTGTCTCTTTCCGTTTTCTTCAGCTTGCGGGCTTGCTCTTCTTCGAGTTTCAGGACTTTTTTCTGCAACTCTTCCTTGAGCACCTGCGAGGGGAGAATTTTTTCTTCTCGCTTATGCTGTATTAGCAGAAAACCCTGGTATTCATGTGTGAGGTTGTCACCAAGAACGGAGGTCCAACCAGCTTTAGCCATATCCTGAGAACCGCATGGGGTAAACACAAACTTGCTAAGGGCTGCATTTACTTCTGCAGTATCCCAGCTAACTTCGCGTGAAAGACGATAGATGAAGATATTTTTGAAAGCGACTGATCTCATTTCTCACCATTTGTGTTAGAAAATACGCGTTAATTATCTAACACAAATGGGTGCATTTTCTATCCTTTCTTGAAATCGAAGTTGCCAGCAGTGGCCTGAAAGGTTCCCCCTGCCTTGAAAGCTATGTCCCCGTTAGCGGTGACAGCAATATTTTCCCCATTAACATTGATGTTGTTGGCTGATTTGACGTTAACACTCCCTCCTGCATTCACGATTACATCAGCCGGACCAATGATATATATCTGCCCGGACTCATTCATGCCAATCCTTGAGCCTGCTGCCGTATTGGCAATTTCATAGCCGCCACCAGCAGTTCGTACTTCAAGAATATTGTTGCGGTGAATAACGAAGTCTTTCGTTGCTGAGATTTGGGGGCGGGGAGGTGCTCCATCTACTTCCGGCGGCGTCCAGCCGTTGCCTTTGCCAGATGCTTCTGGTGCAACGTTTGGAATTCCTCCCGGTGCATCCTGAGCGGCACCAACTATCATTGGGCGTCTGGTGTCTATTCGACCGTTAACATCTAAATAAGGAAACTCTACCCAGACCAGGTCACCTTTGACTGTGGGTACAAAAGCGTTTCCGATGGGTAACAGGTATTCCGCCCAGGGTAGATCGTCATCAGGAACGCCATTCCAGTCAGGTAAAACACGGACTTGAGCACGCATAAGCCCTGCCGGGTGCACAGTTCCAACAATTTGCGCTCTACGCTTCATTTGTTCGGCACTCCTAATATCATTCGTGTTGTGTAGCCTACGCGGTCCTCAAAGTGCGCAACATTTTTTACTATCAGCTTACGGGGCATTGATTCATCAATGCGGTTTTCCTGGTCATAGCGGTATACGATAATCTCTATTACCATCCCCGGTTTTATATCAGGATTGCCTGCGACTTCTATATCCATTTTGGGGACGAGAGACAGCTGCATATTGCGAAGAGTTTCCATATCAGAGTCGGATATATAACGCACTGGGAGTGAGCTATCGCCATATTCGACGTAGCCATCGGTCATGGAATACCCAACAAAACGATATTGATTCTTTGCTGTTGTCGCATGTTCCTGTTGGAGTAGGCGCATTTTGGACAAAGTGTATTCTGCTTTAGGGTTATTCCCCTCGTAGGTAAATGATGGCGTTTGCTTCATCAGATCAGCCAGGGTGTAAAAGTTAAATTCCCCCCGGCATACCCAACATAATGCACCTTTGTCTCGCGCTATCTCCGAAAGCATTTTTGACGGTTTGTCACCGGCATTCAGATGATATGTAACTGCGCGTTTTAGCACGCTGCTGGTAATTTTAAGCTTGCCGGAATATGCCTTGAATATAGCGTCTGGTGTTTTGTTGGTATGTAAATTTGTGCGCGGGGAGGGGATCTTAAACCTGCGCACGTCTTCACTGACAGCAATAACGGTAACAACATCACCAGCCAGCATTGCAGACGTAACAAAGAAATCTGTTTTAAAAGTGCCTGCATTACCGTTTGGATCGCCCATTTCAGCCACCAGCGATGCACCGTATTTGGCTTTCCAGTCATCAATTACGGTGCCGGTAGCGTCATGAATTTCCAGTTTTAGCAAAGGGGCTTTGAGGCTGGTTTTTTCTACATATACTGCGGTAAAAATCCAGTCTCGAGGCACTTTATTATCGTTAATGAGCACTGACTGTAGAAAATATTGTTGTAACTCCTGGGCCACTTATCACCCCATAGATATCGAGGTTTCGGTAATAATACGTTTTGCGTCCAACTCCCATGCTGTGATCACGTCTGTAATCACACTTATCGGCGCTTGTGTGGCATAAATACGCTCTTCTCCAATTGGTGCTGAAACATCCGTAAAGCCGACTTCTTTGGCATCCTGTATCGAGCAAATCAGCGGGACCGGGACACGAACAAGGTGAGTGGTTGCTTCAAATTGTGTACCTGTCATCAGGCGAAGCCGTGCGCCCAGCGAATTACACATCAGACTCATGGTCGCTTTATCAGTTGCCATTAACGTAACGTCATACGTCAGAATGGCCTGGGTGTATTCCAGTTCTGCTAAAGGCATTCCGGTATCCGGTTCGCAAAAACTGGCTACTTTTTTGCGGTCAATCTGCTGATCATCGTTGATATAATTGATATCCATAGTGCGTGAGATATTGACCAGGGGGAGAGCATCCCGGTTAATGTTCTGGTTTTCAGGTTTTCTCCCTTGCCCGGCATTTGCGCGACGAACTGCTTTAAGAAACTCGATCGCATTGTCGAAACGGGCCACATAGACACGCTCTGCTGGTGGACGATTCAGGAATGACGCAAAGCGTTTTTCTTCCGGCGCGGGGGCCACCAGTAAGATATCAGAAAAGATATTGCTGATTAGCGTAGCAAACGCGTTATCCACGTTTTCAAAGCCCGTGGTCTGGAATTTCCCTGTGCGTGAGGTTTGCCATTCACCTGTTCGCGCCAGGAGGGTTTTATTTGAAGTCATTCGATCACTCCGTTTTGAGTCGTATCAAAATTTCTGGCAGGTATGCAGTAGTAAAGCGAACCAACATGTTGTGTGCCGTAGCTAAAAATACGGTGCACGTACCACCAGCGGCGGGCTACGCCGTTTACCATCTCTTCATTCCATTCAAGAATTGATCCGACGGGGACGTTATTTGCTGCAATACGCAGAATCAGAACATCATCGGTTAAGCCATCCTGCTCACCGTCTGCGTCAATCGCATGGAAAGAGTCACGCCCGTCAGGGTTATCCAGCACATAAACGATTTCAGGTTCCTGGTAAGTCAGTTCGCGTTGGTTGTTATCCAGTTCAGTGAATGACTCTTCTCCTGTTTCGTCGCTGACTACCCCATATGTGCCAACATCTGGTCGATATAAGAGAGCCTGAAACGCGTCTGGGCTGGATTCAATAATCAGCATCCAGTCTGCGCGGATTTGGTCGTTAAAGGCTTTATGCCCGTTATAGCGTGCTTTTAGCTGTGGCGTCGGTTCTCTGCCAGCCAAGGAAGGTGGAAGTATGGCTATATCTGATTCGCCAGCGTCCGGAGTAAGGCCACCGTTGCTATCAGCAAAATTATCATGGCTATCAGCTTCGGCGGTGGATTGCTCTTCCAGAATGCTGAATGAATCCGGTCCGGCATTGCCATGTTCCGGCGCGCTTCCTGCATCCGCTTCAACCGTCGCTGGCGTTTCTCTCTGCGTGCTGTCATGTTCTGACTCCTTACTTGCCAGGTTTGCATCGTCAGAAAACCATTCGTCAAAACGGCCCATAAGCATCCTCAAAGGTCGATTTATCAGGTATCGAGGGTGCATTGTCTGGAGATTGTGATTTCAATTCATATCCCAGCATGGGACTAAAGTGCTTTACATTGTCCCATATTGGGACTACTATACTTTCAGAGAGAAGGAATCTGTGATGAAAATAATTTCGGTAAAAACACTAAGGGATTTCTGGGCGAAGAATCCAGATGCAGAACAGCCATTAAAGGCATGGGTTGATGAAGCAACAAAGGCTGACTGGAAAAATCCGGCTGAGATCAAAGAACAGTACCGGACAGCCAGCATCCTTAAAAACAGGCGCGTGGTGTTCAATATTAAGGGAAATGATTACAGGTTAATTGTCGCAATTGCTTATCAGCGAGGATGGATGTTCGTTAAGTTTATTGGAACACATAAGGAATACGATGCCATTGAAGCGGATACAATAGAACTGGAGTAAATCATGAACATTAAACCTATCCGTACAGAACAAGATTATGAGGCCGCACTGCGTGCGGTCGAACCGATGTTCGATAATGAACCGGAAATGAACACACCGGAAGGCGATTTCTTTGAGGTTATGTGTCTTCTCATTGAGGAGTACGAGAAAAAACATTACCCAATTGAGCCACCATCACCTATTGAGGCCATTAAATTCCGTATGGAACAGCAAGGACTGACCGTGAAGGATCTGGAACCGGCAATTGGTAAGTCAAACCGTGTTTACGAAGTGCTTAATGGGACACGAAATTTGACGTTACCTATGATTCGTCGTTTACATGCCCAGTTTGGTATTCCACTGGAAAGTCTGGTTGGTGTTTAAGTTTTGCGGTCTGGATGACCGCTTTTACATAAAATCAATGTTTAAATATTTGGTAATTATATGAGCGCTGATTCATCAATAGAAAAGGAAAACTCCTCTACCCAAAATCTGTTAGAAGATGCTGTAAAAGATAAGTTGTTTAATAAGGTTTTTGCCTACATTTTTATTTCGTTTTTAATTTCTAATTGGCGAGACATATTTATATTACTGAAGTCAAAAGATGATGTTATGTATACATTATCTATAGTGTTTGTCGGGGAAAAGATTCCATTATTGGGGAATCTTTTTTTACCATCGTTCGTAGCTCATTTTGTTTTGCCTTTTATTTATGGTGTTGTGGCGTCAATATTAGCGCCACTGTTAACCCTGTTAATTTCTTTGGTGACAAGCACATTATATGCTAAATTAAGAAAAATAGATGAAATTGCAAATAAAAAAGAACAAATAAGGACAATTAACAGTGATATTAAGAAAGCCATTAAGAAGCAGAGAGACGTTAAAAAGTATATTGAACAAGAAGAAGAAGAACTTGAATCATTAGAAAAACGGCTTAAAGAAATTAGGGAACAGATTGAATGTGTGGATAGCGATATCATTCATATTATTAAATTATATAGAGAGAAAGGTGAGAGCTTAAATTCGGTGGATGATTTTTATGAATTTTTTACCGCCGTGAAAAACTCATCTTTTCGTTCGGGTGATACAAATGACAGGGAAACACTTGAGGAGCTTCTCTCAAAGCTTTCTGATTCACTTGAAAAAATTAAATGCGATGCTAATAAAAAGGTGGGATAAACCCACCTTTGTTAATTTTTTATGTACTCCATGAACATTTTTTCAGCTTGTGCTGGTGGTGTTCCAGCCATGACAAGCGCATCAATGAACGCCTGCTTCTTCAGTGCGAACTGATCGGCCAGGCGTTGCTGAAGCTCCTTGTTTTTCTGTTTCTCACGTTGCAACGCCGCTTCTTTTGCTGCCGCCCGTTTTTTCTGTGCGTCTGACAACTTTCTGGCCTTGGTCAGTTGGTCACGTAGCTTGTCAATCTTGCCGTTGTCCTTTGCCAGTTTTGTGCTTAAAGCGGCCTGGCGCTTCTGATAGAGCCTCCATTCTCGCTTGGCAGCGTCAACGTTCGTTTTACTGCTACGATTGCGATTAAACTCCTTCTCGTCTTCTTTTGAGAAGTGTTTGGTTGTACGGCGGCGATCGTCACCAAATGCAATTTGCGTTGCAGCCTTTTGTAGCGCACGAGCAATACTCATTTGCCAACTGGCGGACTGTAACCGCGTCATTGAGTGGATCACGTGTTTACAGGCGACGCCTTGCAGCTTCGGGTTGCGAACTTTTGGATAGGCGTATTCTTTTGGCGGTGCCAGGGCAAAGTTACCCGCAGTGGCGATGTAACGATACCAGTATTGATGACGACCACAGTCACAATCGAAAGACACTCGCCCGGCGCACAGTGATTTAGTGATTTTGAGAGCTGATTTATCGTCTTCTGCGATATCATCAACCATCTGATCCCATTCTTCAAAGCGTATCCGGACGATATGGTGCTGGTGGACGGATATATCCGATGCTTCTACGCGGATATTAATCACATTGTGGCGAAGAGATACGGGTGTAGCTCTTTTGATACCAGATCCGTCATCCACGGCGTTATTTGCACGCTTAATATCGATTGCCTGGCTGGATGCCACCAGCTGGGCGTATGTGATGCCAGCCGTCTTGCTGTCATATTTTTCGCGCGTTTTACTCCGTAGCTTTTCGAAACCTTTCAGGTCGTCTCGCGTGAAGAACGTGCCGCCTTTTTTCTTCCCTAACTTGAGAATATCTTCGGCGGATTTGTTCCTCAGTCTACCTGGCGTCAGCGTCCGGTGAGCTTGCCGGCGCTTACGGGTTTGTTCTTTCCTGATAAGGTCGAATAAACGCGTGAAGTCCTTAGAGGACAGGCCGTCAGTGATATAGCGCCCGTCCTGGTTTTTCAGGAAATCAGGCATTTTCTATCTCCGGTTCCGCGCTCGCGTAATCACGGATCTTATTCCTCAGCCATGCCACATCAGGAAGAGTTAACGTGGTCCCGGCGGGCATTTCTTCCATTTCTGACTCATGGCCCACCAGCACCCGGAATACCCAGCGCAAATCTGCATTGCCATACGCCCTGTAGGCTGCAAGGTCTGAACGATATACTTCATCAATCTTTATCGTGTACTGGAAATTATCAGAGTGATACTCCGATACCCGCTTAATCATTTCCTGGTGAAACAGCGCACGAAAAATATCGTCTTCAATGTACCTATCGTCGAGTCTGCTATAGCCCATAACAAAGCCCCTCAGTCATAACCTGGGGAAAACTGTATGCAGGGTGTGAAATGCGAGAAAGCAGCGTCACCAGGCCTGGTGACGCTGTGAAATTATGCGTGGAAAAATAATGGACGGATGTTTGGGCGAGTGGTTTGCGAAGCAACCCAAAGCTCATACTGGGATTGCATACCGGTCCACATTTCGGCACTGGTTCCAAGAGCGGACTCCAGACGAAGTGCCATATCAGCAGATATACCTGCTTTTTCATTCAGAATTCGGGAAAGCGCCGTGCGAGTAATGCCTAATGCCGCAGCGGCGTCTGTGACTGACATGTCTCCCAAATATTCACGAAGAACCGCGCCTGGATGCGCGGGATTATGCATACGACTCATAGTGTTCCTCAATGATAATCCTGATAGTCAACTAGAATTGCGTCTTCTCCTTCAAATCGGAAGGTAAGTCGCCAGTTACCGTTTACCGATATTGCCCAGTGACCTTTAAGGTCCGCCCCCTTTAGAGGGTGCAATTCCCATCCAGGCGCAGACATATCGTCCGGGCGTTTAGCTGTATTAAGCGCAGTCAATTGAATGCGTAGCTTAACCGCATGTTTGGCCTGAATGCCTGCGGTTGAACCTGTCTTGAAAAAGCGTTCAAGCCCTTTATGGCGAAATGACGTAATCAAAATAATTCCATTCGTGCGTGCAACCTGTGTATATACGCTACACGCAGAAAGAGTAAAATGCAAGCACTATCCGTATAGACAGAGTTTTTTCGCCACCCTGGAATTTATTGACTGTCAACAAGTGACTTTCATTAATCTTAAGGCGTGGACCAGCTCGATAGTGAGCTGGGTGTTATTTACCGATCGAATGGATTCGAAAAGATGAATATTTTTAATAAGCTGATTGATTTATTGAATAAATTCATTAGTGCTTCTTTAACTCAGCAGGTATCCACGTCAGTGTTTTTGTTACTCTTCTACCTGGTATTGAGGGAGTTAACAAAGCTACTAATGTGATCAAAGTATCACGGTATCTTCATCAACTTCTTTCCCAGCCAGTGACTTTGGCTGGGAGGTGCCTGCTTTAACTTTTTCATGCCCAATAATGGACAGGAACGAAGCGAGTATGCCTGTTTTTTGCTCTTTCTCGACTGTGCCGGTCATCTGCTCTACGTAATCTGCACTGGCAACGTTGTGGTATACGGTCGCGTAGCAACACAGGATCATCAGAATATGCTCCGGCCTGATATCCTGCCAGTTCACCCTGTAGACTTCTTCTCCGTTACCGTTGTATTCGGTGTCAACGATGGAGTCGGGAATTTCGAAAGCACCTTTATTGTTTTGCGGCAGGGATAATAGCTTCTGGAGTTTTAGCTCTCTGTATCTTTCCATCCCTACGATGATCGCAGCTCTGCCGTCGGCGTGCCGTGTTTTTAATGTTACCTGGCTGGCACCTGTACCGGCTGAAATGGTTGGCGTGATTTCGTCAACCAGCACCTTAAATTCACTTTTACGCAGCTCGGCAATTGCTGGTGGAATTTTTCGTTTTTGTTCAATAGCAGATGCAGGGAGCGGCTTTACTTTGTCAATTACAAGCGCGCCGTCTTTCAGGACTGCCGTAGCCATCAGCGGCTTGTTAGTAGAAAGACTGAATATTGCGATCTTTTGCATGGCTTTTACTCCACGATAGCAGGCACAAAAAAAGGCCGCACATGGCGGCCTGCTTTGGCGTTATGACTCCCTACCGCGCTTCGGCTGAAAGTTAATCGTCAAAAGAACCTTCAACGGGAGCCGTTAGCGCGATGGATTATGTGCAGTTTGTGATTTCCAAAATAGTGTCAACCACTTTTTGTGGATTTTATTTTTTGACCGAAATTTGGCCTAAATCATGTTGATGTAGTTGATTGTTTTTGTAACATAAAACTTCATTTTGTTTACATGAAGGACGGTGTAGTGAAGTTAAGGGTTTTAGGGACCGCGCTCGCGGCTATGTTGGGATGCGTATCTGTTAATACAGCCAATGCAACTGCGTTACCTGCACAATTCAGGGCAGGGCAGCAGGTTATGAATAACGCTGGTGGGGATCATTCACAAGCGGCAATTATGGACTTTTGCAAGAGAGAGGGCATTCCATTACGGCCTGTTGGAACTCAGTTTATTGGTAAAACTGACTTTTGCGTTTTTGCATATACAGCATATCTGACGGACAAAGCTATAACAAAAACAGGTTATTCAACCAAAGATACTCTTTCCAGATTAAGTCAGGGATGGCAGCAATTCGAAGTGTATCGCCAGCAAGGATTAGGTGAGTTATTACAACCACTTTTTATGCTTGC
>SKEP01001521.1_pt1 | contig 12217 bp, 14 predicted proteins | sample 4826901 | NCBI WGS metagenome assembly SKEP01 (sample SAMN11008806, study PRJNA524170) | human gut metagenome | biome: Human fecal sample; material: Feces; isolation source: fecal sample from pouch patient p4, p43, p49, p54, p55 | host: Homo sapiens | place: Israel: Tel-Aviv | collected 2014-03-20
CTTCAAATGTGAGGTTATTCAAAGTGAATAACAGGAAGGAGGACAACATGAATACTTTAAGACAAATGAGGGAGCAAAAAGAACTCACACTGTTAGACGTGGCTCTAAAATTAGGCTATAAATATCCTTCGAGTTATGCAAAAATCGAAAAGGGAGAACAGCAATTAAAATCTGATCAAATAATGCTACTTGCTGATCTGTTTTGCGTATCAAAGGAAAAAATTTTACAAACGAGTTATTCAATGTGAATAAAAGAGGGTGATTAAATGAAATTAGAAGTAGATTTAAGCCCAACTATCGAGCAACAACTAACGGAAGTTGCTAGTCGTGTGTGGGCGGAAACAATGCAGCGTGAAGTTGAGAAACGTATTTTTCCGGAATGGATGGATTTGGAAACAACATGTGATTATTTACAGGTATCACGATCCAATTTATCTAAGTTTATTAAAAAATTGGATTTTCCAGTCTCTACTATCAATCAGACCAAACGGTGCAATCGTAGAAAAGTTGATGAATGGATGTCACAATTTGAAATTTAATTATTTGCTGGGGGCAAAGTAATTAAATGGAGGAGTCGATATGAATCAATCGAAGAAAAAATTTCTTTAAAGTTTATGAAGAGTAGTAGGTATTGAACATGATTAAAGGGCAAAAGAAAAAGCCTTATCCATACAGTCTTGGCGGACAGGATAAAGGCACACAAACGGCTACAAAAGCCAATTCTTTTGTCCTAATTATACAACAAATTAGGAGGGATTGCTATGGGAAAAACAGCAATTGAAAAACAATATGATCCAACAGGTAAACCAAATGGAACAATCGTGATGATAGACCATTGGGGATATCGAGAGGTTCCATTACCAGTTCCAATTTTATCTTATGGGGCAACCGTAGGCGCTGGGAATGATCGTGATCGAGAGATTACCATATCGGTGTTAGTTGATATAGACCACACAGGGGCGCCAAGATGGTTGAATTTTGAAGGTCAGCAAGTTTGGTTGGTCTTTAATGATCGTTTTAATGAAGATGGCACACGGAAGGCAATTTTTGCGAGTTAGGAATGGAGGTGGCGCTGATTGGTGTTATTAGTGACAGATACAATACACAAGCCAGTGTGGGAAAATATCCCAGATGAAATGAAAAAATACAATCGGTGGCTTTGTTGGAAAGTTGCCCCAGATGTGAAAAATCCAGAAAAGCTTACTAAGAAACCGGCAAATTTAACTGGTGGAGCTTTAAACGATTGGCAGAAACGAGAGCTTTTCGAGTTTTCAGAAGTGAAACAAACTGTTATTGATGGTCACGCTGACGGTATCGGCTTTGCTCCAATGAGTACACCTTTGCAATGTGTGGATTTGGATAATGATAAAGGCATTGAATTTATCAGTGATGATCTACGTAATATCACAAATGGTGGTTATGCTGAAAAAAGTCCATCTGGCCGTGGGTTACACGTCTGGGTGATTGGAAGTGTTCCAAATGGTATTGGGCGTAAGCGTAAAACAGCAAATGGTGAGGAAATAGAGTTTTTCACTAATTCTGGTTGGGTGACAGTTTCAGGAGATCGTTATAACGATTTGGATCCCCAAGAAAACCAAGAAATGATTAATTCTATTATTGAAAAATATGGATTTAAAAAAGAGAAACCTAAACCGCAACCACAGTTGTTGGATTATGAGCACAATAATTTGAACGAGTCTGAAATTATGCAGGTCATGAATCGATCAAGAGCGGGTGAAAGAATCGCAAAATTAATGCGTGGAGATATTAGCGATTATGGTGATGATTGGTCATCAGCAGATCAAGCATTAGCGAATTATTTAGCTTTTTTTACCAAAAGAGATTATGGCATGATGAATACCATTTTTAGACAGTCGGGCCTATACCGTGAAAAATGGGATAAAAAACACAGAAGTGACGGCGCTACCTATGGTCAAATCACTTTAGAAAAAGCGATTGCCGATACTTCAAATGTTTATGAATCCAAAAGGAAAGATAGCTATTTCATATCAGTACCAGGAATCACGACAAAAAAACACGAGCCGTTCAATATCAACATCAAATTAAGCGAGATTGATAAACAGCTTGAAGTGATCGCTAATAGAGAAGATAAAGCTGCTTTTGTAGAAGAAGCTGCAAGTGAACTAAACGATGAAACACCGAATTGGTTTTGGATCACTCCAAATGTTAAGAAAAATGAGAAAGGTGAAATAACCTCAGTTGGATATAAAACTGGTTTTGACCACGAAAAAATGGGCGACCTAATTATTCAGAAAAACCATTTGTTCCGGTTTCCTAAATTGTTAGAAGGGGCTGTTTACGAATCACAAAAAGGCGCTTGGCGGTATTTTGGTAAGAATGAGCTGGTAATGTTTGCCGAAAAGTTTTGCCTTGAAGAGCTGCAAGCGTGGGGGTTCTACGATCAAAAATATATATCACCCGTTAAAACGTATGTAAAACAAAAAACATACGATCCTAGTTATTCAAACAGTTCACCTTTTGAGAAAAGTGATCCAGCCCTTGTACCATTCAAAAATGGAACGTATAACATTTTGACCGATGAAATGAAGCCACACAATCCAAACAACTATATCTTAATATCTTACGGGTATAGATTAGACATGTCAGGAACGGCAACGTCAGCGACAAATAAATTTTTTTCTGATTTCTTTGGTGAAGCTGCATTATTTATGAAACAGTTCATTGGTTATACATTTTACCGAAGCCATGCACCAGCGCAAGATTTAGTGTTCTTATACGGTGAAGGCGGAGAAGGTAAATCAAGTTTTTTAAACATGATGGCTGAAAATTATATCACCAAAGATAATCGAACCGCCCTAACCCCTCAAGAATTGACGACTGATAAATTTTCTATAGTTGAGCTTTTAGGGAAAGCGTTGAATGTTAGCGGTGATATTGATGATGATTATATTAGTCAAACAGGTATCTTAAAACGTTTGACCGGATCAGATGCAGTCAAAGGTGAATTTAAAGGGATTCAAGGTTTCACTTTCATTAGTCATGCTAAACATATTTTTAGTATGAATACTTTCTTTCATTTCAAAGATATGAGTCCAGGGTTTGCCGATCGGCTGACAGTTGTTCCAATCACTATTGGCAATCAGCGAGTAGAGGGCGCTACCTTTTGGAAGGATCAGGATTTGGAACAGATTGAGAAAGAAGCGCCAGCGTTTGTTTACGAATGCATTAAAGAGTTCAGAAAAATATTTGATGGAAAGAAAGCTACTTTTACACGTTCGGAAGGTATGCAAAAAACTAAAGCCGAATGGTTGTTTGATAATGACCGAATAGGGCAATTCGTATTTGAATGCTGCAAGATTGATAACACTGAAACCAGAGGAGAAATTGCGACTACTGTTTACTTAGAGTACAAGGCATTTTGTATGCAGAATGGATTTAAACCACAAAGTAAGATCGAATTGACCAAGTACCTAAAGAATAAGTTCGATATAACTAGAAAGAAACACACTCAAGGGTTTAACGATGGTGGTAGTCATAAAGAACGATATACAGGATTGAAATTAATTTCTACTTATCATATATCAGATGAATAAAAGTGTCCGTATTATGTCCGTATTATGTCCGTATTTTTTCCACAAGAAATTCTTATGCATCAAGGGGTTGTCCGTATTGTCTCTATTTTTTGCTAATTCTTTTAAAAATAAAAAAAGTAAAAGTAACCAGTAATATTTTTATATAAAAGAAATAGCGTAAAAAGTCGGACAATACGGACAACCGTTGACATATCAAGGCTTCAAAAGTTTAAAATACAGACAATGAACGAAAAAAATACGGACACAAACAATTAAGGAGGAATCAAATGCTAAATTTCATAACTACAAACAAAGCACCGAACTTTCAATATACAGATGAAATGGATCGGTTTCTCATGAATACGCTAGCCTTTAGTGTGGGATTGGTAACGAAAGACTATTCCACCTTTGATCCAGACGTATTGGAGATAATACAAGAAGATCCGCAATGGCTGCAAGAATCAGTCGTGTGGTGTCAGTCGCTTATTGTTGGTTCATTGGCTGACAGCGGAAACTATGATGATACAGACGAGCTTATGAACGAGTTTAATTGTCTGCTTAACCTATATGATCGAACAACAAAGCGAAAACTTACAGTAAGTGAGGACAATTTATTTTTAAACATTCATGATAAGTTCTTGGCTGTGCTACTAACAGATGATGAATTGATTACTTACTTGACGGGGGTAAGTTAAATGATTAAAGCAGCTTGTGTGTTTAATGGTGAAGAAACAAAGAAATATGAACTAAACAAAGATGGTGTTGAAAACCTTGATTGTAATGGATACTGTGTATTGGTTGAATATCAAGATGGTAGAAAGGTTACAATTTACAGTCAATTTATTGAAATCCACCATCAGTTGCCTAATACAGATAAAGTATTAGATGAAATAAACAGTGTGGAGTTTTAATTATGCAACCACGAAAACAATGCAATCACGCTGGTTGTAAAGCCTTAATTGATTATAGTAAAACGTATTGTGATAGACATCAAACAGTGACCAGACAGAAGAAATCGGATCAATATGAGTATCGCAAGCAAATTGGTGGAAAATATTTCAAATTTTACCACAGCAGAGAATGGAAAAAGGCTTCACAGTTATACAAACTAAATAATCCATGTTGTGAAGACTGCTTAGACGAAGGTGTTATCCGTAAAGCTGATGTAACAGATCACGTCATAGAACTACGTGATGATTGGTCTAAACGGCTAGATGAAACTAACTACCGTTCACGCTGTCATTATCACCACAACTTAAAAACGAGGCAAGAAAAGGCGAGAAGAACCGCCCGTAACAAATAGGGGCTGGGTATCTGATCGTTGGAAACCGACGGATAGCTCATTTTTTTATAAATAACCATTACAAAAAGGTTCATGTTAATAAAGATGTAACGTTTACAGTTGTAATTACAACTAAATTAATTTATAATGAGAGTAGGAGATTTATTGGAAAATAAAGCGATAATTACTGATAAAACAGGGAAACAACGCACCATTAAATTACCAGAGTTCGGTCATGTGACCATTCAAATGCAAAACGGAAAAATCATTTATATAGATAAACTAGACAAAGAAAAATTCTGATCGAAAAACGAAGGAATGTTGGCTTAATTGCTGGCGTTCCTTTTTCTTTTGTCTGAAAGGAGGACAACATGGGACACCCAAAAATATTACATGATACAAAAGGCAATATATCAAGTGAACAAAAGGCTGTTCGTGTGGACGCAAGAGAAGAATTGTTCAAGCAACAACCTTTAATAAATATCACGCCCCCCGACTGGATGGCAGCGAGCGCTAGAAGCGAATGGAATCGTATTGTACCAGCATTAAAAAAAGATTATCCATTGAGTGAAACAGATTATGGATCGCTTGTGGCGTATTGTATGGCATTTTCTCGAATGAAAACAGCAGAAGCCGAGATAAGAAAGTCGGGAACCTTTGTGACTTGCGAGAATGGAACAAAGAAAGCCAATCCAGCGGTTCGGGTACAATCACAGGCTATGAGTGATTTAAAAAAGCAAGCAACTTCATTAGGCATGACCTTAGAATCACGATCTAAATTGGCTTTGAATAAAGTGAAAAATGAACAACCTGACGATCCATTTAAAGAGTTGATGAGTTCATGAACGATTACATTGAGAAAGTCCTATCAGGTAAGCAGATTGCACCCAACAAAATCAAATTAGCGTGTGAGCGCCATATAAGCGATTTAAAGCGTTCTAAGTCAGATAGCTTTCCTTATGTGTTTGACGAACAGCAAGCCACTAAAGCCATTAAATTCATTGAATTATTGCCATCTACGGACGGTAAACCAATCAAAATGATGGGCTTCCAGAAGTTTATTATCGGTTCATTGTATGGCTGGCGTACCAAAGAAGGCAATTACCGCCGTTTCAATCGGGCGTTCATCAGCATGAGCCGCAAGAATGGGAAGACGTATATAGCAAGTGGTATGGCTGCTAACGCTTTGATTATGGAAAACGATCCAGCAGAAGCCAGACAAGTATTATTCGTGAGTAACGCCTTGAAGCAAGCAAAGTTGGGCTATGATATGCTGTCAAACCAGCTAAAACGTGTGGTTAAAACAAGCAAGTTCTTGCGTCCACAGTTGAAAATAATGAACTCGAAGATTCAGCACTTACCTAGCAATTCGTTCGCAATGGCATTGGCTAGTGAAACCAGTACATTAGATGGATTTGCACCAACAACGGCGATTCTTGATGAGTGGCATGAGGCGAAAAATCGTAAAACATACAACGTTATTAAATCAGGTATGACCCAACAAAAGAATGGCTTGTTATGTGTTATCAGTACGGCTGGGCTTGATTTAAACGTTCCAATGTATGAGGAATACTTATTACTGGGTCGTGTACTAAAAGGCGAAGAACAAGCTGATAGATACTTCATAGCAATATGGGAATTAGATGATCCCGAAGAAATTCATAACCAAGAAAAATGGATTAAAGCGAACCCGATTTTTGAAAGTGAAGAAATTAAAAAAGTTATGGTTCCAACCATTCAAGATGATGTGAACCTAGCCTTGAAGCAAAACAACCTTAATTCAGTATTAGTGAAATCATTCAACTTGTGGCGACAAGCCAGTGAAAATAGCTATATGAGTGCTGAGGACTGGCAAGCAACCGAGACTGAACCACAAGATATAACTGGTAAACCCGTATATATCGGAGTGGATTTATCTAAAACAGACGATTTAACCAGTGTTTCATGGATTGTTCCCTTAGATGGTGGCAAGCTATATTGTGATTCTCATTCATTTGTAGCTACAAAATATGGATTGCAAGACAAAGAGAAGCGTGACGGCTTGCCTTATAGGGAGTTAGAAAGAGCTGGTGAGTGTTCCATTACTCAATTAGAAAGTGGGATTGTGGATTATGACCAAGTTTTTGAATTTATCCAAGACTTGGTTCAAGAAAATGATTTAGAATGTTTAGGTGTTTGCTACGATCCGTATAATGCCAATTCATTAATCAGTAAGGCTGAAAAGTCTAATTATCCAATGTTAGAAGTAAGACAAGGAACGCTTACATTAAACGTACCGACAAGGACTTTCAGAGAACAAGTCTATGAAGGAAATATAATCCACAAGAAAAATACCATTCTCACTCATGCAGTCAATAATGCAATCATTAAAGAGGATAACAATGGTATTCAGATTAATAAATCAAAAAACAGTAACAAAATTGATCCGATAGCTGCACTTATTAATAGTTACGTGTTTGCAATGGATTATTTCACCACAACGGAAGGAGCGAAGGCAGATAATGAATTTTACAGAAGTAAAGAATTTTCTTTCTAATTACATTCATACGATTATTTTGCTTCTCGGTGTGGCGTGTGTACTGGTTGCGATTACCTTACTAACAAATGTCTACTATGGCTTGTTAGCGCTGGGCGTTGTGCTTATTGGGATAGCAATCATGCTAAATACAGAACAGAAGGGAGGTTAAAAGATGTCATTTTTTAAAGCGAGACAGGCAACCACGGGTGATCCTTTTTTAGATCATGTAGTTTCGATACAATCAGATGACTATACCAGCAATTTTACTAGCGTTCGAGCATTAAGAAATAGTGATGTGTTTGCAGCCGTTCGGATCATTGCCAGCGATATTGCTTCTAGTCCGATTCAACTAATGAAGAACAGTATGCCAAAAGCGGACAATGACCTAGTGAAGCTACTAAATGAGCGACCTAATTCAGAAATGGACGGTTGGCATTTCAAGTTTGCCTTAGCAGTCAATATGCTACTAAATGGTAATAGCTTTGCCGAGATCAAGCGTAATGGTAATACAGTTACCGAACTTCATTTATTGCCTAATTCGAGCGTGACGGTCACACAAGCGGATAATGGAACTCTTTCCTATCAGGTTGGCGATAAAAAAAGGCGATTGAAGTCTAGCGATATTCTTCATTTCAAGTATTTCACCCAAGATGGGCTGACAGGCTTACCACCGCTTTATGCGTTACGTGATGAAATGAAGATTCAGCAAGCGGGTAATAGAACGCTTCATAATTTCTTTACTCGTGGTGTGAGTGGATCGGGGATTTTAAAGGTTCATAAATCAGACTTGGACGGATCAGCTAAAAATGCGATTCGTGAAAAGTTCGAGGAAGCCAATGGATCAAGCAGTGGTGACAATGCACTTAGGACGATCATTCTTGATGAAACAATGGACTATAAAACGCTAGAAATAAATACAGATGTTTTGAAACTGATTAATTCCAATGATTGGAATACGAAGCAGATTGCTAAGGCGTTTGGTGTACCAATCGAGCGTCTAGGTGTAGAAAACGAGCATTCTAGTACGGTTCAAAGCAACTTGCAGTATATCCAAAGTACGTTGATTCATTACTTCAATGTATTTGTCAGTGAGTTTGATAATAAGCTAGAAACAACTACTAGGTTCAATTCGGATCAGTTACTAGATACCGATCCAGAAACGAAGGTAAAAAATGTGCTGGATCAGGTTAAAGGTTCTATTCTCACGATCAATGAGGGGCGTTCTAAGTTAGGGCTTCCAGCCATGAACGGCGGAGATCGGTTACTAGCAAGTTTGAACTTTACTTACTTAGATACATTGGAAAAATATCAGTTAAAAGAACAGGAAGGAGCTACACCAGTTGAATAATGAAGAAGAAAAAGAAAAACGACTGACAGAAGACGCTGACCTAGAAACTAAAAATCTAGCAGAAGAAAGCGAGCAGTCGGAAGGAAAGACCATTTCAGGGTACGCTTTGAAATTCGGACAACCTTCAAAAGATTTAGGCGGTTTCGTGGAAGTTATTACACCAGAAGCCTTGAAAGAGGTGGACTTATCAAATGTGTTCTTATTACACAACCACGATTACAGTAAGCCGTTAGCCAGCGTTAAAGCGGGCACGCTTAAATTAAATATTGATGATGTGGGTTTGCACTTTGAAGCAACCTTAAATGATACGAGTTATGCGAAAGATGTATATGAGAATGTAGAAAAAAAGTTATTGGACTCGATGAGTTTTGGTTTTGTGTTGGGGATCGATTCCTTCGACAAGAAAGAAGATGGTGAGGTAGTCCGATCCATTGACAAAATGAAAGCCTTGAATGAAATCAGCGTTGTGACCGTTCCGGCTTATGATTCATCAAATGTTCAAGTCAACAAGCGGTCATATGAAGCGTTTATGGGTAACAACCCAGCGAATAAAACAAACAAAGGCTTAGAATCCACTTCTAAAACACAAAAGGAGAGTAAAAACATGGAAAAAACTTTAATTGATAACGAAAAAACAGAAATGCGTGGTTATGAAGATTATATCCGTTCGCAAGGTGAAATCCGTGATGGTGTCACTACGGTGAATGCGGCTGCAGTCGTACCGGAGGAAGTAATTGGAGAAGTGTTCGACTTAAAACGTTCCACTTACAATTTGGCGCAATATGCGACAGTTAAAACCGTATCAAACGGACAAGGAAAGTACCCAGTAGCAACCAATCAGCAAGCCGTCCTAGCCACTAAAGCAGAACTAGCAGAAATTGGCGATATTGACGCTGAAATGTTCACACAGGTTGAATATAAGGCAGAAACACGTGCCGGAAAGATCGCTTTATCCAATGAAGTGATTGAAGATTCAGCGGTGAATATCGTTCAAGAAGTCAAAGACCAGTTGGCTAAGTTGGTTGAAAATACAGACAATAAACATATTATTGACTTGCTAAAAACCTTCACTAAGAAAACTGCTGCTACTTTAGACGACCTGAAACAGTTGTATAACGTGGTACTTGATCCAGCGTTAGATAAGATGGTTATCTTGAACCAAAGCGGATATAACCACCTAGATACGTTAAAAGATTCAGATGGACGTTATATCTTGCAACCAGATGTAACAGCGCCAAGCGGTAAGGCATTGTTTGGTATGCCAGTGGTATTGATTGCAGATACATTACTTGCCAATCCAAAAGCTGGAACATTCCCAATGATTATGGGTGATATTGCTCAATCCATATTTGTGGCACGTAGAAACCAAGTGACTACCCAATGGGAGAAATTCGATTACTACTCACAAGGTCTTGCGGTTATCGTTCGCAATGACTACAAGAAGATTGATGAAAATGCTTCTGTCTATATTGAGTTCGCGCCAGCTACACAAGGTTAATAATAATAATGGGTGGCGGTTAATCCGCTACCTTTTTCATTAGGAGGGATAACATGGTACAAATAAGTGACTTAAAAAACAGTTTACGAATAGACCATAATTTTGATGATGATTTATTCCAACAATTACTAGATACAGCCACACAATACATTATAAGCGCCATTGATTCAAAAGCAGAGACAAGCGTTATAGCTGCTTACAAACAATTCGATTGGGCGGTGTCGTTACTTACTCAACATTGGTATGAAAACCGTGATACGCCAAACAGCGATCGTATGCCAGTAACCGTACAAGCGTTGATCCAACAGATGAGGGGGGCGTATTATGCCGATTATAAAAAACGTGAATGAACTGAACGAACGGATTACTGTATTATCTGTGGAACCCACCCCTGGACCATTCCCTGGTGAATCGGAACAAGAATTATTTTCATGCTGGGCTAAAATTCGTACGCAAAATATTAAAGATGTGAAAGAATATTCTGGAACAAAATATGAGGATACTCTTGAAGTCGTTTTGAGACAACAGCAAGAATATAGAATAACAAATCAAATGAAAATTTATAGGAATGAGAAAAAATATAATATAATAAAGGTTAATCCCGATACGGCTTTTAAAGAGTTTATGGTATTAGTTGTAAAGGAATAAGGGGGTTGTTTACGATTGTAAACACAATGGTTTTTTTATTATAATGGAGATAGTAAATGAAGGGGTTAACTGCCTGGATTTTACAGATGAATTTATCGAAATCTATTATCGGACTGAAAATTGTAGTCATGGTTGCAAACATGATGGACTAGGAAAAGTAATAGGTAGAACGTTCGACTCCTTTTCGCAATCGTGCGATTAATGATTTTGGTTTAACACACTCTTAACAGGGTGTATTTTTTTGGTATAATGAATTAAAATGTTTTGGAGGAGCAAAAAAATGGATAGTACTATAATTGCAGCCATTATTGGAGCAATCGCAACAATAGTGGGTATTTGGATAACGTATCTTCTTACTTCAAGGCAAGAGGAAAAAAAACGCAAAAATGAATTGGAAGATTTATCTCAGAAAAAAGATATTGAGTTAAAAAATTTAAAAGAAATAAATGAAATTGAATTAAAAAAATTAAAAGAACAACATAATAATGAAATTGAAAAAATAGAAATGAAGAACAACCATGATTTGGAATTATTAAGAGTGAAATATGAAGCAGAAATAGATAAAGAAGGTAAAGTTAAAGAACAAGATATAGTAAATGAATTTGCTTCTAGTTATCTTAAAGATATCATGAAGGATAAAAACAATCCGTTAACACAGCAAATGGATGCAAAAATTAAGCGTCAGTTTTTAAATAAAAAGTAAAGTGCCCCCAGCTAAAAAAGCTATCTAAAACCTATCTATTTGTAAAAATAGTTGTGAATATATGGATTTTAGAAGATAACTTTTAGAGATTTTTTATTGATATAACAGTATTTGCGCGTACTTAGATAGAAAATCGTTAAATGGAAGGGTCTGTGGGATAAGAAATTTAAAGAGTGCCAAAACATTGTTAATTCAATGTTTTGGTACTCTTTTTTTGTGCTTTTTAAGATTGCCTACGAAAATAAAGATACTGGGGAAGTCGTTCTCTACCTTCTCAGCAGCTTTTTCATTGGTAAATTATAAGATATTAAGAAGTAAAACTAGCAAAATAACTATACAAGTAGTGGTCAGGTAAATAATATTTTCAAATTTTCGTGTCTTGGTTTTAAAAAAGAAACCGGGCTCAGTTGAAAAGAAATTACTACGATACTTAAGCGGGATAAAATTTCCTATTAATATTCCTACCAACAAGAGATAAAATGGCCAGTTTGGGGTAATTCCTCTAGCTAAAAATGCCCATACTAACGAGATTCCATAAATTATATACTGAATGAGTGTTACAATAAAAAAAATTTTTTTATCCTTACTCAAGGTCGGCTCCTCCTTGTAGACTATATTTGTTTCATTTTACCATTCCAGTAAGTACCTAAATAGAATATTTTATAC
>SKEP01001524.1_pt1 | contig 12202 bp, 22 predicted proteins | sample 4826901 | NCBI WGS metagenome assembly SKEP01 (sample SAMN11008806, study PRJNA524170) | human gut metagenome | biome: Human fecal sample; material: Feces; isolation source: fecal sample from pouch patient p4, p43, p49, p54, p55 | host: Homo sapiens | place: Israel: Tel-Aviv | collected 2014-03-20
TAAGAGGTGCGATAACTACGTTTTAATTTCAAAGCGCCCTTTTCAGACGCTTTACGCTGGTAAGTCCGCATAGGATTCCTTACCGCTATTTCCTTTTGGTTATTCTGCCACCAGGGCAACCAATATATCTAACAGGTGTTCTTCACATCAGAAGGTATATCCCTGCTTTGATATCAATTAAAAGTGCCTTTTTTTATGTCTCCCTACATGAGTGCGCTATCTCATCATTGACCAACTCGTTTCCTGCTGGTTTGCCAAGCTCATTTCGTCAGCCCAGGCCCTTAAAACGCCTATCTCATTGTTTTTTAAGGATATTTGCATAGATAGGAAGATTACTTACCCTAATCTACAGGCGATATATGGGAAAGGGGGGGATCACCTGTAGATTACGGCAGGCATCCTAAGATGCCGCGTAAGTAAACCGTAAGGGAGAAAGTGAAGCACAAGGAAGAGGATCGCACCTCATCCCCCGTACTTCCACGCTATCATTATATCACGTCAAGCCTATCCTAAGACGGTACACTTTTACAAAATATTGCTATTTCTTGTGTATATACGGTTGATAGCTCGCTTTGTATATTTGTTCACTGTATCTATTGAGAATCCGGTTTCACGCGCCGCTTCACGTAAGTTGTCACATTGATACTTCATCACATATACCGAAATCACCTTGCATTGCGATTCAGTTAAGCAATCCATCCAATTTCTGATTTTTTCCATGCGCTGATACAATGGCTCCTGCTCCATAGCGATGGCACTTTCATTCATGGCCGCTTGATGTTGAATGCCATCCTTGCTACACTGCCCTTCTGGCGCTCGTACAATGCTGCCACCAGGCGACTTATGGTATAGGAAATATTTTTTTTCAAGTAATTCATACCACCTTGATTTTAAAAGGTAATAACTCATGAGCTCTCCCTTTATGTATTTTTTCATATGTTTCTCTTTATCAAATTCAAATGCTTCCTCTTCCCATATCATTTGATTTTCCACCTGCCCGCTTCCAGATTGTCATACAATCCTCTTACCGTTCCATCATACATCATTCTGCCGGTGCTTAGTTTGCGATACGCTTTAGCCTCTCTCTTGTTGTGATCAACCCTGTAATAGCCTTCAAGTCCGACAATTTCAAAATAATCGTCTTTTCCGATATCTTTAAACTTCATTCAATCACCCCTTTCATTCAAAATGCAAATTAACATAAATGATAGATATAGCAGGATACATAGTGATAGATCAACCATATTTCCTTTTCAGCTCCTTTTCTGCGTTTCTCCAATTTTTTATTGCCATCCGGATAAAGTACCACAACCGACTGTTTGTATGTATACGGCCGTCTATGCTATTGTATTTTTTCATCGGTTGCCTCCTGTATCTACCGGATTTTGATTTTTATACTTTGTAAGGTGCATAAACCATTCCCTCCAGCATTTGCTGTTTGACCCATTACAAAAATCATAATTACAGCATTGTGGTTTAAAATTGTATACAGTTCCTGGACACTCCGCATCTGCATCCATCTTCCCGTCATTGATTACGAATTCGATATGTTTACACGCCTTATCTAATGCTTTATCAAGCATATTTGCATACGCCATTACATTGCAAAATGATTCGTCACTTACGCTCCAATTGTGGTAAAGCATATGGATATAGCTTATAAGCTCAGCCTTTGTTAATGATTTTAAGGTGCCATCACTATGTAACTTAAAGTGTTTAAATCCGTCAGTATTCATCACTGCACCTCCCTGCGATAGAAACGGTTTTCTTCAAAATCCATATAGTAACCTTCTGCGCTGTTTGTTATGATATGACTTGCATACCTAATGCCTCTTACCGGTTCCCATTCTAATGGTTTAAATATGTAGATATATGACTTTGTTTTATCATCCCAAACCCACATACCTTCATGCAAATCTTCAAATTTTAGAAGTGGATTGTCAAAATGTTCTTCGATTAACTTCTGAAGTACAGAATATTGCTTTTCGTCACAATAATCTCCATCCATTTTCACACTTGCTAACGCATATAAATATTCATTTTTAGTCATTGCATATCCCTCCTAAAATGGTAAATCATCACTGGCGATATCCAGTGTACTACTTGTAAAGTCATTGGAGTAGGACTGAGAGCTGCTGTTGTCACTCTGATAGCCCTGATTGGTTGCATCTGGTACATAGGCATTCGCATTACTTGCAGCAGCACTTTTGCTTTCCAGAAACTGTACGCTCTCTGCGACAACTTCTGTTACATAAACACGTTTACCGCTCTGATCATCGTAGCTACGTGTCTGGATTCTTCCTTCCACGCCGACCAGTGAGCCTTTGTGTGTATACTGATGTACAATGTCTGCTGTTTTGTTCCAGGCAACCGTGTTGATAAAATCAGCATCCGGCTGCCCTTCCTGTTTGAAACGGCGGGTACATGCTACAGTAAAAGAAACAACCGATACACCGTTTGCGGTCTTACGCAGCACTGGGTCTTTTGTGAGACGGCCGACTAATACCACTCTGTTGACCATATTTCAGCCTCCAGCAATCCGTGATTTTCATAAATGTTTCCGACAACTTCGATGCTTTTCTCGTATTCTCCAATGTTTACATCCAATAACTCTTTGATGTCATATTCGTATTCTCTTGATATTTCACCGTCGATTAAATACCGAGCACCGAATCCGATGTCACTCCACACAATCAAAAACATATTATATCCATTAACGGTTTGATGTATGTCTATGATATCTCCCTCATAGATTTCTTTTCCTCGCATGTCCTTTAAGCCTGTATATTGCATGACGGAAAACGCGCGTTGTTCTGGGGTGCCCGGAAAAATCTCCCATGCAGGAAGGTCCATGATGTCGCCCCATTGCAGCATTCTTTTTCCTATTAAATCCCATGCTCTAAACTTCAACTCTCTCATTCTTCTTCACTCTCCTCCATCTTTAAAACTGTTAGCAATATATCCTGTGTTCATAATGACATATCCATCTTCAATTCCAGATACATCCGTATATATCTTCTTTATATATTCCTGCAGCAGCCTTCCGGTATATCCTGTTTCTTCACTCCATTCTTCTAATTGCAGAGTGTCCCCGTTTTTAAACGGACGGTCATTTTTGCGGACTTCCCATTTTTTCATACCTTGCAGCTTATCTTCAAAATACTGAGGTAAGATTTTCAATTTATGTATCATTTGTTCACTCTCCTTTTCAACTTCTGTTTCGTTGATAAACCACTCGAACCGATATCCTCTATCCGGAATCATCTGTTTATATGCTGCATAGCGTGCCTTGCTTACCGTTGCAGCTTCGACGATGGCAACAGCTATTGTGTCCGGTATATTGCTATCTGTAAAATACATTGTCCATGTTACTTTGTAGCGCATTTCTTCCCTCCTTTATTTTCAAACGGTTAAGATCGTCAGGTGAGCTGCTTCGTTGTACCGATTTGTCATATATCTGTTTCACATACTTATAAAATATTTTTCACTGCTCTTTCCTTCAATTTCCTTTGTGAAGCAATCTGATTGCATCTTTCAATTCGTCTAAAACAACATAATCCTTCCTGTCTCCGTTCAATTCAACGTTCACAAGCACATTCTCAAGCCCACACTGTTTCAATATTTCTTCCACTTTGACCAATGCATGACCTGCGATTATAGATTTTTCTCGTTTTTCTAAAACGGAAACCATGATGGCACCTCCATAGCGATTTCCGGGATATAGTCAGTATTCTTACGTTGTTGACCAAACAATTCCACTTTTGCACTTTCACTCATGACCTTTACCATCTCAATACTCATGCGGTCATGATCTGCTTGTTTTCGCTTGATATTATTTAATACATTCATTTCTTTTTCTGAGATAATGACATGCACATTCACTTCATGCTTTTGGCCAAAACGATAGCACCTGCGTATTGCCTGATAAAACTGTTCGTAGCTGTCAGACAATCCACAGAATATCATGTCATGGCAGTTCTGCCAGTTCATTCCAAATCCACAGATGGAAGGTTTCGTTACGAGATACTTCACGTCTCCGGATGCAAATCCCATCATAGCTTTTTCTTTGTGTTCTGGCGTATCAGATCCTTTTACCTCCACGGATTCACGTATAGCCTTATGCAATGCGGTACTCTCATTGTTATAATCGCACCATATCAAGCAATTCTCTTTTGTCCGAGCGATATTCTTTGCCATTTCCACTCTTTCATCAAGACTTTGTTTTCGTGCTTCTCTCCTCTCTTGCAGCGTTTCTGCATACTCCACAAATAAGCTCTCTGCATCTGGCTCACTTTTTAATATGTTTGCTTTTACATGCAGTTTCGGCAATACAAATTTTTCTCCATTATATCCAAGGTCTGCCGGTGATTTGATCATCATGCTCCATGTTGCCATCCAGCGGAAGAACTCTTTTTCCGCATGACGTTTCAGGCGCCACCCGATACGATCATTCTTTCCTTTTTTCTTGATTGAATCGTTGATGAAGAATGTCGCTAACATTTCGCTACGTGGCATGACACCGAGAAACTCCGCTGTAGTCCCAATCTCGGTATAATCGTTAGGGCTTGGTGTTGCTGTGCAGCATAATTTGTATGGTGTGTAAGCAAAACGTTCCTGCAGGTCTTTTGTTGTTTTCCCTGCGTACGATTTCAAAATCGAACTTTCATCTAGGACAACGCCGGAAAAGCTGTCTGTATCGAATTTATGTATCTTCTCATAATTGGTGATATTGATACCTGGTTTTATGTCTTCCTGACCTTCTGCCAGATTACAAGTAATTCCAAACTTTGAAGCTTCCTGTGCAGTCTGTTTTGACACCGCCAAGGGAGCAAGAATCAACACTGTACCTCCTGTATGTTTTGCAACCGCATCCGCCCATGATAATTGCTGGATGGTCTTGCCTAGCCCGGTATCCTCAAATAATGCAGCTTTTCCAATTCTAAGTGCCCATTTTGTTATTGCTTGCTGATAGTCAAATAGGTTTTCATTGAGGTTTTCTGCAGTGAATCCAGATGGTTCTATTGTGTATTCCTTAGTCTTTAAAAACTCTTCATATGTCATTCTTCATCACCTTCAAACAAAAACTCCAGCTGTTCTTCTGCATTTGCAGCACGTTCACAATTTTTCACTGACTGTTCGAAATAAGATTTTTTTAATTCTATTCCTACAGCCTTACGGTGCATCTTTATGGACTGGTACGCTTCTGATCCAATCCCCAGAAATGGAGTAAACACTGTATCCCCTGGATTTGTCCACAGCTCAATGCATCGTTCTATAACGTCTAACTGTAAAGGGCATATATGCTTTTCATCACGCTCTTCCCTCGCTGATGTACGATTGAGAGTGTTGCTCTGTCGGATGTTCATCCATACCGGCGATGCATATTCCTGCCATTTGCTTACCGGAAATGATTCATTCGTGTGCGTTATCGGCTCTTTGTTTTCTCCCGGTTTCCTCATCGTAACAATGTAATCGGCAATGCCCTGACGGCTCATAGCACTATCTTTTTTTAACTGCTTGTGCAACAATCCTATATGTTTTGTTCGCTGCATAGCAACCACCGGATCTTTCCATATTGTGATTTTGCTATGGTAGTAAAATCCATAATCCTGGAATAACTCTCTCAATATGCCTGGAAAATCTCGTAAACCAATAAATCCATCGCTTGCCTTTGTTGTAGGAAGGTCCATGCAGTGGATGCTGACCAATCTACCAGGTTTGGTTATCCGGAATAGTTCAGCTACGATATAACCAAACTGTTTGTAAAACTCTTCTGTACTGCGGCAGTTGCCTAAATCTCTCGGGCTGTCACTGTAAGTGTATAAATCCTCGAAAGGTGGACTAAAAATTGAATAGTCCATCGATTCGTCTGGTAAACCCTGCATCACTTCGCAGGAATCTCCGTTGTATAATGCGTAATGTTCTGTAATTGCTTGATTGATTACTTTTTTCATTTCTTCTCCTTTCAAAAAAACAGTGTCTCTTGTATTGTGTTTTTTGATATGCCAAGCTCTTGCATAGCTTGCTTTATGATTTTTATTGCTTCTGCTGGTGTATAAGCCTGATTCCTTTTAGGTGTTGAGCTTTTCTCCCAGTCATTCCACGATACTATCCAGTAAAACAATCCTGTATGGGGATAATCAGGTAGAGTGTAATCTATATCTGCCATATAAACGATAATATATTTTGGATATCTTCCAATGGATACCTCGCTTTCGTCACATGACTTCTTATACATGATTGCTTTCTTTTTCAATAGCTTTTCTATTTCTTTTAGATCCATATTTGATGCCCTCCATCCATGCGTCAAACTGCCCTCCCTTCCAGCATGTACCTGCGTGAGCGTTTGCCTTTTTATCAACTATCCTGCGCATGAAATAGGGTCGTCGTCTTGCTCAACACATGGATGGAGGACACCATTTTTATTTAAAATAAACTTTGTTGCTCATTCTCGTATTTTATCGCTGATAGTGGCCTGTATTTCAAAAGCATTTCATAGCGCAACTGCGAGTAAACGTCATTCCATTTTTTGATTCTTTCTGCTTCATATTCAGCATCGAACGGAAGGCTTACACCCTGTGCTATATACACATCCTTTAACCAGTGCATAGCAGCTTTATAGCGTAATGGCTCATACTTATGCAATTTGACTAAGTTATCCCGAAGTTGCAAAGAATAAGGGCACAGGAAGCATCCTGTACGCTCGTAACCTCGCTCAGTATACGCTTTGGATAAAGGTACGTTATGCTCATTGATAAAGTCTTCGATGTCTTTGTCCGTCCAATCAATCAAAGGCATTTTTGCGATTAAACCATTTTTGTATCTGGTACAGGCTTTACCACCCTTCGCTATTCTGCTTTCTAGGTTTGCTTTACGTGCCCCTCCCTCAGCGGCTCGCTCACCCAATAAATTACCTAAAATGCCATTTATCTTAGCATATTTTTTGAATGGGTCTTTTTTGAGTATGTCGCAGCATTTGTTACTGACTTTGATGTCAAAATCCGGGTGTAATATATGCATGTCCTTATTAGCGATTTTTGTGCTTTTATAATGTCCTGTATCGTCACCTAGTAATTGTCGTAGATAAAAAGGATTGTCATTACGTTGCATTTTACCGATATTTTCTGATTTTAATTTTGATTTTATCGGTTTACCTTTGTTTTTTACAATCCAATCAAATGGCTTTTTAGGGTCTGGTCGGATAATCTGCACGTTGGAGTAATAGTTATCCTTTACCCATTGTACAAACTCAACTGTTGCGCCTAGCTCTATGCCAGTATTGCAAAATACAGCAGGTATGGCATTAGGCGGTAACGTATATATTTCTTCGCACATCTTGATTAATGCCAATACTACAGTACTGTCCTTACCACCGCTAAATGATAGATAACATTTACCACCGGTATCATGATATAACGCCTCTATGCGCTCCATTGCCTTTACTATTTTTGTATTATCCGTGGTTATCTCTCTCCTTCCTCGTACTGCTCGGCTGTCAGCCCTCTCTTTTTCCAATCCAACAAAATACGGTCAACATAATCAACACTGTTTTTATCCTGTACCAACATTTCCCTGAATGCATAACGTAATAGCTTATCGTCATACTCCTCTTTCCATTGGCAGATTATTTGCAGTTCCCTTTGTGATAATAAGCGGTTAAAGCGTTCTTCATACAATTCTATGATTGGTGTACCATATAACTTTTGTTGTTCCTGCTCTTTTTCTTCAAGCTGTTTTTCAACATCCGGGAAAGGAGAAACAGGAAGGCTGTTTATATTACTTAAAAGATTATTTTCTTTATTGTATTTATTATCTTTATTATATTGTGGTTGATTGATGGTTATTTGTTGGTTATTTGTTGGTTGCTCATTGGTTGTTTGTTGGTTATCCTGCTGGTTGCTTGACTGGTCTTTACTTAACCTGTTAGGCTGATATTTGTCGTAGTTTACTACACTTATGACCGTTTCCTTGTTGGTTGTTTTTCTGGTTATTTCTTTAGTGTCTACTAGTTTGCCCAACGCTGTTCTAACCTGCTGTTCTGTCAACCCTGTTTCTAAAGATAAATTTTTTCGGGATGTCACAAAACTTCCTCGTTCTATGGTCCTCCCTTTATATTTCTGAGCTCTGTAATTAGCTCTGATCAAACAATGTAGGAACAGTGTTTTCACAGGCACATCCTTGTACCATTCCCATTCAGCGAATTTACGGAATAAATTCACATATGTTCCTAATTCTTCCAATCCTCACCACCTCAATCTGTTAGCTTTCTGCGATTATAATCACGCACTTGCTGTTGTCTATCTCAATGCGCGTTTCTATGCAGGTAGTATTTGCATTTACAATCTCAATCGCTATTAAATAATCATTCAATATCTGCTCAGGCACTGACCTCTCAATGAGTTTTTTAACTTCTTCCCACTTCATGTTTACCTCCTACAATTCCGCAAATTCCTTTTCCTTCTGCTCTAATTCAGCTGTTAATATTTCCCGTAACTTTGTATCAATTTCTATCGTCGTATAATTTTTGTGTCCAACGTGCTGTCTGTACACACCGTTCCAAATATAAAGAGTTTCGTCCCCTAGCATTTCTCTTATGCAGCAAATTTCTTCGTCCAGTTCCACTGCCTTGTCCAAAGTTTCTTTATTCATTTTACGTCTCCTTTATCTCAATATTGTATATCTCTGCCATCATGCGCCGTTTCAAGCGGTACACAGGCGTTTTTACTCCTTTGGCATCCTCCACTATCAGCTGACCGTTTCCGTCGTTATACGTAAAGTCTGCTATGTATCTGATGGGCATGCCATACTTACTCTTTGGTATTAGCTCAAACGGCACCTGCAGGCGGAGATTTGTTATCTCCCCTGCCTGCTCCAGTAGCCGTAATTCTTGGTATCTCTTAGCTTCATGCTTACTGTCAAACTTAATTCCGTCTACCTCTGTCTTAACCGCTCCGTATTTGCTCTTTTTGGGCTTTGTGGGTGGTGTTTGTACGGAGGTATACTTGCGTCCGTCTGGGTAGTTAATCATCATCAAACACCTTTAATTCGCCTTTTTTGATAAAATATTCCATTTTCTTATCAATAGCAAAAGGTGATAAGTGATTCTCTTGTATGAATACCTCATTGCCTATCGTGTGACACTTTATATGACATCCCCTGCACAAAGGCAAGGCGCGTTTACCAACATGCGATATCTTATGACGATTGTTTCCTGCACCGACCGCATCAACATGGTGTATATCGGCATGTTTCCCACATATTACGCATCTTCTTTTTAAAGCTAGTGCATATGATTGCTTTTCGTCGAATGTATATTCGTAGTCCGTAATAATCTTCTTAGCAAACGGTATCTCGTTATATATGCAGTAGTCAATAATGGCCCGTATTAAGCCGTTTGCGTAGGTCATGCTGCAGGAAGACAGACTTTCCACTTCTATTTCCATTACTGATGCATACTGTTGTTGTAATTCCATTCTCACCCATTCCGAATCATAGCCTGTATATCGTGCTATCTCTCCGCATAAAGCGAAGATAAAACGCCTTTGTTTATCTGTTATATGCCGTCTATCAATGAGCTTTATATCAACTTCCAGCGTATCTCCACAATCAAGAAACATTTCATCCGTTTGTTTTAATGCAACGGCATCTATGCAATAGACACCGTTGCGCTTATACAACTTGCTCATTGCTTAGAAAGGAAGATCATCATCCCTTATATCCAGATGACTTGCATATGCCTGCTGTGGTGTAAATCCGCCAGAAGGTGCGCTTGTCTTTTTTAGCAGCTTGTCTTCCGGAATTGTTACGTTGTTAATTTCAGAGACAGCCCTCACATACATACACTTAGTAGAAAATTTTGATTCTCCTTTATCATTCAGATATTCTTCCCTACCGAATACGCCACAGAATTTCTTTCCTTTCAGGCTTCCTTCATCCCAAGACCATATGTATCCAGGATTAGATTCCAGTATCCGGTTGATGAAAGCTTTGAAATATGGATTTGACTGTTCTGTTCCATACCCCTGATAATATGTACCTCTCCACTTTGCATTCGGGTCTTTCTTTCTATCCGCTGCAAGCATTGCACCATAATAACCTGGTTGTTTATCTTCTGGTGCGAAGTCATATGCTATAACGAGCATCTTGTTTCCACTTTTAGATACTTCTGTGCGCGCGCCAACGATTGCACATATGTGTCCGCCTAACTCAATTTTTTCAAAACTTCCAGCTTCTTCTAATTCATTCCATCCGTTGATTGGTTCCATTTTATCCTCCTACTTAACTGTTAATGACGTTTTCTCTACTAAACTACAGCCAGACACGTCAATTCCTTGTTTCAGTGCTGCACCGATTTCTTTCTTCATCGGCGATGTTTCTGTTTTCACTTTTAAATATTCTTTAGGTATGAGAATTTCTGCATCAATAGAAACTGACTTTGTGTTTCTCGTACTTATGGTGTTTCTGGCGGTAACAAGTTTCTTTTTACCACGCATCATCAACGCATTTAACAAGTATTTTTCCAAATGATCGACTCGCTTCTGGTCTGAATCATTTTTCATTTTAAGAGCATCGATTTCTTCTTTTCTTGCCTTGATCAGTGCCTTCACCTCTTTAATCAAACAGCCGATATTATCAGCTTTTACTTCAAATTCTTCTTTGATTGCATCCAATTCCTCATCTGTAAACAGAATCTCTCCTGTTTCTGGATCAACTCTTTCAAACAGCCGCAAGTATGCTGCATTGATTTCATATAAACTTCTCGTCATGTCAATACTCCTCCAATACTTTGATAACTTCCATAATGTCATTATCAATTTCATCCTCTTCAAATGCTCCCATAGGCGTTTTTGCTGTGCTGTTCTTGGCATGTGTCTCGAATACATAGCGTCCGCCTGCAGCTTTTGCATTAAGGATGGTTGTGAATTTGCTTTCAAGACAAATTTTGTCAATCTTTTTTCCACTTGTTTTGATGCGAGTAAACATATAACCGCTATCGTCACGTTCTGTCTGCGCATGTGCTGTAAATATGATATTGAGATCATCGCGCAGCGTAGGAGCTGTGTCCACCATATTCCATATACACTGTGCAAGATCCATCCACTTGTCGTAGCCTTTTTCTTTGCATCTGCGCATTTCATCGCCCACCATAATGCCATTGATTGTATCAATGACTACATATTTGATTTCTGGACGCTTGTCGCTGATTTTGACAAGCATACGCATAATTTTGTCTGCATCATCGCTGACCATGTAGTTCTTATTGTCTGCATTGTATTCATTGCGCCAGCCTTTCCAGCTGAGACCTTTTTTATCACAGTCAATATATACTGCTTCTTCCGGTGGAAGATTGCGCATTGCGGTCGTTTTACCACTTCCGCTCTCTCCCATAACACATATTACTTTGCTCATACACTTTTCTCCTGAATTTCTTCCAGAAGGCCTTTCATTTCCTCCTGATAATCGTCTGTTTCAATGTATGTCTTATACTGGTTGATTTCTTTTAAGACATTTTCAATCTCGTTCTCTTCCAGCCTGTCCATGACTGTTTGATACCTTGCATCATCACCTATTGATTCTGCAAACACGAGATAAAAGTCAGTCAGCAAATGATATTCGTATGCGCTGCGTAGCCTCTGAATGTATTCATCGTTTTGCTTGTTATCGTCTACATACTTGTCAATATACGCCTCTCTAATTTTCTCGTTTGTAACGCCTTCGTCGTCCAAAAATTCGGATGCTAAGGCAGTTAATTTCTCTATTTCGATATCACCCTGCTGTTTAGCATCTATATATACGGGTAAATCTTCAAGCACATGGTTCCTTTCGTGATAATTGATCATTCTGATTATAGCTCCGTTTATGCTTTTAATAAGAAATTCGATACTGCTGCATTTGAGGGAATATGATATATCCTCTTGATCTCCCCATGTATTCGGTCTACTGTTGTCCCGCAGGTTCAGGCGAAACACAATTCTCATATTTTCCGTTTCGATTCTCACTAATTTGATAGTGATGACAAAATCCTTATACTCAAACAGCGTCCATGTTTTCTGCCATAATGCAGGGTTAAGATAATTCTTGATGATAAAACTGTAGTCCATTTTCCAGACTTTTATTGCTGGTAACATATCTCTTCCTCCTTAAAATATTTCTTGTGTTGATTTTGTGCTACGCTCAGTAGCTGTCATAAGTGTGTAATCTT
>SKEP01001531.1_pt1 | contig 12149 bp, 13 predicted proteins | sample 4826901 | NCBI WGS metagenome assembly SKEP01 (sample SAMN11008806, study PRJNA524170) | human gut metagenome | biome: Human fecal sample; material: Feces; isolation source: fecal sample from pouch patient p4, p43, p49, p54, p55 | host: Homo sapiens | place: Israel: Tel-Aviv | collected 2014-03-20
AGATAGAAAAGCTCATAAGAGAAACTCCAGATGATGTTATGAGAAAACTTCGTCAATCTCAAACTGTCTCACTAAGGGGAGCTGGCTATTACTTAGATATTAATCATTTTGAAGATGATAAGGTTGAACAGATTGTCACCAAATATGGCATTAATCACGAGTTTAATAATGATTTTCTAAAATACTTCCAATATATGGGAAGTATCGATATTAAGCTAGAATTTAATAGTGATAATGTTAGTGAAGAACGTAAAAAACAGATCAGTGATGTTCGATTGCAGGTTGTTAATGATTGGGCAGAAAAGTATAGTTGGGATCAACTTAGTAAAGAAATTGATATTGCTAGTCGAAATAGGGGTGAATCTAAAGATGTAATTTTGCGTGAAATAGATAAGCCAACAAGATTAGAGTTTTTAGCGTCAATTATTATGAAAAAGAGTTTAAAAGATGCTCGTGTTATTCCTCATTATAAAGTTGATGATGCAGGAATACCTTATGACACAGCAAGCGGTGGTAGTAAGAAAAGTATTGGAACTGATATAGATGTTATTGAAAATCATGTTCATGCTCTCTTAGAACCAACAGTTGCAGAGTCTAGAAGCTTCCAAGTGGAGCATGAAATTCCTTCAATTACCCACCATATTAAGCAAACACTAAAACAAGAAAGAAACGATGGAAATGAACATAAAAACCACTTTGCAATCTTTCTTGCAGGAAGAATTAATGGTGATGTAGGATTTGAAGTTGCGGTTAGAAAGGAACTTTCTAAGGGTAAGGTTAGCATCTATCCATGGGAAACTCATGATTATGTGGAAAAAGCGAAAGTAGCTGAAAAACTAACAGATTATGCTATCATTAGGCCGTATGCTCGTATGCAATCTCTATAAATTATTCAACTGAATATATGCTATAATAATTATAGAGATATGTTGTCGAGTGCATGGCACATGACAAACACAAAAGCCTTCAGCAAGGTCCTAAGTTGCTGAAGGCTTTTTGCGTAGCTAGAGTCGTTCGGTTACACTAATATCAATGTTTACGGTTGTTTAGCCACCACGTAAACCACACGATAATAAGTGCATTGACAAGTTGAGATATGTTGTCGATTAAATCGTGCATGGCTCTCACCCCCTCTCTGCATGACAAGGGTGACGAACGACCTAATAAGTATAGCAGATTAGGAGGCTTTATATGAACTACGACATTAATGAGTTATTAAACACCCCTGAAGATGAATACCATGATTTTAAGGCCCAATGGTATTCTCAAAGTGATAAAGCAGAATTAATAAAAGATATTTTCAGTTTCGTAAATACCTCACATCACAAAGATTGTTATTTAATTATTGGGGTAGACGATGACCATAATATAGTAGGTATTGAAAATGATGAAAATAGATTAAATACACAAAAACTTACGGATTTTCTTCATTCCCTACCTATAGCTAATTCTCATACACCAAAAGTAAAGGTTACATCAGTTACGATAGAAGACCACTTAATAGACATTATTATCATTAAAGATACGGTAGACGTTCCCGTATACCTCGATGAGGACAAAAGGCCTAAAAAATGTAATGCTGTTATTCACGCCGGTCAAATTTTCGCAAGAGAAAATGATACTAATACTTCTACTAAAGAATCAGCCAGTGATTACTTAGCCGAGCGTCTTTGGAAAAAAAGATTTGGTTTAGACTTACCTATACAACAGCAATATAAGGTCAAATTACAAGATACAGCTAATTGGGAATATTTTGAAACAGATAAAGTAGGATTTCTTTACAATGTTGATCCAGATTATTGTATGTTCCTTGAAGACGATGGCGAAAATCGATATAAAGTAGAATCATATGCTTTAGGACAATTCCGAGCACGAATGGATTGGCAGAAATTGATATTAAAATACAGAAATAGAACCATAGCTGAGTTTTTGGTAGTATTTTTAGACGGAGCTAGATTTATGACACTTACACCTAATCTAGGTGCTATAGAACCTCTTAGTGAGACACCACTTACGTTTCAATACTTTATTGCCGATTCTTTAGAATTTTCAGTAGAAAAGTTATTTTTATCAATGAAACAAGGCCCAACAGCTCCAGATGGGTTCCAAAAATTGAATCTACTTCAACGTATAGTAATTTTTGATAATGGTAAGCAAATGAAGCAGGTACAGAAAGAACTATCAGACAAAAAAGAATATATTAAAAATCAATGTACTCCATCACAAGAAGAAATTGATCAATGCCACTCTCTACTTAGCCTGGATTTTAATAGTAAAGAGAGAGAAATACAGCAATCAAATCTCAAACATATGTGTCAGGAAGCAAATGTAAGTCAATTTATTATTAGATATTTAAAATCAAAATAGGGACCATTTTTAATAAATAACCCCTAAAGAATGTTGCTATGTCAAGCCCCTGTATTCTACAATCAGAATATAGGGGCTTTTAATTTATATATACAAAAAGTAGCCCCTAAATAAGGAGCAAAAATTACTATGAAACAGCTTGTATTACCCATCAAAGATACCAACGTCCTCCACGAAGTTGAAGATACTTTACTCCATAATTTTCGTGAAGGACGCCGGAATTACACAATTTTCCAGGTTGGCAAGGCCACTCTGCTTCGAGTGAGTGATGTGTTGGCTCTCAGACGCAACGAAATCTATAAAACTGATGGGGACATCAAGAAAAATGCTTATATTCGCGATAAAAAGACCGGAAAACCTAATATTTTATACCTTAAACCAGTAAAACAAGACTTAATCGACTATTTTAACTGGCTAAACAAGCAAAATATTCAATCGGAGTGGCTTTTCCCCTCCTCACGGGACCATTCTCGGCATATCACAGAAAAGCAGTTTTACAAAATCATGGCTAGAACTGGTGACTTACTAGGAATTAACTACCTTGGGACCCACAGCATGAGAAAGACAGGTGCCTACCGTGTTTACACGCAAACCCATTACAATATTGGCCTGGTGATGAGCCTTCTAAACCATACATCTGAAGCTATGACCTTAAAGTATCTGGGATTGGACCAAGTTAGCCGTGAAAAAATGCTCGATGAAGTTAATTTTGATTAAGCAGTAACCTCACAATCTCACTCGTTAATCAGGTTAGGTTTAGTCATAAACCGGTCTGATTAACGAGTCCAGCAAGCGGTAGCGCGGTAGAATACCAAATATGTTCTATTTTTTGATTTTGTGTGTCATTTGTCATACAATATAGGCGAGGTGATTAGTATGGACGCAAGAGTAGATAGTCGTATCCCAGTTGACGTTAAAGAAAAGGCTAGCAAAGAGTTAGCCGCTCATGGGCTATCCATTTCTAGTTTTATTCGTATGACCTTATCTTCTGTAGCTAACGATGGCCTACCAAAGTATTGGGGGATTCCTAATGCAGAAACCATGTCATCAATTAACGAAGCAGTTGATGATTTAAGTAAACACAAGCTAAAAGGCGCTTCTTCTTATAATGAACTGGAGAAATTGTTAGATGAGTAAAGTTATCCCAACCAACTATTTTAAGAAGCAGCGTAAAAAGGTAAAGAAGAACCCACGTTGGCATAGTATTTTCCATGGAGAAGTTCCATTTCCAGATGACCATCGCTCGCCATGGGAATATGTAATTAATTGCTTTCTAAATGATGAACCAATTCCCGATTATTTTTACGAACACTCAATTACTTTGACGGCACAGCAAAAAAGCCAAATTAAGAATCGTTTGGGTTCCCTTAGTCAGGTTGAAATTAAAGGATTAGACCTTCACTTTGACGGTCATAATGGCGACCATTTATTGCTATATATTCGAACTAACCAAGGAATCGTTTATTTAGTTGGTATTGGGACCCATTCTGACTTATTTTAATTATACTCAATCAAATTACAACATTGGTCTAGTCATGCATTTATTAAATCATTCTAGTGAGGCTATGACGCTGACTTATCTTGGTTTAGATCAAGCAAGTCGTGAAACCATGTTAGATCAAATTGATTTTGGGTAAACTCATGCCCTAATTAGACTCAAGTAATACTTTAGTGACTGATCAAGCTAAAATTTGGTCGTGCATGGATGATACCAAAAGATGCAGAAAAACCCGTTGATGGACGTATGAAAACAAGGAACAAACAGGAGGAGAATCATGGAATTTAATGAAAAGCTACAACAGCTTAGGACTGGAAAGAACTTAACGCAGGAACAACTTGCGGAGCAATTATATGTATCAAGAACAGCCATTTCAAAATGGGAAAGCGGCAAGGGTTACCCTAACATTGAGTCGCTCAAGTGTATTTCTAAATTCTTTTCTGTGACCATAGATGAACTGCTATCGGGCGAAGAACTGATTACACTTGCCGAAACTGAAAATCGTTCCAACTTGAAAAAAATTTACAGTTTAATTTATGGAATATTAGATATGATGGCGGTTACTTTTATACTTTTGCCGTTGTATGGTAACCTTGTTGACGGATATATTTATTCTGTCAATCTACTTTCATTTACAGACACTACCCCAATATATCTTGCAATCTATTGGATTGTTTTTATTGTTTTGATTGCACTTGGGATAGCGAAACTGATGTGTGTTTGTTTTGAAAAGGAATCATGGAGCAACATAATCACAAAATACTCTCTCGTGCTGAGTACGCTTTTTATCTGCTTCTTCGCTGCGGCAAGACAATCCTATGTAACCGCCCTTATGTTTCTGCTATTTGTTGCTAAAATATTTGTCTGGATAAAGCAAACCCAAACAAAGTAAAATGCCATAAACCCTTTAAAATAGGCTCTGACACGATAAGTGTCGGAGCTTTTTTCGTGCTGACATCTATTGTGTCGGCATTGTGACGGTAGATTTCTGACTTCTATGCAATACTCGTGGATAATAAAATTGTGGTCAGCGAAAACAAGAACAGCAACCCACGGAAAGGAGAATCAAATATGGATTATATCATTGAAACAGAAAATCTTACGAAGCGATACGGAACAGCCACCGTTGTCGATAAGGTAAATCTTCATGTGCCAAAGGGCAAAATTTATGGTTTGCTCGGCAGAAACGGAGCAGGCAAAACCACAACAATGAAAATGATGTTGCAGCTTGCTTTCCCAACGGAGGGAACGGTACGCTTGTTTGGCACAAACTATAAGGAAAATATCCATACCCTTTATAGCAAAGTAGGCTCTATTATCGAAACACCGGGATTTTACAGTAATTTAACAGGGTATGAGAATTTGCAAATTCTCGCTAAACTGCGAGGGGGAGTATCTAAAAGTGGAGTAGAAAAAGCTCTTGAAGTTGTGGGGCTGCATAAGGAGAAAAGAAAAGTCTTTTCCGATTATTCCCTCGGAATGAAGCAACGGCTTGGTATTGCCGCCGCCATTATGCACGAGCCGGAGCTTTTAATACTTGACGAACCGATTAACGGACTTGACCCCATTGGAATAGTTGAAATACGCTCATTTTTATCTGAACTTAGTCACAATCATGGCATTACCATTTTTATCTCAAGCCATGTTTTAAGCGAGATTGAACAGATAGCAGATATTATCGGCGTTATGCACGAGGGGCATTTAGTAGAGGAAGTGAATATATCCGAGCTTCACAAAAGGAATCGAAAATACATTCAATTTGATTTATCTGACAGTGAGATAGCCGGAAAGATTTTAGAAAACCACTACCACATGACGGATTTTACAGTGCAGGACGGTACGGTGAGAATTTATGACTTTAGCCAAAGTGTTGGAGAAATCAATCGAGAATTTGCACGAAATGGACTGCTCGTGACAAGGATAAATGATAGTGAGGAAAACTTAGAGGACTACTTTTCTAAACTGATTGGAGGTGGCGGTATTGCTTAATCTTATTTCTTGTGAATTATTAAAACTAAAGCGTTCAAAAATGGTGCTAATTAGTGTGGCAGGGGTATTATCTACCCCACTTTTGATGTTAATAGAAGCCTTGCAAACACATTTTGATAAGCCGGAGATTATCTTTACCTTGTCTGACATATACAGCGACAGTGTACTGTATATCATGCTGCTGGTAAACATTATGATATATGTGGCAATTGCAGCTTACTTGTTTAGCAGAGAGTACACAGAAAGCACACTCAAAACCATATTGCCCATACCCATTTCAAGGACAAAACTATTAATTGGAAAATTTTGCACCCTGCTTCTTTGGATTGTTATGCTCACCCTTGTAACATGGGCAGGTATATTTATCGCTTGTGGGCTATATCACGCTGTCTTTACATTGGAGGGATATAGCTTACTAGTGGCAATAGTATGGCTCCCCAAGTTTTTGTTTGGCAGTATCCTGATGTTTTTAACAGTTTCTCCTTTTGTGTTTGTTGCTATGAAAACAAAAGGATTTGTCGCCCCGATGATTGGCTCTGCCGTGATTGTCATGGGAAGTGCCGCACTTTCAAATCAAGAATGGGGAGCGTTGTATCCGTGGACAGCCACCTATTTCTTGGTGCAGGGTAAACTTCAGAGTACCGGCTATCCTACACTGCTGTCTGTATCTATTATTATTCTTGTATCAGCAGTTGGTTTTCTTATGACCTTTCATCATTTTAAAAAGGAGGATTTGAAATAATGGTACTTGATTTTATAGAAATTTAGAAAGAAGTTTTGCCCATGATGTCTCCAAAAAGCATTGCTCGTTGGCAAGAACTGAAAGCCAAGAAGTTAAACGGCCGCACAGTTCCAGAAGATATGGAATATAAGAAACTGCAAATGAAACATGACGCTGACGTTTTAGCATTAAACGAACTAAAATGGAAAGCTGAATTAGCCGAAGCTATCATGATTTCATCAATGAATAACAGCAATACTAAGTCTGTGTTAGATGATGTTATTCAATCCGAAATTGGCGAGGAAAAGAAGCCATATTCTCGGAAAGATATTGCTGATTTTGTGAACGCCTTTTTAGCAAAAGCTAAACAAGAAGTGACTACACAAAATCACAAGCAGCCATTGGGAAGTAATCCATTAAATAATAATGAATTACCCAATGGCTCAAAACACAGCAACTAATTGTTGATGCTGTTTTGAATAAAATTCCCTTTGCCTAAAGGCATTGGGAATTTTTTATTTTGGCGTTACCTTTTGATTAAAAGGTAATATTTAATTTTCAAATGCAATCTTGAAAATTAAATCAATGGTTATTAGGAAATGTGTTCCTAATTCCCTCGGAAGAGCGACTGACAAAATGGGGTTACTCCATTTTGACTAGGGAGCTAGTAAATTGGATAAGTTAACCACTTTACTTATTACCGAATATGTTACAATGATGGTAGCAAAACTACGATATGGGTGATGATAATATGTCGATTAAATGCACGGTAACAACTGACTTACAAACCAAGGATAAGAACGGTTATTCTGGCATTCAAAAGCACGTTGAACATGATAAAAAGATTAATCACACTAACCAAGATATTGTGTTCAGCGAAACTCAATTTAATCAATATGATAAATCTCCGAAAACACGAGCAGCAATCGACCAATGGAACAATGAACATTTCAAAGACTATGTTGAGGAACACGATAAACATCAACGTGAAAAGGGACACGCAGAACGGCAATACGGCAGTGTTAAAAACTACCTAAAACGGAAAAAGAAGGCGACCGCTGTATTAACCATCGGTAATATGGAAGTTCAAAGTAAATTAATGCAACAATTCTGTCCTAAGACTTCCTATCAGGAAGAAAAGTTGCCGGACGGTACTACGCACTTAGTTTTCAAATTAAAGGACCAAAATAACCAACCAATCCCAGATAATATTGCGGTTGCCAAGCAGTTTTATGGCTGCTTCAATCGAGCCTTAATTAAAGCCACCAATAACAATGTTGGGTGGACACTTAAAGATAAATCACGAGTTAATGTTGGCGATTATTTACATCGAGGTCGCTACGCCACCAATAATGATGAAATGGGAATCTCTCACATTCATTATGAAGTAGCTACCTTTGGCATGACCCGAGGGGGTAAAAAACGGGCAGCACATGTCACTAATTCATTAAACCAAGCCTTAGTAAGTCTCCATCACGCCGTTACAGGTAAATACTGTTCCGGACGTGACGCTACGAAATGGTTTCGGGCCAACATGGACCAATTCGCCTTAAAATGCCTCGAAGATGAACTACATAAGACCTACAAAGTGCCTCAAAATAAAAAAATCCTCGATTTTGAACGTAAAACCAAGGAAGATAAGGCCGTACAAACTGGTCTTTCCATGGAACAGTTAAAAGCTCAACATCAGGAAATCGCTGACCACCAAAAAGCAGTTCAGTCACTACAAAGCCAAGCTGATAACTTAACTAACCAAAAGAATGATGTCCAATCACAAGTTGCAACCGTCACTCAGAACCTAAAGAGCATCTACGAAGCCGCCACAGGCCACCAGGCGGTCGATAAAGACGGTAACGACCTTTCACCCCTAGCAATGGCAAACGGCATTACAAAGGCTGCTAGAAGCTCTCAGAAGGATAAACAACAAGCTGAAAAAGACGCTGACGCTGCCCAAGAAAAGCAAACAGCCGCCGAAAATCAACAAAAGTAATTGGACCAACAACTAGCTCATCAACGCCAACAATTACAAACCCTGCAAAATCAGATTAGCGACGCTGACAAACAGATTAAGCAGCGCAAGCTCCAGCGTATCAAAGCCGCTCAACAAGAAATTGACCAAAACGACTTACTCGATAACAACGATCAACCAATTACAGTAACCGAAGCTAATGTAACCCAAATGGAACAGGAATTAGATTCCTGGCGTCAAGAAGAGCGAGATAATTGGGAAACAGATAAACAAGACTATCAAGATGAACTTGATAACCTAAACCAAGAAATAATCACTGCCCGTACTACCAAAACTGAATTATCAACTACCAACCAACAATTAACCATCCAGAATCAGCAACTCCAGAATGAGAATACAACCGTACAAAACCAAATTAACGACTACAAAAACCAATTAGTCGATACCATTGCCGAAAATGCCCCTGAACACAAAGTTGACTCATCATTATTAAAGCCAAATGAAAAAGCTCAAGCGGTTATTACCAACACCGGACGACAGCAACATTTACGCCAGCCACTTAAATACCTGATGGACACCGTTACCGAAGTCCTACAAAAAGTCAAAACCGAAGCTACCAAGTTTATTGACCATGTTGTCAAAATCCTAATAGCTTCTAACGGTAATCAGTCACCTAAAAATCTACAAAGTCGAGAACTAGATCCATCAAGCATCACAGCCTCAGACAAACCAATTGACCATCTCAAAGAGAAACAATTACAAAACGACCCTGCCGTTAAACTCAAAAAAGCTATCCTGTCCGCCAATAGCGAACAACTACAAAAGGTTGACCAGCAAGTCAAACAATCACTTAAACAACAAGTCGAAGATGACATTGAATATTAATAATCAGTACTACACTGCATCAAAATAAAACGTAATACATGCACAATATACACACTAATTTTCGACCAAAAACTGCAACAACAGTCATAAACCTAGCAAATAAAGCTACTTAAACATTAATCATAGAGACAGATACTACATCTAATACAAAACAGGTCTAGTACCATACCCACCCATCCTTAACTTTCACTAAAGGAAGAGCAAGCTTCTGCAAGAAACTTGCTCCAGCTTGCTCTCTCGATACCTAGCCTGTCTGTGGCTAAAGTATCAAGAGAGCAATGCTCTCTCAGTCAACCCCAGAGTATTAATGGTCAATTGACAATAGAACATTATCAACTCACTATTAACACTCTAGCAGACAGTTTAAGCGCACTCCGCCCTTGCCCCTTGCTATTCCTCTCTATATCCCTGTTAGGCGGGCGGTTTTTTGTTTCTAATCATCGTCTTACAATTGCGATTTTCGGCGATAAACACGTTAAAACTCGCGGTAATAGAAGGGTTGTCCGTAGCATTTTCGAAGCTTCCGGCCACTCTTTTAGTGCCGTGTGATAAGCACTGGGATTGGCGTTCCCATGGTTGTTAACTACAATTCCTACACGTCCAAGGAATCACGAGCGATTTCGAGATGCGACTACGATGCAGAGCTGCTGCTGGCGAGTTTACCGGGTGCGACCCAAAAGAAAAACCAACTAGCGATTAACTAGTCGGCTCTCGTTACTTTTAGGGTTTAATTTCAGTGATAGTTTTGTAGTGTTATATCTTGAAATATCTATCTATTTCCTCTACAATAATTGTATTAAAGAAATAGACAACCCCGGTTTAACTACTTGGTCTAGTTAATCGGTAGCTCGTTAAAGTACGCCAATACTTTAACGGGCTTTTTCTTTACTCTGATTATTCAATTAGTAAACATTAAATTGCTTACTCGTTAAGTATAAACGTATTAAGCCATAAATAGCAACAACAATTATATGCTAGAAGTAGCAAAAGATTTCGATATCAATAGTTTCAATTCAGCAAGAAGGTCGGAAGATTGTCGGATATACGCTTGATATTACGCCGATTAAGACAACCGTAGCACTTTAACGCTTATTTTCGATTATTAAAGAAGTGGTTCAAGATGAAGAAGTCAGTTAATCCGTTGAGGTATCCATTGTCATAGTCGGCATCACTATCGGTATATGTGTCATTTCCACTGAAGACAATAATAAGACATTTAATTATCGGCCAAATGATTAATATGGCGATTGTCAGCTGGTAGAGAATGCAGTATAGATAGTGACCAGTTCGTTGAAACTCTATCAGTGGTTTAGATTGTCGTTCTGCGAATTTAGTAATTGCACTGGCTTGCAATGTGGGAATGTGGCTATGTAGACCAAAAACAAGAAATCCTTTATGCCAATATCTATTAGGAAAAGTATCAATATCGGCGGTTAAAGGTGAGTAGCTGGAGGAATCAGCATAGAACGAGGTCTTGCCAGTTGATGTATTATAGGCAATTACATTGATATTACCCTGATGCATGATTTCTGCGTTCTTTTTATCGTTTCCTGATAAAACAGCATTTACCGATGCGTCACTTTCTTTAGTTGATATTCGGTCAGCAATCTCTCTTGAAATCCGGTTATCCTCAGTAGCAAAGTATCGCTTATTTGAGAACTTGTACTCAGTATCGGGGTTCTTACTATAGATGAATAGGAATAACCGTTGAGCTCGTGAACCTTTATTCATCTTCTCGTTTAACCGGTTAATTCGTTCAACTTGAGAATCAGAAAGAATATGATTTTGGTCGTATACATATTGTCCGCGATTTGTGTTAGGACTGATTGAGGCATTTACATGCACTGTTAGGGCATACCAGAATAGTATAGATACCAAAATTATTTCACCGATGACCGATCTCTTTTGATATTTAGACATTACCAAAGTCGCCACCAACCTTTCTTGGTGGTTGTTTTTGGGTCTGAGTATTCTTCTGTGGGACTTTGAGATGGAGTTGACTCTTTATCTGTCTCGGAGGTTTCCCCGTCTACTATAGGCTTGTCATTGGCTCCTGTAAGAGCCTTAACTTGTCGTTCGAGACCCAGGTGAAGTTTCTGGGCTTGGTCTGCTAATTGATGGGCAGCTGATATTTGTTCATCTTTTGTTTTCAACTGGTCAGTTAGGATGTCATTGTCATGGACTAGCTGTTCGTTAGCTTGTTTAAGTTGCTGAACCTGTTCACGCAGAAGTTCAACGATTTCGTCACGCTTTTCAGCTTTATGGTTAGTGAACTTCTCTTTTTCTTCCTTCCCCTTACCGCTAACGTAATGTTTAATAACAAATTCCTTATCTTTCAAGGAATAGAACTTCTTCCCTCGCTTTTCCGTCTTTACGGGACATAAGTTATTGGTTTCGGCAAATTTATCAAAAGTAGAACGGGCAATTCCTGCATCTTTTATGATTTCATTAATGGTATATAGCCTTTCTTCCGACATATTCCCGACCTTCTTCCGACGTATAAATGTGTAGTGATGTTAATCTGATTATGTCTATTCTAACATAATGATAACGGACTATCTTACAGGAGAGAAATACGAAGGAAGAAGATCAAGCGGAATCCCTCCCACTCCTTATATATTTCTTTCTGTATACATTGAATTTGTATTTAGTAAAATGCAGACAACACCACGGATCGGCTTTTGGCTGGACAATTCCAACCAAACACCGCAGCAGACAGT
>SKEP01001532.1_pt1 | contig 12148 bp, 6 predicted proteins | sample 4826901 | NCBI WGS metagenome assembly SKEP01 (sample SAMN11008806, study PRJNA524170) | human gut metagenome | biome: Human fecal sample; material: Feces; isolation source: fecal sample from pouch patient p4, p43, p49, p54, p55 | host: Homo sapiens | place: Israel: Tel-Aviv | collected 2014-03-20
ACTAAATAATTAATGACAAAAAATTGAGGATATTGATAAGAGTGAATATCCTCTGTAAAAGCTGTCAGTAGACAGTTTTTTTAATAAGTTAAAGAAAAGATGTAATTTTTCTTTGTACTCGAAATTTTCTATTCAATTTGATATAATTATATTAATACTGAATATTTAGGAGAAGATATGGCTGTAAAACGTTTAATTGAAACTTTTGTTCCGGAAAATTATAAAATTTTCCTTGATATTGACCGTAAAACTAAGAAAATAAAAGGTCAAGTGGCAATTACTGGGGAAGCAAAAGATACTGTTGTTGCCTTTCATGCCAAAGGATTACACTTCAACAAAGTTCGCGCTTTTAGTGTTGATACAAACTTCATTGAAAATGAAGAAGATGAAGAAATTGTTGTTAAAATTGGTGAAACAGGGCGCGTGACTGTTTCATTTGAATATGAAGCCGAATTGACTGACAACATGATGGGAATCTATCCTTCATATTATGAAGTCAATGGTGAAAAGAAAATGCTAATTGGCACACAGTTTGAAAGCCATTTTGCTCGCCAAGCTTTCCCATCTATTGATGAACCAGAAGCGAAAGCAACTTTCGATTTGTCAGTAAAATTTGATGAAGAAGAAGGCGACATCATTGTTTCAAATATGCCAGAACTCTTGAATATTAATGGAATTCACGTTTTTGAACGGACAGTTAAAATGAGTTCTTACCTTTTGGCTTTTGTATTCGGTGAACTTCAATATAAAAAAGGAAAAACAAAATCTGGTGTTGAAGTAGGTGCCTTTGCAACGAAAGTTCATAGTCAAGCAGCACTTGATTTCCCACTTGATATTGCTATTCGTTCAATCGAATTTTACGAAGATTATTATCAAACACCCTATCCACTTCCACACAGCTGGCATATTGCCTTGCCTGACTTCTCAGCAGGAGCAATGGAAAACTGGGGATGTATCACTTATCGTGAAGTTTGCATGTTGGTTGACCCTGAAAATGCAACCATTCAAAGTAAACAATATGTGGCAACAGTTATTGCCCATGAATTGGCTCACCAGTGGTTCGGTGACCTTGTAACTATGCAATGGTGGGATGATTTGTGGCTCAACGAATCATTCGCTAACAACATGGAATATGTTTGTATGGATGCTTTGGAACCAAGTTGGAACGTTTGGGAATCATTCTCAATTTCAGAAGCCAATATGGCATTGAATCGTGATGCAACTGATGGAGTTCAATCTGTCCACGTTGAAGTAACTCACCCAGATGAAATTGGAACACTTTTTGATCCAGCAATCGTCTATGCTAAAGGTTCACGCTTAATGGTTATGCTTCGTAAATGGCTCGGAGATGAAGACTTTGCTGCTGGCTTATCCCTTTATTTCAAACGCCATCAATATGGAAATACAGTTGGAGACAATCTTTGGGATGCCTTGGCTGAAGTTTCTGGAAAAGATGTGGCAGCCTTCATGCACTCATGGGTTAATCAACCGGGTTACCCTGTCGTTACAGCAGAAGTCGTTGATGATACTTTGATTTTGAGCCAAAAACAATTCTTTGTTGGTGAAGGTGTTGACAAAGGACGTTTGTGGAATGTTCCATTGAATACCAATTGGACAGGGCTACCAGACTTGCTTTCTTCTGAAAAAGTTGAAATTCCAGGGTTTGCTGCTTTGAAAACTAAAAACAATGGTAAAGCTCTCTTTTTGAATGATGCAAATATGGCTCATTACATCATTGATTATAAGGGTGCTTTACTGACAGACCTTCTTTCAGAAGTTGAATCTTTGGAGAATGTGACAAAATTCCAAATCTTGCAAGACCGTAAATTGTTGGCTAAAGCAGGTGTGATTTCTTATGCTGACGTTGTAAATATCTTGCCATCATTCACTAATGAAGAATCTTACCTTGTTAATACTGGTTTGAGTCAACTCATTAGTGAGTTGGAACTTTTTGTTGATGAAGATTCAGAAACTGAAAAAGCCTTCCAAAGCTTGGTAGGAAAACTTTTTGCTAAAAATTATGCTCGTTTGGGTTGGGATAAAGTTGCTGGTGAATCTGCTGGGGATGAGAGCCTTCGTGGAATCGTGTTGAGTAAAACTTTGTATTCTGAAAATGCAGATGCCAAAACAAAAGCTAGCCAAATTTTTGCAACACATAAAGAAAATTTAGCAAGTATTCCAGCTGATATTCGTCCAATTGTTTTGAACAATGAAATCAAAACAACTAACTCGGCTGAATTGGTTAAAACTTATCGTGAAACTTATATCAAAACAAGCCTCCAAGAATTCAAACGTGAACTTGAAGGGGCAGTTGCTTTGATTAAAGATGAAAAAGTTATTGCTGAATTACTTGAAAGCTTCAAAAATGCCGATATTGTTAAACCACAAGATATTGCTTTCTCTTGGTTCTATCTTTTGCGCAATGATTTTTCACAAGATGCGGCATGGGCTTGGGAAAAAGCAAATTGGGCTTTCCTTGAAGAAAAATTGGGTGGTGATATGAGTTATGACAAATTTGTCATCTATCCAGGGAATACTTTCAAAACTGCTGATAAATTAGCGGAATATAAAGCTTTCTTTGAACCAAAATTAGAAAACCAAGGCTTGAAACGTTCAATTGAAATGGCAATTAAACAAATTACAGCACGTGTTGCTTTGATTGATAGCCAAAAAGCAGCAGTTGATAAAGCAATTACTGATATTGCTGAAAAATTGTAATTTATAAATAAAAATCACCTTTTAGAGGTGGTTTTTTTATTTATAAATTATTCGTTTGATTTCGCTTTCGATAGAACAATCAAAGCGAGAATAAGGAAGATAAATCCCATAAGAGCAGGAGCAGAATGTCCGAGACTAATGTAAATTTGTCCACCAATTAAAGGACCGATAACGCGTTTAAGTGCTTGAAGAGCTTGACTTCCGCCTTGAAGTTTACCTTGTTCAGAAGAAGTCGCTGATTTTGAAAGTTTGCCATTGAAGGCAGTTCCGAAAATACTATCTCCAAAAGCAAAGATAAACATTGCCAGAATGAAGAGGGGCCACATTTTAGAAAAAGCAGAAAGAGCGAAAAGTAAGTAAGCAATTATTTCGCAGACTATTGCTAGACAGATAAGTTTATCTTCATTAGCTAATTTTAGAAGTCTGGGCATGATGAAAATTTGAGTTAAAATATCCATCAAACCCATGATTGAAATGGCAAGACCAATTAATACAGGTGTCCAAGCAAAACTATCAAGTGAAAACTGACTGATAATAGCTTGGAGCGCACCATTTGGCAACCAAAGTAAGATACCGGCAAAGAGGAGACGATTGAGATTTTTCATGCGTAAGAGCTGAAAAAGTTGGGTGAATGGATTAAGCTGCTTAAGGGAAAAATTTTTTGTGCGATTATTTTCAGGAAGGCTTTCATCCATGACAAAAGCACCATAAAGAAGATTTGCAAGGGAGATGATTGCTCCAAAGTAGAAGGGGACTGAATTTCCAAAATGGGCTAGGAGTCCACCAACGGTTGGGCCAGAAATTGTTCCAACACCAACAGCAGCAGCTGTCCATCCGAATACTTTTGTTCGATTTTCTTCATCAGTAATATCGGCGAAATAAGCGAAAAGTGTCACGATATTTCCACCGGTTAAGCCATCGATGATTCGTCCGATAAAGAGCATCCAAAGACTGCCAGCTAAACCAAAGACCAGATACCCCAAGGCAGAACCAGCTAAAGAAATTAGTAATATTGGTTTGCGACCAAAGCGGTCTGATAAAGAGCCAAGTGCGGGGGCGGCAAAGAAAGTACAGAGTGCATAAATGGCCATTAGTGCAGAGACGATGAATGCTTGGTCATGAGCATTTGCAAAAGGGGCGACCATAAATGGGACAACAGGGGAAATGATTGTAAAACCAAGTCCTGTCAGAAAAGTTGTGATAAGCCCAAAAGTGAGGGCATGTTTATTGATGTTCATAGTGAGAACCTCCATTAAGATGTGAGTTCGTTCTAGGGTCTTTGCACCTTTTTTCTTTTTCGATTGCTTTAGCAAGTGGGGGAAAGGGTCAAGGGCAACAAGAATTTGACAGTTTTGATGTCAGATTCTGCTTGACTAAATTGAATTGATGAAATTTTCCATTCGATGAGTTACATTAGTAACTTAGTGAGAATGGACAAACTAGATTGAAAAATGAGGGATTCTACTCAAGGAGTAGTTTCGCAATTTTATCTAATTTCAGTCACTTCAAGGCGAACGAGCTGAATTGTGATGATTATTTGATTTCTTAGGAAGTTTTTTGCGCAGGTTTTCAGCTGCTAAAGTGAACTCTGTCAGACTAAAGGCTTCACTTTTCTATTCGAGTTTCCTTGGAAACAAAAAAAGTATATCGCATTATTGTTTCTTTGTCAACAAAAAAACAAATAAAAAAACCGTCAGTAAAAATTAATTTACTGACAGACTTATTTTTCAATATTTTTTCGGATAGAAGAATCAAGGTGATTATTGTATTTATCAAGGAATTCTAAAATATTACTGACGGCTTCATCAGTTAATTCGTCAAAGATCACTTGGTCGTTTTGGGAAAATTTTTGGTGAAGACTTTCGTGACGGTCATTGATCTGCTGACCTTCTTTCGTTAATCGAAAATAAATTTCTTTTTTATTTTGAGGAATTTGATAACTTTCAATCAGATTTTTTTTGAGAAGTTTTTTAGCAATTTTACTGGCAGCACCGCGTGTCATATAAAGATGATGAGCTAATTTTGTCACATTGGGATAGGGAGTTTTGGCAATAAATTCAATTGTTTCGATTTCTGATAATGAAATATTTGAAAATTCAGCTTCCATCTGTGGCTTATAATAAGCATCAATTTTGTTAAACAAGTTAGTCAAAGAGGTCATAATTTGTTCCTGGTTTTCTTGAAACTGAGTCATGAGTCATTTTCCTCCATCTTTAAAGTGCTTTGCCGATAAATACAAGACCAATAGTCATTTCGGCGCCAAATGCTTGTGACAATATAATTTTGCTCATTTTGCCAGTAGTCATAAGTTAAAATAAATGTTTTTTTACTGACTTGTGAAGCTTTATAATGATTTATGGCCAAAGGAATTACTGACCGACTAGATAGGAGATTTCCAGATTCATTATTTTTACTGACAGAATTTTTGTCAGTAATTTGTCCGAAAGTATTCAATTTTTCACTGGCATTTATCATTCTTCCATCAGCAAGAATTTCCTGATACTTTTCATCAGTCAATTTTGGCAAATTTTGATGATTCAAAAATTGTTCTTCTTTTGCTAAAAGCTCAAGTGAGCGGCTAGCATAGTGTTCTTCCTCAGGTAAAGCAGCAGGTTCGACGTGAACATCAACATCATAGACCCCAAAACCATCAATCAACATTTTTTCAATAGATTCTGTCGCTTCATGACTTTCATAAACACTTAAATCAGGAGACATTTCAACCACAACGTCAAGAAAAATGTTGCTTCCATACGAACGACCGCGAACGAGTTTAACGCCTTTAACTTTTGGAGCTAAACAGATAGCCTCTCTATATTCCTTAACAAGATTTTCATCAAAGCCATCAGAAAGACTAAAAACTGATTCGTGGAAAATATCATAAGCAGTTTTTAAAATAAAACCACAAATAATGATTGCCATAGCAGTATCGAGCCACTCCCAGCCAATGCTACTTGCTAAAATAGCGACCACAGTTCCAATAGAAGTTACCGCATCAGAAAGATTGTCCTTACTTGCTGCAGAGAGAGCCTGAGAGTTCGTTTTTTTAGCCAAATCACGATTATAAAGATAAACTCCGAGCATGACAAAGGCAGAAAATAAACCAACAAGCGCTCCTAGTGGATCAATGGTTTCTTCTTTTCCGGATAGTAGAGTCATCACGGTTTCACGTAAGACCTCAAAACCAACGAAGAACATGATAAAACTAGAAATTAAACTCGCAATAGATTCAATTTTCCAGTGACCGTAGACATGGTCACTATCTGCTGGAATTCGAGCAATTCGAAGTCCAATTAAGATTGCGATATTTCCCATAATATCAGTCACATTATTAAAACCATTGGCTTGAAGAGCGCTAGAGTGAACAATTGTCGCAAAAGCAATTTGTCCGATAGACAAAACAATATAAGCGAGAATAGAAACCCAAACTCCTTTTTCAGCGAGTTTCAGATTGTTTGTACTTGAAGCTGCCATATAAATCCTCCCAAAATTACATCATTCCATTATAACAAAAAATTCAAGGAAAGTTGGCTTCCACCGCTAAAAAAACCTTTTATAATAAGGCCTCTTAAAATAGAATTAAAAAAGAAGGATGGACTAATTTCTTAAAAACGGAGATGATTTTTTCTTATCTTATATAGTAGAAAGTCGTCAAAAATAAAATATTATATAAATAGTTTAAGTACCTTGACTTACATAGTAATGTGAAGTATAATATACTTTGTTTAAAATGATAGAAAGGAAAAAAGAATGGCAGAAATACCAAAAGAAATGTTACGAGCCCAAACCAATGTAATTTTGCTCAATGTCCTAAAACAAGGAGATAATTATGTTTATGGTATTATAAAAGAAGTCAAGGAAGCCTCGAATGGAGAAATGGAACTTAATGAAGCCACGCTCTATACGATCTTTAAAAGACTTGAAAAGGATGGGATTATCAGTTCTTATTGGGGAGATGAAAGTCAAGGCGGGCGTCGCAAGTATTACCGACTGACAGAGATTGGTCATGAAAATATGCGACTTGCCTTTGAATCTTGGTCAAGAGTCGATAAAATTATTGAAAATTTAGAAGCAAATAAGAAGAGTGAAGCGATTAAATAAATTCACGATTCATTCCTAACTTTAAATTCTAAATTTATAAAAACATAAGAAGATATAAATAAGGTCGCAAATCGTTGACTTAAACTTTAAAAAGCGTTACAATATTTTTGTTAGTTTACCATTTATGAAACTAACTATTGTAATCTTTAACAGCATTAAGAATTTATGCTTGTTTACTAAAAAAATAATGTTATAATTATCTTCTCAAAAAATTTATTGAAATTATTTTGAAGTAAAATGAAATTGAAAATTCAATTTAATGTAAAGTAGTTTACATTATTTAACTCTAGAAAGGAATTTTATGATTTTCAAATCAATCATGAAGCATAAATGGGTTGCCTTATTCTCAATCTTTTCAACCTTTGTTTATGCAGGAGTACAGCTTTACCAGCCCCAAATCATGAAACGAATTATGACAGTAATGTCATCAACAACTTATAGCCGTCATGAGATGGCTGACAAAGTTTCAGGATATGGAGTTGAGTTGCTGATTGTTGCAGGGATAGGGATTCTCTTTGCTATCTTCAGTACCCTTTCAGCAGCACGTATTGCTCAAGAAATTGGGGCGGACGTTCGTGAAGCAACTTACAAAAAAATTAACACATTCTCTTATGAAAATGTCGAAAAATTCAATGCCGGAAACCTTGTTGTCCGTATGACCAATGACGTTACACAAGTGCAAAACTTGATGATGATGGTCTTCCAAATTTTGATGCGGATTCCAGTCCTTCTGATTGGTGCGGTCATTCTATCAATTACAACTCTTCCAAAACTTTGGTGGATTACTGTTCTTTTAATCGTCTTAATCCTTGTGGTTACAGCTGTATTGATGGGACGCATGGGTCCTCACTTTATGGCCTTCCAAAAATTGATGGACCGTATTAATGCCATTGCTAAACAAAACTTACGTGGCGCACGTGTCGTTAAATCTTTCGTTCAAGAAAAAAATCAAATCAAAGAATTTGATGAAACTTCTGACGAACTTTACGACCATAACTGGGCAGTAGGGAAACTCTTTTCAGCAATGATTCCACTCTTTACCGTTATTGCTCAAGGAGCGATTTGGCTTGCAATCTACTTCGTTTCAACTTTTGTAACAGATTCACCAACCGTTGCCCAAGATAGCATTGGTGGGATTGCCACATTCATGACTTACATGGGAATGATTATGTTTGCCATCATCATGGGTGGTATGATTTCAATGTTTGCTTCACGTGGTATGGTCTCAATCGGTCGTATCAATGAAGTACTGAAAACAGACCCAGCTATGAAATTTGACGAAAATGCGAAAGACGAAGAACTTTCTGGTTCTGTTAAATTTGACCATGTTTCATTCTCATATCCTAATGATGAAGAACCAACACTCAAAGATATTAGCTTTGAAGTAGAAGCTGGTCAAATGGTCGGGATTGTCGGAGCGACTGGTGCTGGTAAATCCACTTTAGCACAACTCATTCCAAGACTCTTTGACCCAACAGAAGGGACTGTTTCAGTTGGTGGAAAAGACCTTAAAACAGTTAGCCGTGGAACTTTGAAGAGAAATATTTCTATCGTTCTTCAAAAAGCTATTCTTTTCTCTGGTACAATTGCTGGAAACATCAAACAAGGTAAATCTGATGCAACCGATGAAGAAATGACTCGTGCCGCACAAATTGCCCAAGCGGCTGAATTTATCACGACAAAAGACGGACAATATGAATCAGAAGTTGAAGAACGTGGGAATAATTTCTCAGGTGGTCAAAAACAAAGATTGTCTATCACACGTGGGGTTGTTAAAAATCCAAATGTCTTGATTTTAGATGACTCAACGTCGGCACTTGATGCTAAATCTGAAAAACTTGTTCAAGAAGCCTTGAATAAAGAACTTAAAGAAACAACAACTATTATTATTGCTCAAAAGATTTCATCAGTAGTTCATGCAGATAATATTTTGGTTCTTGATCAAGGAAAACTTGTTGGCCAAGGAACTCACCAAGAATTAGTTGCCGAAAATAAAATTTACCAAGAAATCTACGATACACAGAAAGCACAGGAGGACTAAGACATGGAAAATACCAAATCAACAAGAAAAATGTCTGACACCACACGTGCCATCCGATTTTTTTACCTCTATCTCAAAAGATATAAACTCCAATTTGCTGTGATTATGATTTTCATCGTCGCAGCAACATGGTTGCAGGTAATTGCACCCTCACTCTTAGGGGATGCAATTACAAATCTTGGGGTTTATGTTAAAGACTTCTTTACACATCAACATGCTGGACAATCACAAGATGCATTACAACAGATTGCTCAACAATTAAGCCAACAAATGCACCAAACCGTAGATTGGCACAATGTTCCCGAAGTCGTTAAAACATTACCACAAGCAGCTCAGGACCAAATTACAGCTCATCTTCCTAAAGGAACAACTTTAGAAACACTCAAAACAGTGGCAACTTCACATGCTTCTAGCACTTCTACATTCATGAAAGGAATGTGGCAATTGCTTGCAGTCTATGTAGCAACAGGTGTGTCAATGTTGATTTATACCTTGCTCTTTAGCCGTATCGTTGCTCATTCAACAATACGCATGCGTAAGGGTTTGTTTGGTAAACTTGAACGTTTGACAATTTCATATTTTGACCGTCATCAAGATGGAGATATCCTTGCTCGTTTCACCTCTGACTTGGATAACATTCAAAATACATTGAACCAAGCACTCGTTTCAGTGATTTCAAATGCTGCCGTTTTTGTCGGAGTAATCATCCAAATCTTCCTTAAAGATGTAACTTTTGCTTGGTTGACAGTGGCGGCTTCACCAGTTGCCATTTTATCTGCAGTTATCATTATTCGTCAATCGAAAAAAGCAACAGATAAACAACAAGAAGAAGTTTCACAACTCAATGCCTATATGGATGAAAAAATCTCTGGGCAAAAAGCAATTATCGTTGAAGGTTTACAAGAAGATTCTATTGATGGTTTCTTGAAACATAACGAAAATGTTAAAAAACGTACTTTTGCTGCTCAAGCATGGTCTGGTATGATTTTCCCATTGATGAATGGTTTCCAACTTTTGTCAATTGCCATCGTTATCTTTGGTGGTACAGCCTATGTTCTCAACAACGATAGTATGTCAATCACTACAGGTTTGGGTCTCTTAGTTGCCTTTGTTCAATATGTTCAAAGTTACTACAACCCAATCATGCAAATTTCATCAAACTTTGGTCAACTTCAGCTTGCCATTACAGGTGCAACTCGTCTGAATGTTATGTTTGATGAACCAGAAGAAGTTCGTCCTGAAAATGGTAAGAAATTTGACACGATTAAAGATGGTATTCAAATCGAAAATCTTGATTTTGAATATCTTCCAGGTAAACCAGTCCTCAAAAAAGTTAATATTGATGTTAAAAAAGGACAAATGGTTGCCCTCGTTGGTCCAACTGGTTCAGGTAAAACAACTGTCATGAACTTGATGAACCGTTTCTATGATGTCAATGGTGGAGCAATCAAGTTTGATGGAACAGATATTCGTGAATTTGATTTAGATAGTTTACGTTCAAATGTTGGGATTGTACTTCAAGAGTCTGTACTCTTTGATGGAACAGTTGCCGATAACATCAAGTTTGGTAAACCAAATGCCACTCAAGAAGAAATTGAAACAGTTGCGAAGACAACACATATACATGAATTTATCGAAAGCTTGCCTGACAAGTATGAAACACACGTTTCTGATGATGAATCAGTCTTCTCAGTTGGTCAAAAACAACAAATCTCTATTGCACGTACTATTTTGACAAATCCAGAACTTTTGATTTTGGACGAAGCAACATCGAACGTGGATACCGTAACAGAAGAACAAATTCAATGGGCAATGGAAGCAGCCATTGCTGGACGAACTTCATTCGTTATTGCTCACCGTTTGAAAACAATTCTTAATGCAGATAAGATTGTTGTTCTTAAAGATGGTGAGGTCATTGAAGAAGGAAATCATCATGAACTCGTTGCTCAAGGTGGATTCTACTCTGAACTTTATCATAATCAATTCGTTTTTGAATAAGAAAAACTTGTTTGAATAAAAGAAATAAAAACTACAGCTAATTTTTTAGTTGTAGTTTTTATTTAGAAAAAAAGTCTATGAAAAACTACTATAAAATGTTAAAATAGAGAGCGGTTCTTAAAAAAATAATTTTTTTAAGACAATAAAAATGTGAAAAGTGATTTTGAAATAATATGAAAAAAATAGTAATTAATGGTGGGAAGCGTATCTCTGGAACAATTCCAATTTCTGGAGCAAAAAATTCAGTGGTTGCTTTAATTCCTGCAACCATTCTAGCTAACGATATTGTTACTCTGGAAGGAGTTCCAGATATTTCTGATGTCGCAAGTTTAGTCGAAATTATGGAAATCACGGGAGCAAAAATTGAGCGAAATCTTGAAGAAGGTCGACTTGTGATTGATACACGTAGTGTCGTTTCACGTCCTCTGCCTTATGGAAAGATTAATTCTTTGCGTGCTTCTTATTATTTTAATGGTGCACTTTTGGGTCGTTTTGGACAAGCGACAGTTGGCTTGCCTGGAGGCTGTGATTTAGGTCCTCGTCCAACCGATTTACATGATAAAGCCTTTAAAGCTTTAGGGGCTAAGAAGATTCAAGAAGAAGAAGCTGAGCACTTAGAAGTGATTGGTGATTCATTAGTTGGAACAACCATTTATATGGACGTTGTTTCCGTTGGAGCAACCATCAATACGATGCTTGCTGCTAGTCGTGCAAAAGGTGTAACTGTAATTGAAAATGCTGCACGTGAGCCTGAAATTATTGATGTGGCAACCCTTCTTAATAACATGGGGGCAAAAGTTCGTGGTGCAGGAACAGATATTATCCGTATCACTGGGATAGATGAAATGCACGGAGCTCAACATACGGTAATTCCTGACCGAATTGAGGCTGGAACTTACCTTGCTTTAGCTGCTGCGATGGGTGATGGGGTTATTATTGAAAATGTCATCTATGAACATTTGGAATCTTTCATTGCTAAACTTGAAGAAATGGGCGTACGTTTGACGATTCGTGAAGACAGCATTGAAGTTCATAAATCTGAAAATTTAAAATCAGTTAATATTACCTCTGTTCCTTACCCAGGATTTGCGACTGATTTGCAACAACCAATTACGCCACTGTTGTTAAAAGCAAAAGGTCGTGGTTCGATTGTTGATACGATTTATCAAAAACGTGTTAAACACGTACCTGAATTAGCGCGTATGGGTGCTAATATTTCTGTTTTGGATGATAGAATTATTTATGACGCTCCGAATGAGTTAACTGGAAGCTGTGTTCAAGCAACAGATT
>SKEP01001546.1_pt1 | contig 12095 bp, 10 predicted proteins | sample 4826901 | NCBI WGS metagenome assembly SKEP01 (sample SAMN11008806, study PRJNA524170) | human gut metagenome | biome: Human fecal sample; material: Feces; isolation source: fecal sample from pouch patient p4, p43, p49, p54, p55 | host: Homo sapiens | place: Israel: Tel-Aviv | collected 2014-03-20
ACATCCTCGCCTTCGCCCGCCACACACCGGCCGAGCTGACCGGCACCGACAAGCCGGAGACGCTGATCGTGGTGGTGAACCTGGACGGTCACGAGGCGCATCAGGCCATGGTGCATCTGGAGCTGCCCGACTACGGCATCGATCCGAAGTGGGGTGCGCACATACACGACGAGCTGACCGGCCGCGACTTCGCGTGGAGCTGGGACAACTTCGTCTCGTTGGCACCGTGGGCCGATGTGGCGCACATCTTCACCGTGGTGCATGAGGACTGAGAACGCATGAGGGACGCGCGGCCGGCAGGCTGACCGTTTCGGTGATGGGGCCCGTCGTTTCGGCGACGGGCCCCATCTGCGTTTTTGGGCGAAATCGTGGCGCTTCCGGCGTACGACGGGGTATTGTGGAGTGTGATTATGTCAATCGACTCTAAGGAGCAATATCATGGCAGAAACGTTCAACGTTCTCGTTGAAATCCCGCGTGGTTCCAAGAACAAGTACGAAGTCGACCAGGAGACCGGCCGCATCACCCTGGACCGTGAGCTGTTCACCGCCATGGGCTACCCGGACGACTACGGCTACATCGAAGGCACGCTCGGCGAGGACGGCGATCCGCTGGACGCGCTGGTGATGGTCAAGAACTCCGTGTTCCCGGGCTGCGTCATCGAGTGCCGCGCCGTCGGCCTGTACCACATGGAAGACGAAGAGGGCGGCGACGACAAGGTGCTGTGCGTGCCCGCCGACGTGCGCTACGACGACATCAAGGACGTCAACGACGTCAACGAGTACCACCTCAAGGAGATCAAGCACTTCTTCGAGCAGTACAAGGCCCTGGAACCCAACAAGGAAGTCCTCCCCGGCGACTACTGGACCGGTGCGGACGTTGCCGAGAAGGAAATCAAGGAGGCGCGTGAGCGTCTCGCGAACGCGTCGAAGTGATTTGCTTCAGGACAGCCCGGCGGGCTGTCCGGCGGCAACGTGCGAGGACGCGACAGCGACCGAGCCAACCATGAGCCGGCCGAAGGCCGTCCTCAATTGCAGGACCGTTGCCGAGAAGGAAATCAAGGAGGCGCGCGAGCGTCTCGCGAACGCGTCGAAGTGATTTGCTTCGCTTCCGCCTCCGCTGGCGGGGGCTGTCAGCCATCGGCTGACTGGGGGCTTAAGTGCCACGACCACCCCCAGTCGCTCCGCGACAGCCCCCCGCCAGCGGGGGCATTATATTATCGTATTATCTTATCGACCACAGCTTTCTGGCTCGCCTACAAACAGATTCCGCTGTTTGCTTCACGGCTCGTCCCGCCAGCGGGGCGATGTTGTGTTACAGTAGTGCCTTGTAGTTTTCACGACTTGCGAACAGCATTCGCTTGGATTCAAAGCCGGCTTGCTGGCCCGGCAGTTCTCAAAGTCCGTGCCCCCTAGGCGTAGGCGGTTTATCCGTCGAGGCCCATCCCCCGGGGAAGCCGGCGGGATGAACCTTTATGTTCCAGCTATGATTGAGATACTGCTTATTTCCGTATCCGTCGCCATGGACGCTTTCGCCGTCTCGATCGGAAAGGGGTTGACCGTCACGCGCGTGCGGCCGGTCGACGTCATCAAGACCGCATTGTGGTTCGGCGGCTTCCAGGCATTGTTCCCGCTTCTGGGCTTTTTCGCGGCCAACACGTTCAGCAAATACGTCACCGCGGTTGATCATTGGATCATTTTCGCGCTGCTCGCGTTCATCGGCGGCAACATGATCCGCGAGGCGTTCGGCGAGGAAGAGGAGAACAGCCGGGAGACGGCCCAGTTCGACTGGCGCCATATGCTGCCGCTCGCGGTGGCGTGTAGCATCGATGCGTTCGCCGTCGGCGTGAGCTTCGCATTCATGCAGGTCAACATCTGGTTTTCGGTGATCGTCATCGGCGTGGTGACCGGCGCGTTCTCCGCTGCCGGCCTGTATATCGGCCGCGTGTTTGGCGCACGCTGGCAGAAGCCGGCGCAGATCGCCGGCGGTGCCGTGCTCGTGCTCATCGGTCTTAAGGTGCTGCTTGAGCACCTTGGCTTCATAGCATGGTAACGCAACGAGACTGAAAATATGCGGCTGTCAGCGTCCGTGTTCGGGACTTTCCGTGTTTGGATATTGCCGGGACGATGAGGCCATCGTCTTGCCGGTGCGGATTTCGTCGTGGCGCCCAAGGGGACATGTCTTCCCCGCGTGTGCGTCATTGCGCGCAGCCGAGGTCCTCGACCCAGGCTCCTCCATGCGAGCCGGTCGCCGGAGGGCGGTCCGTGGCGACCGTCTCGATCAGGCCGCTCATGATGGCGACCTTTCGCCGACGAACTCCACCGACCGAAAGAAAGAAGCGCGTTGGCTGAATGACGGGTACGGACTCCCTATTGCCCTGCTTGGTTCTTGACGAAAACAAAGCCTAACAGGCGCACACCCTCTTCATACCCACATGCGGGAAAGCCCCGGCAACGATGCCGAATCCCGACTCCCCGCATCGCATACTGGCGAAGACCAATATTCCCCGCCGAAGAAAACCGTCAAATATCAGAAGATCAGCTGCATGACGAATGACGCGGCGAACACGAGCAGACCGCTGAGCATCACCGGCAGCAGCCCGATACCCAGCCACGGCGCCGGAGCGGCCGGATCCGGATCCGCCTCGCGGCTCCACGACACCGAGCATACGGCGAACAGCACCGCCACTACCACGAACGCCGCGGCCACGATGATGAATCTCGTCAGCAGCCCGTTATCCGGCGACGCGGAGCCCATGTCGATGAGATCGGGCACAAAACACCATCCCGCGGCGCTGACGGAGACCACGGCTCCCGTCATGCAGTGCGACAGCGCGCGAATCAGGTGGCTGCGCTCCGCGCGCACCATCTGCCGGCCGAACGCGATGATCGTCGCCGCGATCAGCAGTATCGCGAAGCACGCCGCCCAACGCACCAGCTGATACATCACCAGACGTCCATCATCCGCAAGACGCCCGCCCTCGTACGCGGGGTAAAACAGCTGGCTGGCCAACGACGTCCGCGCGCACAGAATCGACAGCACGCCCGCAACCGCGCCGATCAGGCGGTCGGCAATGCCGGCACGGAACGGCCACCCAACCTGGAATAGCACGAGCAGCACCACGGCGAGCGCGATCGCAACCCCTTGCGCCACACCGCCCTGGTTCCCGAACGTGAACTCCAGCACGCCCGTCACGCCGAATAGCACCACGTATGCCACCGCCTGAACCGCAAGTACGCGGCCAATCGAGCTTCCGGTACGCTGTTCGCCGTCGCCCATCGTCATCACACTCCACAAATCGCAATCCGCGGCAGCCTCGCGACCGCCATTCCACTAACTCTAGCCTAGCGTCGGCTGTCCACATTATGCGCCTACAATATGACCACTAACCATATGGGTACTACGGTTATCCATATTCAGGAAAGGGGAAGCGGTTGACTGATTTGACGCTGATGACATTCGCGGACGACCCTGCCACCGTGCTTCCCTCACTTGCACTGCTGTCCCACCGCGTGCGCGTGCTGCCGATGGACGCCGCAAGCCTGGTGAAGATGCCGGAGAACACCGTGCTCTTCCTCGACGCCCGGGATGACCTCGCCACGGCGAAGACGCTGTGCCGGCTGATTCATGCTTCCGGCCTGGCCACGCCGATCGTGCTGATCCTCACCGAGGGCGGGTTCACCGTCGTCAACTCGCAGTGGGGCATCGCCGATGTGGTGGTGGCCTCCGCTTCACCCGCCGAGGTGGAGGGGCGCCTGCGACTGGTGTCGGAACGCGGCAATGCGCCGATCACAGGCGCCAGCACCACGGACGATTCGGAGCGCACCGAGGATGGCCAGATCCGTTCCGGCGATCTCGTGGTGGATACCAACGGCTACACGGCATCGCTGCACGGCAGGCCCATCGATCTGGCGTACAAGGAATTCGAACTGCTGAAGTATCTGGTGCAGCATCCCGGCCGTGTGTTCACGCGCGCGCAGCTCCTGCAGGAGGTGTGGGGATACGACTATTACGGCGGCACCCGTACCGTCGACGTGCACATCCGTCGCCTGCGCGCCAAGCTGGGCGGCGAATACGAACATCTGATCGGTACCGTGCGCAACGTCGGCTACCGTTTCGACCCGCCCGAGGGCGAGGGAGACAAGTCACTCGCGGCTCCGGCGGCTTCCGACGACACTGACGCCGACGCCCAGTAAGACCGGCGCATCATGCCACGCGAATCCAAACGGGCACGCATCCAGCGGATGCACGAGGAGTACGCATTGCTCGTCGAGGCGTTCCCGCACCCGAAATGCGCCTTGGATTTCACTTCTCCCCTGCAATTGCTGATAGCCACCGTGCTCAGCGCCCAGACGACCGACAAGCGGGTGAACACCGTCACGCCCGAGCTGTTCTCGCGTTTCCCCGATGCCGCATCCCTGGCCGCAGCGAATCCGCAGGACGTCGAAGACATCATCCACCCGCTCGGCTTCTACCGTTCCAAGACCAAGCATCTGCTGGGATTGGCCGCAGTGCTGCGTGACCGTTTCGATGGCGAAGTCCCCGATACGATGGACTCGCTGGTGACGTTGCCCGGCGTCGGCCGCAAGACGGCCAACGTGGTGCTGGGCAACGCGTTCGGCGTGCCCGGATTCCCCGTCGATACGCATGTGATCCGCGTGACGGGACGGCTGCGCTGGCGCGGCGACTGGAACTCGTCCAGTCCCGATCCGGTGCATATCGAGCGGGAGATCTGCTCGTATTTCGAGCCGTCGCAGTGGACCGACCTGTCGCACCGGCTGATTCTGCATGGACGCGCCACCTGTCACGCGCGCAAACCCGATTGCGAGGTGTGCCCACTTCATGACACCTGCCCGAGCTCACTGATATAGACCAAGCGGACGGACCCGGCCGGTATCCCACGCATCAGGGATCCCCCGTCGACCCGTTTACCCCGGGCATTACACTCGGAGCCATGCAGCACAGCGCACGGCATACCTCCATCAGCAGTTCGGCGAAGTCCGCCATCATCTTTGTCATCGTCGCGGGGGTGCTCGGCTGCGCCGTCTGGCTGGGCTGGTCCCTGCTGCACCGCAGATACACGCTGCCCACCTTCAGCGGCCTGCAATCAAGCGTCAAGGTGAGCGTCGGCATCACCGGCGCCCCGGAATCATTGGATATCCGGACAACCGACGACGATTCGCTCGACCGCGTCCTTCTCGGCAACGTCTATGAGACGCTGCTGAAGCGCGATGACAACAACAAGATCCAGCCGTCGCTCGCCTCCTCGTGGAAGGTGTCCGAAGACGGCACCACCTACCGCTTCAACCTGCGCAGCGGCGCGACGTTCGCCGACGGCACCACGATCACCTCGTCCGACGCCGTATGGTCCCTGCAGCAGATCATCACCAAGAAGTATGTCGGCAGCGACGAACTGTCCGCGCTGTCCAACGTGGAGTCGGACGGCAACAGCACGCTGGTGCTGCGGCTTCGCGAACCCGACCCGCGGCTGCTCGCCAAGCTCACCACGCGCATCGGCATCGTCTACAACCAGCGTGAGAACATCGACTACGCAAAGCAGGCCAGCGGGTCCGGACCGTTCACCGTCTCCCAATGGCAATCCGGCAAGCAGCTGACGCTGAGCCGCAACGACCACTATTGGGGTAGCAAGTCCAAGGCCAAGACCGTCACCGTCAACTTCGCGGCCGACACCACGGAGCTGGCCAAGGCTCTGAACAACGGCCAGATCGACGCGGCCATCGCGCTGGATCAGTCCGCCGCCGACGCGGTGAAAGATGACGGCATCGTCAAGAAGCAGGGCGTCAGCAACCGCAAGGTCGTGCTCGCCTTCAGCAACAACACGCAGTCCATCCTTTCCGACAAGCGGTTCCGGCAGGCAGTGCGCTACCTCATCGACAAGAACGCGATGACCGAGGCGCTGGGCGGCGGCACGGTCATGACCGGGCCGCTGTCACCGCTCGACGACGGATATCAGAAGACGGATGAGACGTTCGGCCACGACATCGGCAAGGGCAACGACCTGATCAAATACTTCCGTTTCCGCGTCTCCAGACGACCGCTGACCTTCGTCTATCCGAAGGAATACGGCTCCCAGATCGGCGAACAGGTCAAGCAGACGATGTACGCCGAACCCGCGTATTCGGACGTGTCCGTGTCGATGGTCGACGATGCCACATGGAGCAAGACCGTGACGCAGGACCACCAATACGACTTCACGATCTACGAGACCGACGGCGAGGACGATCTGGACCTCCTGATGAACAGCAACTCGTACATCGGCTTCGTCAGCACCGACTCGCAGAGCGCGTGGAGCAAGGCGCTGAAATCCTTCAGCAGCGACGACTACGCGAAGAACTTCCAGTCGTTCATCGGCACGCTCGACGACGATTCGCCGGTGGACTGGATCTGCACGCGCAAGCCGATCAGCGCGTACCGCAGCAACATCACCGGAGTGCCCGTCAACATGACCTACACGCAGCTGCCGCTCGCCGATATGACCACCACGGACTGATTCGGGTCCATGCGCCCGGACCCGCCCGCCGGCGGACGCAGCCGCGCGGCTGTTGTCACGATTGCTTTCTAGACTGTCGCTTATGACCGAAGAGCAGGATAACAGCATCATCAAGGTACACCTCACCCCGTTGCCCGACAAGGTCGGCGTCGACGGGCTCGAAGACAAGTGGCGCGGCGAATGGGACGAGGACGGAGTCTACAAGTTCCAGGGAACCCGCGACCGCAAGGCCGTCTATTCCATCGACACCCCGCCGCCCACCGTATCCGGCCATCTGCATGTCGGCCACGTGTTCAGCTACACGCACACCGACGTGATCGCGCGATTCAAGCGCATGCAAGGCTATGACGTGTTCTATCCGATGGGCTGGGACGACAACGGCCTGCCCACCGAGCGCCGCGTGCAGAACTACTACGGCGTGCGCGTGGACACGTCGCTCAAGTACGATCCTGATTTCAAGCCGCCGTTCGAGGGCACCGACGGCAAGAAGATCGACGCCAAGGATCAGGTGCCGGTCTCGCGCAAGAACTTCATCGAGCTGTGCGAGAAGCTCACCGCCCAGGACGAGAAGCAGTTCGAGGCGCTATGGCGTTCCCTCGGCCTGTCGATCGACTGGTCGCAGACCTACCACACCATCGGCGAGCACCCGCAGCGCGTGGCGCAGAAGGCGTTCCTGCGCAACCTCGCGCGCGGTGAGGCGTATCAGCAGGACGCGCCCGGCCTGTGGGACGTGACGTTCCAGACCGCCGTGGCCCAGGCCGAGCTGGAAAGCCGCGAATACCCCGGCTTCTACCACAAGGTCGCCTTCCGTTTCGAGGACGGCACGCCGATCTACATCGAGACCACCCGTCCCGAGCTGCTCGCGGCCTGCACCTCGCTGATCGCGAACCCGAACGACGAGCGTTACAAGCAGTATTTCGGCCAGTCCGTGTACTCCCCGCTGTTCAAGGTCAAGGTGCCGATTCTCGCGCACCCGGCCGCCGAGATGGATAAGGGCGCCGGCATCGCGATGTGCTGCACCTTCGGTGACGTGACCGATGTCGAGTGGTGGCGCGACCTGAAGCTGCCGACCCGCCCGATCATCCAGCGCAACGGCCGCATCGTCATGGACACCCCGGATTGGATCACCGACCCGGCCGGCCGTGAGATGTTCGCCGCGACCGCCGGCAAGACCACGTTCTCCGCCCGCAAGATCATCGTCGACGCGCTGCGCGAGGCCGGCGACCTGGACGGCGAGCCGACCCCGACCAAGCGTATGACGAACTTCTACGAGAAGGGCGACAAGCCGCTGGAGATCGTCACCTCCCGTCAGTGGTACCTGAAGAACGGCGGCACCGACGCCAAACTGAACGCCGAGCTGATCGAGCGCGGCAAGGAGCTCAACTTCCACCCCGATTTCATGCGCGTGCGCTACGAGAACTGGGTGCATGGCCTCAACGGCGACTGGCTGATCTCCCGCCAGCGCTTCTTCGGCGTGCCGTTCCCGCTGTGGTACCCGGTCAAGGCTTCCGGTGAGCCGGATTACGATCATCCGATCACTCCGAGCGAGGACCGTTTGCCGATCGACCCGACCAATGACGTGCCGGAAGGCTACGACGAGTCCCAGCGCGATGTGCCCGGCGGCTTCACCGCCGAGCCGGACATCATGGACACGTGGGCGACGTCCTCGCTCACCCCGCAGATCGTGACCCGCTGGGAGGAGCCGGACGAGGCTTCCAAGGCGCTGTTCAAGGCCACGTTCCCGATGGATCTGCGTCCGCAGGGTCAGGACATCATCCGCACCTGGCTGTTCTCGACCGTGGATCGCGCCCATCTGGAGAACAAGTGCCTGCCGTGGGCGCATGCCACGCTGTCGGGCTGGATCCTGGACCCCGACCACAAGAAGATGTCGAAGTCCAAGGGCAACGTCGTCGTGCCGAACAAGCCGATCGAGCAGTTCGGCGCCGACGCGGTGCGCTACTGGGCCGCCGCGGCCCGTCTCGGCCTCGACGCCACGTATGACGAAGGCCAGATGAAGATCGGCCGCCGTCTTGCGATCAAGCTGCTCAACGCCTCGAAGTTCGCGCTGGCCATCGGTCGCGAGGACGAGAACCATCATGTGGGCGAGACGGCCGACGCCGTCTGGAACCCGGCCGATGTGACCGAGCCGCTCGACCGCGCCGTGATGGCGAAGCTGGCGCTGGTGATCCGCCAGGCCACCGACGCGCTGAACGCCTACGAGCATTCCAAGGCGCTGGAAGTCATCGAGAGCTTCTTCTGGCAGTTCTGCGACGACTACATCGAACTGGTCAAGAACCGCGCGTACGGCACTGCCGGCGCGCACGGCAAGGTGCCGAGCGACGCGGCCGTGAAGTCCGCGCGCACGACGCTGGGCCTAGGCCTGGACGCCTTCGCGCGCCTGCTGGCCCCGTACCTGCCGTTCGCCACCGAAGAGGTGTGGAGCTGGATGCACACCGGCGAGGGGTCCGTGCACCGCGCCGCTTGGCCGAAGGCCGACATCTATGCCGCAGCAGCCACCGGTGCCTCCCCGGAGACGCTGGCTTGGGCCGGCAAGGCCGTCGAGCAGCTGCGCAAGATCAAGTCCGAGGCCAAGGTCTCGATGAAGACCCCGATCCTGTCGGTGACGCTGGCCGCCGTCAAGGACGGCATCGACGCCATCAAGTCCGCTCTGGACGACGTGGCGCAGGCCGGCCGCGTGATCGGCAAGTTCGATCTCGCCGAAAAGCACGCCGAGGAGGCCGCGGCCGAAGGCGAGGGCGACGATACCGTCGTCATCGATGCCAGCGAGCTCGGTGAGCCGCCGGCGAAGAAGGCCAAGAAGTAACCTGCTTCTCACTAACGGAAACGGCCCCCTCGGATCCACGAGGGGGCCGTTTTGCATCCACGGCATCGTGACGGCGGCATGCCGGCCGCGCGCCGTGCGCCGTATGCCGCGCACCCGTCACACGGCTGGCATGATGATCAGCAGACGCAGGTCCTCGGTATGCCGGTTCCAGTCGGATAGCACGTCGTAACTGTGCCGCCCGTCGGCGATGCAGTGGTCGGAATATGCGTTGGCACCGTCGCACGACAACCGTCTCAACGCGGCAGCGAGACGCGCGACCGGTTTGCCGTCGACGGACGCACTGCCGCCGCCGCTGCCGGCCAACGATTGCGCGGCCTGAACCAGCATGTCGGAGACGTCACCAATCGCCACTGTCTCGTCGATGAGCTCAGACGACGTGCTCTGCAACGGCGATCTGGGGTTCATGCCGGCGATGCCGTATACCGGCGAGAACTTCGGAACCGACGCCGACTTCGAACCGGATGCCGTGCCCGCCGCCGAAGACGAGCCGCTGACGTTGCCATCCTTGCCGTCGCCGCTATCCTTGTTGCCATCCTTGCCGTCGCTCTTGACGGCGCCGCCGAGCATACCCAGGCCGCTGGCGTTGCCCATCACATCGCCGATACTCATGCCTGACTGCGAGTCGTCATCGGTCTTGCCACTGGCCAACGCCTGCGCCTTGCGCTCGGCCTCCTCACGCTCCTGCCTGCTGACGGCGGCCAGCCGCTTGCGCTCGGCCTTCGCCGCCATCGACGTCGTGTCGGAACCGGCCCAGCCGTAACGCACCCGGTCCGCAGCCGCATCGCCGCCTTGCGCATCGCCGGTGGAGGCGGTGCTGGTCAGTGCGCCGGCGAACTGTATGCTGATCTGCTGCAATGCGTTCGCCGCGCCCGTATGTTCGGATGCCGCCGCCAAGGCGTCCATCGCCGACTGCACTTTCTGATTGTCGTCCTGAAGGTCGGCGCTGGTGGAGAACTCCTCGTTGGCGGCGTCAATCGCCTGTTGCTGATACCGCGCGGCTCCCGCCGACGTGCCTCCGGTCAGCTCGCTCAGATGCTTGGTGTACACGTCGGTGTAGGCCATCGAATAGGGGATCATCGCGTTGGACAGCTGGCTCTGCCCGGCCTTGTACGCCGTTGCGCCCTCGGTGGACTCCTGGGCCATGGTCTGGCTGATCTCATCGGCGAGTCCCGACGTGCCGCGCTGACGGATGCGCTGAATCAGGTCGTCTATGGCATGTACTGCGCCGTCGTGCTCATGCGCGGCACTGACCGCGTTGACCGCGTTGGCGAGGTCGGTGACCGCCTGCGCCATCGGGGTGTCGCCGGTCAGTTCGCCGGCTGTGCCGATCAGCGCCTGCATCTGCGTGGATGAGCCGATGCTGCCGGACAGATGGGTCGTGTACGACCCCACGTAATGCGCCATATACGACGAGAACGCAGCCTTGTGCGCTGCGGTTTTCTCCTTGATCGCCTTCTCGCCGAGCTTCTGCTCGCGATCGCGCATGGCGGTCAGCTGTTCGATTAGTTTGCGGTCCGACGCGGAACCGGTGACGACCAGCGTGTTGACCAGTGCGTCAGCACGGTCGGAGACAGCCGTGACCTCGTCGACGAACGACGCCGTGTCATCGGCCTGCACGGTCACGAACGCCAGTTGGCTCATCGAGAAGTTCTTCGCGTTCATATAGCAGTCGAACACCGTGCGTTTGCCGGGCTCCCCGACGCCGCTGACAAGCATGTCGGATCCTTGCATCGTCAGCGTCATGCCGTCTCCGACGGTGATATCGTCGGAGACGGAAGACGGTACGGTGAACGCCACCACGGGAATGCTGTTCTCCGCGTAGCCGTTGGACACGGCCGCATTGGGCTCCACGGTGATACGGATATCGACCAGTCCGCTGGCACCGGCGATCTGGGACGGCTTCACCTGCGGGCCGTTCAGGCCGTAGGCGATGCTGACCGACCACGGCAACACGCGTTGCCCGGCCTTCACCCGCTCCTGTGTGGTCTTGCCGGTTTCCACAGCCTTGTATTCCGCCGCGAGCATGGAACCGTCACCGCTGTTGCCGGCCACGTAGTCGACGATGTCGCCGCCGCGGGAGACCGTGAACTGGTTGGTGACGTACAGGCGTCCCGGAACCCCGTCCGAGTTGGCGAGAGACATGACATTCTGCGTCTTGGAATACCCGGCATCTCCTTCGGCCGGATTGGCACCGGCCGTGACCGGCCCGCCCGCCGAAGGGGCCAGAGTCAGGGCCAGCGTGGCGGCAGCCGCCAGGCTTCGCGTCATCACCCCGGTCATATGCGCCATCGTCGCTCCCCCTTTCATTCATCATCACGCGGCCCGCATGCCGAATACAGGCATGCATATGCACGCCACCGACGATGCGGGCAGAGCGGCAAATCTCCGCCGATCAGGCGAACACGTCGAGCACGCCGGGATCCCCTCCCGCGTCGGCGATGCGCTGATGCCGCTTCTTGGCCTCGGCCACCACGAATTCCCGGTACATTTCCGCGATGTCGGGATCGAGCCCGGCGTCGATGGCGATGCGGTGCAGCCGTTCGATCTGGTAGTCCTCGCGCTTGTAATCCGCCGGCGCGAATCCGGCCCGCGCCTTGAGTACACCCACCTGGGACGTGTACTTGAACCGCTCCGCGAGCAAGGAGACGATGGCCGTGGCCACATTGTCGATGGACTGCCTGAGCGCCTTGATCTTGGCCACGGTGACCGCGGTCTGCGGGTCATGCCGTGCGGTGTCGGCG
>SKEP01001548.1_pt1 | contig 12086 bp, 8 predicted proteins | sample 4826901 | NCBI WGS metagenome assembly SKEP01 (sample SAMN11008806, study PRJNA524170) | human gut metagenome | biome: Human fecal sample; material: Feces; isolation source: fecal sample from pouch patient p4, p43, p49, p54, p55 | host: Homo sapiens | place: Israel: Tel-Aviv | collected 2014-03-20
TCCGAACATGGCCGCGGCGATCATCGACCGGACCGTGCATCACGGCAGGATGCTCAGGTTCGAGGGCGAGTCCTATCGCAGGACTCCTGCTCTTATGCAATGAAACAATAAAACACGAGCAATGACAGGCCAGTTCCGAACTGGACTAAAACCTACCGCTTTTTCGGAAGGAAAACTCACGCCACACTGGCCTATAACAACTTGACAAAACACACCGGTACTATATCGCCGGCCGGTCCAGCGCAAGGCCGACCGTCGACGAGCCAAGGCGCGCAGGCCGTACCGTCTGGCCTCGGAACGCCTATGGGCGTGGACGGCCGAACGGCTGCGGCGCGGATGGTCCCCGCTGCCGATCTGCGGCCGTCTGCGTCTGGAGCATCCCGGCGACGAGACGATGCGCTGCTGTCCAGAGACCCTGTACCGGTGGGTCTACGCCGACAGAACGAGGAGGGAGCGGTGGGCCCGCTGCCTGCCGAGAGGCCACCGGCGGCGGCGCAGGGCGAGAGGCAGGGGCGTGGCCCGTATCCGCATACCGGGCAGGACGCCCATCCGCGAGAGGCCCTACGAGCCGTCCGACCGTTCCCGGTTCGGCGAGTGGGAGGCCGACAGCGTCATCGGTGCGGGATGCAACCTGCACACCGAGGTCGAGAGACGCACCCGTTTCCTCATGGCGCGCATCGTGCCCGACAAGACCGCCGACGCGAGCGTCGCGGCCCAGATCGCCATGTTCTCCGCCCTGCCCGCGGGCGCGAGGACGGGCGTCACGCACGACAACGGCACCGAATTCGACCGCCACGGGCGGCTGCGCGAACGGCTCGGCATGGCCACGTATTTCGCCGACCCGTACAGCCTGTGCCAGCGCGGCGGCAGCGAGAACCGCAACGGCGCGATCCGCCGCCACCTGCCCAAACGCACGCGCATCGACCCGTCCATGGCCGCCGACGTGCAGGCCATCGTGGACGAGACCGACAACCGTCCCATGCGGGTACTCGGCTACCGCACGCCGGCCGAGGCGTTCACCGACGAACTGCTAGAATTAACCAACGAACAAGGGCGTTGCACTTCTAAATAGACAACGGGCTCGTGCAGACTTGACCGCGTGGCGTGTTAGGATATGCACCGTTGTGAGGCAGTGATCCGTTATCAGCGGGGAGTCTTCGGAAGAACGGCAGCAATCGCCTAGTAGAACCGACGGGATCGGCCCGAGACAGCCGAACACAAGCGGTCGTGCAGGCCGCGCTACGCTGAGTGCAACAATTCGGCGGAGCGCAACCGGTGCGATAAGCGAGGTGGTACCGCGGTGCGGAGCGTACAAAACGCTCGTCATCGTCCTCGTAGGCAGGAACATCATCCGACGATGGGTTCGGGCGGGACGACTACTAAAGCGGCCACTTGAATCAATCGCCACCAATGATGCTCCTGTAGGACCAGTGCACAGTACAACTAGGAGATTTACGGTGAGCGAAAACGTATATCCCAAGGCGAACGAGGGCGGCGAGACCGCACACGTGGCGCCGAACCCCAGCTTCCCCCAAATGGAGGAGACCGTTCTTAACTATTGGGATAAGGACGATACCTTCCAGAAGTCGGTGGAGCGCAATCCCTCCGGCGACCACAGCCAGAACGAATTCGTGTTCTTCGACGGCCCGCCTTTCGCGAACGGCCTGCCGCACTACGGCCACCTGCTGACCGGCTATGCCAAGGATGTGATTCCGCGCTACCAGACCATGAAGGGCCGCAAGGTCAACCGCGTGTTCGGTTGGGACACCCACGGCCTGCCTGCTGAGCTCGAGGCGCAGAAGGAGCTCGGCATCGACTCGGTCGACCAGATCGAGAAGATGGGCATCGACAAGTTCAACGACGCCTGCCGCGCCTCCGTGCTGAAGTACACGCATGAATGGCAGGACTACGTGCATCGTCAGGCCCGCTGGGTCGACTTCGAGCACGGCTACAAGACTCTGAACATCCCGTACATGGAATCGGTGATGTGGGCCTTCAAGCAGCTCTACGACAAGGGCCTGGCCTACCAGGGCTACCGCGTGCTGCCGTACTGCCCGAAGGATCAGACGCCGCTTTCCGCGCACGAGCTGCGCATGGATGCCGATGTGTACCAGGATCGTCAGGACACCACCGTGTCCGTGGCCGTCAAGATGCGTGATGAGGAAGATGCCTACGCCGTCTTCTGGACCACTACGCCGTGGACCGTGCCCACCAACTTCGCCATCGTGGTCGGCGCCGACATCGATTATGTTGAGGTGCGCCCGACCGAGGGCAAGTTCGCCGGCAAGAAGTTCTACTTCGGCAAGCCGCTGCTTGAGCACTACACCAAGGAACTCGGCGAGAACTACGAGGTCGTACGCGAGCTCAAGGGCTCTGAGCTGGCTGGTCGTCGCTACTACCCGGTCTTCCCATACTTCGCGGGGGAGAAGGCCGAGACCGAAGGTAATGTGCCCGGCCCGAACGGCTACACGATCTTCACCGCCGACTACGTCGACACCGTCGAAGGTACCGGCCTGGTTCACCAGGCTCCCTACGGTGAGGACGATATGAACACGCTGAACGCGCACGGGGTCAAGAGCACTGATGTGCTCGACGCCGGCTGCCGCTTCACCTCCCAGTGCCCGGAATACGAGGGCATGTACGTGTTCGACGCGAACCTGCCGATCCTGCGCAACCTGCGTGCCGGCGACGGCCCGCTCGCCGAGATTCCCGAAGACCAGCGCGCGATCCTCTTCCAGGAGAAGAGCTACGTGCACTCCTACCCGCACTGCTGGCGCTGCGCCACCCCGCTGATCTACAAGCCGGTTTCCTCCTGGTTCGTGTCCGTGACCAAGATCAAGCCGCGCCTGCTGGAATTGAACCAGCAGATCAACTGGATCCCGGGCAATGTCAAGGATGGCCAGTTTGGCAAGTGGCTCGCCAACGCGCGCGACTGGTCCATCTCCCGCAACCGTTTCTGGGGTTCTCCGATTCCTGTGTGGGTGTCCGATGACCCGAAATACCCGCGCGTGGACGTGTACGGTTCGCTTGAAGAGCTCAAGGCCGACTTTGGCGACTACCCGCGCGACAAGGACGGCAACGTCAATATGCACCGTCCGTGGATCGACAACCTGACGCGCGTGAACCCGGATGACCCGACCGGCAAATCGCACATGCACCGTATCTCTGATGTGCTCGATTGCTGGTTCGAGTCCGGTTCCATGTCGTTCGCGCAGTTCCACTACCCGTTCGAGAACAAGGAGAAGTTCGAGCAGCACTTCCCGGCCGACTACATCGTCGAATACATCGGTCAGACCCGTGGCTGGTTCTATCTGCTGCACGTCATGGCTACTGCTCTGTTCGACCGTCCGGCGTTCAAGAACGTGATCTGCCACGGCATCGTGCTTGGCTCCGACGGCCAGAAGATGTCCAAGCATCTGCGCAACTACCCGGACGTGAACGGCGTGTTCGACAAGTACGGTTCCGACGCTATGCGCTGGTTCCTCATGTCCTCGCCGATTCTGCGCGGCGGCAACCTGATCGTCACCGCCGAAGGCATCCGCGACACCGTGCGTCAGGTTATGCTGCCGGTGTGGAGCTCCTACTACTTCTTCACGCTGTACGCCAACGCGGCCAACGGCGGGGCCGGATTCGACGCTCGTCAGCTGCGTGCCGACGAGGTCGCTGGCCTGCCGCAGATGGATCGCTACCTGCTGGCCCGCACCCGCCGCCTGGTGGAGTGTGTGGAGAAGTCGCTGAACGAGTTTGCGATTTCTGACGCCTGCGATGTGGTGTCCGACTTCATCGACGTGCTCACCAACTGGTACATCCGCAACACCCGTGACCGCTTCTGGAACGAGGATGCGAACGCGTTCAATACGCTGTACACCGTGCTTGAGGCGTTCATGCGCGTGCTTGCTCCGCTTGCTCCGATGGAAGCCGAGTCCGTGTGGCGCGGTCTGACCGGTGGCGAGTCCGTGCATCTGGCCGACTGGCCGTATGTAGTGGACGAGAAGACCGGTGCGGATACCGAACTTGGTCGCGTTCTGGTTGACGATCCGGCTCTGGTCTCCGCGATGGAGAAGGTGCGCGAGGTCGTTTCCGGCACTCTGTCCCTGCGCAAGGCCGCCAAGATCCGCGTGCGCCAGCCGCTCGCCAAGCTCACTGTGGTGGCCGAGGATGTGGACGCAGTCAAGGCCTACGACGAGTTGCTGAAGTCCGAGCTCAACGTCAAGGATATCGAATTCTGCACGATGGAGGACGCTGGTTCCCGGGGTCTGAAGATCGTGCACGAGCTGCGCGTGAACGCTCGCGCTGCCGGCCCGCGTCTGGGCAAGCAGGTGCAGTTCGCTATCAAGGCCTCCAAGTCCGGCGACTGGAGCGTAAACGCTTCCGGCGCTCCGGTGGTTTCCACGCCGTCCGGCGATTTGGAACTGGTCGAAGGCGAGTACGAGCTCATCAACCGTGTGGAGGAGGAGAATGCCGCCGAGGCCGCTGCTTCGGTGTCCGCCGCTCTGCCGACCGGTGGCTTCGTGATCCTCGACACCGCTCTGGATGACGACCTGCTGGCTGAAGGCTACGCCCGCGACGCCATCCGCGTCGTGCAGGACGCCCGCAAGGCCGCCGATCTGGACATCGCCGATCGCATCTCCCTGGTGCTGACCGTTCCGGCCGCCGACGTGGCCAAGGTCGAGCAGTTCAAGGATCTGATCGCCCATGAGACGCTGGCCTCCTCCTTCGAGGTGAAGGAGGGCGCCGAGCTGGCCGTGGAGGTTGTTAAGGCGTGAGGCTGATGCTGAGCTAAGGCTCTTCAATTGGTCTGAAACAATTGCGGGCATCCGATATACATTGATTCAATGAACACTGCATATCGGATGCCCGCATTTTTCGTGCGTTTATGCGTCTTTTCGACGCATCCCTATTTTGAAAAAACTAACTTATTCAAGTTTTTCAAAATAGAAGGGGGAACGGTTCTACCTCTCATGGCTTGTAAGGTGTCGCTTCAATCGTTGTTAGCTACACTTATCGCGATAAGTGTAGCTAACAACGGAAATGATAGTGCCCAAGTTGCCGGTAGATGTATTGCGTATGTTCGGCCAGCCACTCGTATCCCGTCTGCCCTGCTTCATGTAGTGCCGATGCCCGCTTGGGAACAGCGTAAGTTAGAAGACATCGCAAACCGCGTCACTCGCAAGAACGAGGGCGAGTCAGATTTGCCTCTGACCATCTCGTCCCAGTATGGCCTAGTGGATCAGAGAACCTTCTTCAACAACCAGGTCGCAAGCAAGGACATGAGCGGCTATTATCTCCTACGCAAGGGAGAGTTCGCCTACAACAAGAGCACGTCTGGGGACAGTCCGTGGGGCGCGGTAAAGCGTCTCGTAAGATATGAAAAGGGCTGCGTATCGACCCTGTACATCTGCTTCGGGCTAGACGGCGCTGACCCTGACTTCCTCGTCACGTACTACGAAACTGACCGCTGGTACAAAGCCGTTCAGATGATTGCCGCCGAAGGCGCGAGGAACCACGGCTTGCTCAACATCGCACCTAACGATTTCTTTGATACCGCTCTCATATTGCCGCCTTCGCGGGAGGAACAGGAGCTAATCGGCCTCTTCTTCGCTCGCCTCGACAACCTCATCACCCTTCATCAGCGTAAGCGTCTGTGGTTTGCTAAATAAGGGTGGATAAGGCTCTCATCACGATGTCAACGTCTTTGTTTTCCAATTCGCGGATGACATGCAGATATATTTCCTGCGTTGTGTTCATGCTTGCGTGCCCAAGCCGTTTAGAGACGCTTGCAATTGAAACGCCGGCAAATAGCAAGAGTGAAGCATGGGTGTGTCTCAATCCGTGTATTGAAATCACAGGTACTCCGGCTTGTTTGCAATGCCGGGCCAGAATACCGTTGGCGGTTGAGTTGTATACCTTGCCATCCACGAAGATAGGCTTGTCACCGGGTAAGCTCTTCAACAGAACAGACAACTGCATGATGAGTTGCCAGTCAAGTTGTACTTTACGTACCGAAGAAGCATTCTTTGTTGGAACAAAGCCACCTCCATTCTTGTAATTCCATGTCTTATTGACGGACAAAGTCTGGTGAACGAAATCAAAATCATCAGGAGTAAGCCCCAATGCTTCGGAGAAACGTAACCCGGTTTTTGCCACTAGCAGTATCAACCAGTCCCAGTTAGGTATCGGATCAAGCTTCAAATCAGCAAGGACAGCATGAAGTTCGAACTGGTTAAGATATTTCACCTTCTTCTGTCTCGGCTGTTTTCCTTTGATGATTGCTTTTCTTGTTGGGTCTCTCTGAATCAGACCTTCATCAACGGCATCGAGGATGGCTCCTTTCAGTTGGTGATGAAAATCCATTGTTGTCTGATGCTCGTGATGCTCAGCGTATCCGTTGATGAGTTTCTGATAGCTCACACGATCGAACTCGGAAAGCTTGAGATCAGGGATAAGTTTTCTCAGCCACGCCTGTGTGAGCTTGTATTTCTTCATTGTCACTTCCCGAATCGCGCCTTCCTTGTAGACGTCGACCCATTGCGAGTAGTAATCGCAGAACGACATTTCTTCGTTGATTGTGTTTATGACCACACGGGGCTCCTTTGCCGAATAGATAGACGCTTACGCTGATGAAGGGTGATGAGGTCGTCAAGGTAGGTCAGAACTGCACTTATTAATTCCTGTTCTTTCCTTGACGCGGGGAAAAATACCATGGTGTCATGCACATCGTTTCTGTTAAGAGTTGGCACCCCACTACCGGCCTTATACCGTTTCAAGTCTATTTTTTCATATAAGTAATAAATGAACTTAGGGTGATTGCCATAAAATTTGGTTACCCACAAAGTAGTGTTATGAGGCCAAAACGCTGACTCTACATACTGAAGATTCCCGATTGTGCCTGATCTACCAGTAACAACGCCGGGACCCTTAACTTTGTATTCGTTATGGTAAGCTCCGATGCCGTTTGACATCATAACCGGATATACGCCAGGAATGATCTTTTCAGCGGGAAGGTCAAAACCCCTTTGCAACGGTGCAACCATGATCAACTTACGCTGTTCCCAAGCGGGTGTAGAATTATTGCATTTGTATTGCAGTTTGAAAGTGTAGAATGCAATGACGTACTCCGATCTGATTGAGCATGATGCTGGTGAAACAGAGATACGTTCGTATCTGGTAAACGGTGATATGGTGCCGGTTACTATGCGTATCCCCGCTAATTTGCGAGATTCTGCCAAAGAGGCCGCATCTCTTCGTGGGATGAGCTTTTCGGCATTCGTGAGAACATGCATGATTAATGAACTAGCAAAGGGCGGCAAGTAATGATTGCTCTCACTGCTATGACCATACAAATTATTGACAACAATCCTGATGGCATTCGAATTTGTCGTGTGGATGGGGAGTCGCTTGTCACGGTTGTGGTGCCCCGGGATATGTTGAGTGAGGCGAAAAGTCTTCCCGATTTGCCGGATCGCGGTGTGTATTATCTTCTTGATGAAGATCATGGAGTTCTGAGCCGTGCGTATGTGGGACAAACCACGAAGGGGCTTAGTCGGCTTGATGCGCACAAGACTAAGAAAGATTTTTGGAACAAAGCCATCATGTTCCTCGATAATGATGTCAATATCGATCGTGATGTTTTGGACTCTCTTGAGTCAACAGCCATAGATTATGTGGACAAACATGGCTCTTATGAGACCGACAATGAGTATACTCCTGCTCCTCGCATGAATCCATACAAAGAGCAACAGGTGGAAAGACTGCACAATAACATCCTCTTTCGTATGCGAGTGCTCGGATATGATCTTGATCGAAAAGAAAAGACACCGGTTATGGTGAACGCCGTATTCCATACGAAGAAGAACGGTGTTCAGGCCACTGGGCGATATAGCCAAGGTACAGGTCGTTTCACTGTTCTTTCCGGTTCTGAAGTGGATCTTGTGCATACAGTTATTAAAAACCAGGGAGCCGTGGCAGCTCGGCAGCATCTTTTCGGAACGCAGACGGGCAAGGCGACTCTTGCTGATGACATTGAACTGTCAAGCCCTTCCGCTGCTGCTGTATTTGTTCTCGGTGGCAGTCAAAACGGTTGGACCGAATGGGTCAATGAACAAGGACAGACCCTTGATTACGTGTACAGAAACAAGGAGCATATGAATGAATAAGCAGCAGCTTGCCGCCAAAATCTGGGAATCCGCCAATAAAATGCGTTCCAAGATTGAGGCGAATGAATACAAGGACTATATCCTCGGCTTTATCTTCTATAAGTTCCTCTCGGAGACGGAGATTGCTCGTCTGCGTGCTGAAGACTGGGGAGCCGAAGACCTCAAGGGCTTGGATGAGAATGATGCCGAAACCGTACAGTATGTACGTGATCTATGTGGCTACTTCATCTCCTACAACAACCTGTTCTCCACGTGGATTGCCAGCCAGGGCGATTTCACCATCGCTGATGTACGTGACGCGCTTTCCGCTTTCGAACGCAACATTGATCCGGCTCGTAAACGTGTGTTCGTTGGCATCTTCGACACGCTGCAAACCGGTCTGTCCAAACTCGGCACCGATGAAAAAAGTCGTAGCAAGGCTGTCCGCGACCTCATCTACCTCATCAAGGACATTCCGATGGACAGCCGGCAGGACTACGACACCCTCGGCTTCATCTATGAGTATCTAATTAGCAACTTCGCTTCCAACGCGGGTAAGAAGGCCGGTGAGTTCTACACGCCGAGCGAAGTCTCTCAGCTCATGAGCGAAATAGTGGCCTGGCATCTCGCCGGCCGTGAAGAAATCAATATCTACGACCCCACGAGTGGCTCGGGCTCGTTGCTGATCCATATCGGTCAGGCTGTGGCCCGTCGCAATGGCAATCCGAATGACATCAAGTATTACGCACAGGAACTCAAGGAGAATACCTACAATCTCACGCGTATGAATCTTGTCATGCGTGGCATACTGCCAGACAATATTGTGGCTCGTAACGGTGACACGTTAAAAAGCGACTGGCCATGGTTCGATACCGACGAAACGAAGGACGAGACCTATGAGCCGCTGTTTGTGGACGCTGTGGTCTCTAATCCTCCCTACTCCCAGAACTGGGAGCCGCCGGAAGCGGGCGAAGATATCCGTTTCGAATATGGCATTGCGCCTAAGTCCAAGGCTGATTATGCCTTCCTGCTGCATGATCTCTATCACCTGCGTGATGACGGCATTATGGCCATCGTGTTGCCACATGGCGTGCTGTTCCGTGGCGGTGAGGAAGGCGCTATTCGCCGGAATCTAGTGGAAAACCACCATATTCAGGCCATCATCGGACTGCCAGCGAACATTTTCTTTGGCACGGGCATTCCTACTATCGTGATGGTGCTGCGCAAGCACCGCAACGATGACCATGTGCTTGTTGTGGATGCCTCCAAATATTTCGCTAAGGACGGCAAGAACAACAAGCTGCGTGCGAGCGATATCAAACGCATCGTGGATGTGGTGACGGAGAATCGTGATATCGATAAGTTCAGCCGTTTGGTGAGCATTGATGAGATTCGGCAGAACGATTACAACCTCAATATTCCCCGATATGTGGATTCCTCTGAAAGCGCCGAAAGTTGGGACGTGTATTCCACCATGTTTGGTGGCATTCCCAAGCAGGATATCGATGCGCTCGGTAAGTATTGGAACGTGTTCCCGGGATTGCGCCAACGTCTCTTTGCTGAGGAGAACGGCCATTCGGCCAGGCTCGCTGTGCAAGATGTTCGCGAAGCAGTGAATGCTGATTCTGGTGTGAGTGCCTATATCCAGCGATATCGTGAGGTATTCACCGATTATCCTGCCTATCTGCGTGATGAACTGGTAGGTAACGTCGCCAACGTGAGCATTGCCGCCGAAGAGGAGGTTCTGGCACATGACCTGCTACATCGTTTGACTGATATACCGCTCGTAGATGCCTATACGGCATATCAGGTGCTTGACGATAGCTGGCAGAAGACCATCTCCACCGACCTTGAAACCATACAGAGCGAGGGCCATGACGCCGTTCGCAAAGTTGACGCCAACATGGTTGTCAAGAAGAAAGGCGGTAAGGATGTCGAAGTGCCGGATGGCTGGGCTGGACGTATCCTGCCGTTCGATCTTGTGCAAAGCAAACTGCTTACTGCTGATCTTGCGGAAATTGTTACATATGAATCTCGGTTAAGAGAGATTAGTGGTGAGATTGCCGACATTCTTGAAAATATGGATGAAGACGACAAGAGCTCAACCGGTGCTATCAGTGAGGATGGTGATTCTTTTGTTGCCGCTGAGTTGAAGAAAGCAGTGAAGTCTATCGGCAAGCATCCCGAGACTGACTTTGACCGTGCTCTTGTGAGTGCACAGCGGTTGTTTGATGAAGAGCGTGAAGTCAAAAAGAACGTTAAGAATCTCCGTTCAGCGCTTGATGAAAAGACCCGGACCGTTATTGAAGGACTGAGCGATGAACATGCTGATGACTTGCTTGCTGCCAAGTGGGTGGAACCATTGCAGCACAAGCTTGAGGAGCTCCCTCAGACGGCTGTTGATGAGTTGATTGCAGCGGTGAATGCGCTGAACGACAAGTATTCGACCACATACTCTGATGTGTGCGAACAGATCGAACAGGCTGAGGCAAAACTTGGCAATATGCTTGGTCAACTAACCGGCAATGAGTTCGATATGGCCGGTATTGCCGAGCTGAAGACCCTGTTGGGAGGCGAATGATGACTGAACAGGCGAAAGTACCCGCGATTCGTTTCGCTGGTTTTACTGACCCTTGGGAACAGCGTAAGTTCGTGGATTTCGTTGAAGCTTCAGGTATTCGGAACAAAGACAACTTGCAGCTCGAAAGCTATTCGGTATCTAACGATCGCGGTTTTGTGCCTCAAGATGAGCAGTTCGAAAACGGCGGAACAATGCGAGATGCCGACAAGACAGCGTACTGGATTGTCGAGCCTGGGTCTTTTGCCTACAACCCCGCAAGAATCAATGTTGGCTCAATTGGCTATCAATCTACCAGGAAAAACGTAATCGTCAGCTCCTTATACGAAGTATTCAAGACGGATCGTTCTTGCGACGATCGCTTCTTGTGGCACTGGTTCAAATCATCGCTTTTTACAAAGCAAATTGAAATGCTTCAAGAGGGCGGCGTGAGACTGTACTTCTTCTTTGACAAACTTCAAAAGAGCGAGATTTGGATGCCCAATGTCGACGAGCAGAGAATAATTGGACAGCAATTTGACCAACTAGATTCTTTAATCACCCTTCATCAGCGTAAGTATGACAAGCTTGTCATCTTAAAAAAATCGATGCTTGAAAAAATGTTCCCGAAAGATGGTGAGTCTGTACCCGAAATTCGCTTTGCTGGTTTTACTGACCCTTGGGAACAGCGTAAGTTTGGGGATTGCTTCGAGTTCTTGAAGAGCAACACTCTTTCACGTGCCGGTTTGAATGGCGAGAATGGCACTGCTCGCAATGTTCATTACGGAGATATTCTTATTAAGTTCGGCGATTGCCTCGATGGCGAACGAAGCGATTTGCCGTTCATTACCGACGATACCGTGCTTCCCAAATTTGCTGGGTCGATACTTCGCGAAGGTGATGTCATTTTCGCTGACACGGCAGAGGACGAAGCGGCTGGCAAGTGCGTTGAACTGCGAAAATTACCCAAAGAGCCAACTATCTCGGGGTTACATACGATACCGGCGCGGCCTCGGTTCTTCTTTGGGACGGGCTACCTGGGGCACTACCTTAATTCCGATGCATATCACAGACAGCTTCTTCCTTTAATGCAGGGGATCAAGGTGATTTCCGTTTCAAAGGCCGCACTGCAAGATACACAAGTAAGATTTCCGGGCTTGTCGGAGCAAGCTGCCATAGGCGCAGCGTTGAGTGAGATTGACAACCTCATCACCCTTCATCAGCGTAAGTTGGAATTGCTGCAGAACATCAAGAAATCCTTGCTTGACAAGATGTTCGTGTGAGGGGAGGAATCGCCATGGAACTATTCGATATCGCGAAGCTCGCCTCATATCGCGAGAATAACCGGATCGAGGCGAAGTCCGCGAAGGGCGGCCTCCCGCACAGCATATGGG
>SKEP01001562.1_pt1 | contig 12010 bp, 14 predicted proteins | sample 4826901 | NCBI WGS metagenome assembly SKEP01 (sample SAMN11008806, study PRJNA524170) | human gut metagenome | biome: Human fecal sample; material: Feces; isolation source: fecal sample from pouch patient p4, p43, p49, p54, p55 | host: Homo sapiens | place: Israel: Tel-Aviv | collected 2014-03-20
AACCAAATCATCAATATTAGCTGGATCAAGCGGATCAGAGCTTTTAGTAGGATTGGTTTCTCGCACGAGATAGGCAATATAGCCATCGCCATGCTTAAACTCATAACCGCATTGTATCAACAGAGCCCAATTATCGAGGGCGGTAACATCTTTAAAAGTGAATGGGTTAAATACTACGTGGACAGTAGAGAAACGCAGGCAAGGCTAGGATTAACGGATAAAGATGCGGTGATTCTACCACGTCACTTAGATCAGACCGTTCAAGCATGGGATGCAACTTTTAAGAGCAAGGCTAATGACGACTTTGTGGCTGGTCAAGTTTGGTCACGCCGTGGTGCTAATTGCTACTTGCGTCCTAATTGGGTTCATAAGCGTTTGAGCTTTACCGAAACATTAAACTCCATTAGAGCTATGTCGCGAATGTATCCTGATGCTACTGCCAAGCTAGTTGAAGATAAGGCAAACGGTCCTGCAATTATTGACACGCTTAGACGTGAAATTCCTGGAATTATGCCAGTTTCACCAGGTGCAGACAGCAAGGAAGCACGTGCGGCATCAGTATCTCCAATGTGGGAAGCCGGACAGGTTTACATACCACACCCAGCATGGCATCCAGAAGTTAAAGACTGGATTACTGAAATTCTAGGCTTCCCAAACATGCCTCATGATGATAACGTCGATAGCATGGTTTACGCACTTAGACGGCTTAATAACAAGTTCAACGGCCCAATCGTCAGATATTAGAAAGGGGGTTGTGCATGGCTAAAAAAGTTAAGCATTTCAAGAACAAGAAGACGCCAGTTGTTAGATCAGATAGCCTAGACCTTAATCCAGAAACGGATTATGAAAGCCTAGTATGGAAAACAAGCAATACCACGCAGGATTATCAAGCCTTAGATGATCGATGCAAGTATGACGCTTACGCTCGCAAAATTGTTTATCAGATACCGGAGGACGCAACTAGAAACGGTTTCCGCATCGTAATTCCGGGCAAGTCCAATTTACAAGCAACCTATCAACAAGGCTTAGATCGCCTTAAAACACAACAGGCGCTAACTCAACAAGGCGGTTATGAGTTTAAGCATGGCGATGGCTATATTGCCTATCTCGTGCGAGAAACCAATCCTACTAAAAGCTCTGATCCGCTTGATCCAGCTAATATTGATGATTTGGTTGCATTGCATGTATTCGGGCAGAACAACGTCCAAAGCTACAAAACTAACGATAATCCTATGAGTGAGGATTTCTGCAAAGAGACAGCTCTAAAGGTTATTCCTAAACAAGCTGGCTTTACGTTTGACCGTTACGGCAGTCAAGTGCCTAACACTGAAAAGCTAGATCCTATCGTGATTGATGCTAGTCGATACGGTCATATTTCACTGGATAAAGCAGACGATGATGAAACAGGCACTTCGATTATTAAACGGTGTGAACGACAGCTGAATAACATGGCTATTGCTGACGAAACAGTCGGCAAGATGATGCGTGAGTTTACCTTGAAGGTATTCCAGTCCGATAGATTGATGAATGAGCCAATTGAGCAATTCCACCGTGATCGTGAAGAGCTCTCACGTGTTTCCAATACGGAAGCCATGATGTTTATCGGAAATGATGACAACATCACTAAGTTAGCAACACCGACCGCTGGCATTAACGTTTTACTAGATCAAGCATGGAAAGCATTATCAACCGCATGTGGTATTCCTAAATCAGTGCTGACAGGCGAGCAAGCTGGTACGTTAGCTGGCGCAGGTCAAGATGTACAAAACTACTACGACCGTGTAAAAGCCTTTCAGGAGCAAGTATTAAAGCCAGAAATTGAATACATCGTTAAATTGCTGATGTGGTCAAAGAATTTTGGCGGTGGTTATCTTGATCCGAATTCATTGGAATGGCACATCGAATTTAATCCGCTATGGTCACCAGATGACAAAACACAAGCGGAAACGGCACAGCTTAAAATGCAAACGGCTGTTGCTGCTGTTCAAGGTGGTCTGTATGGGCCGGATGAAATGCGCCAAAAGCTCGATGGCGAAGGCAATACGCAAATCCAAAGTTTGCAGAACACGACCACCACTGATAGTGCGGACATTGAATCCAGATATACCAAAGATGAAATTGAGCAATACAAGAAAGATTTAGAGGCGGCGCACGATGACACGGCGTAGGAATGGTTATCCGCTCAAAATTGAGCGCAGCTACTACCGTGATTTAGCTAAAATGGTTCGCTCATGGCAGCAGCCTACTAAGCGAGTTGTTGATACTCAAATTAAAAAGTATTTGTACAACGGAACTAAGGTATTAACCGATGCTGACAATTCTGGCAATCCTGACTGGCTTCACGCCGTTCAAACCGCCTTAAACTTGTTATCTATCCAGATTGAGCAAAAACAGTCTGACAGCTCTTTAAACGACATTACAACAAGGTTCGTTTATTCGGTAAATCAGTTTAGTTATAGCAAGGTTGTACAGCGTAAAGGCACCGCTCAAATGAAAGCCGGTATCATTGCACTAAATCCATTGCAAGATAACGCCAAGCTTCGTGAATACACTATGAGTAAGGTAATCGAAAACACCAACTTGATTAAGACGCTTAGACAGCGGTATATCGATCAAGCAAAAGCCGATATTTACCGCATCATTTCAAGCGGTGGCGGTGTTAGCGATCTAGCTCATTCGATTACATCACGAACTGGTATGGCTTTGCGCCATGCTGATTTAATTGCAACCGATCAGACCGGCAAAATACTAGCCCAGATTGACGCATACCGTAACAAAGCAACCGGCTCAACTCGCTATATATGGCGGTCAATGGAAGATAAGCGAGTACGTCCAAAACATAGAGAGCTGGACGGCAAAGAATTCAAGTATGATGATCCAAACGGTGGCGACAACGGACAGCTTCCAGGAGAGCCAATCCGGTGCCGTTGTTACCAGGACCCTGTAGACTAATAAATTAAGAACGCTTGCTCAATGCGAGGGAGCGCTTTTTTTTATGCCTAAATTTAAGGGAAATTGTGAAAAAGTAAGTATCCGGCCGGTGAGCAAAGTTCATTCAAGCCCGACATTATAGCATTCTTACTTTGTGAAATTTTAGGAGGAAAAAGCATGACAAACGAAGAAACTAAGATGGCAGTTGATGTGTTATCTGCTCCAAAAAAGCCGATTGAAGTGAATACACCAACTCAACCCACAACGGTAATCACACCGCAACCCACAAAAAAGGAGGTGAAGCCAGTGGCAGAAGTTAAAGATCCAAAAGGAATGTTTGATTATACCGGCTGTCAAACTCACGTAGTCAAGGAAGGCGAAACCTTGTTTGATGTGGCACAACAATACCATGTCGCAATGCAGCAATTACGCTACTTCAACCATGTCAACAAGGCAACCATGCGTATTAAGACCGGTCAAACACTCTATATTCCAAAAGAACCAGTATACGTGCCAACCGGTAAGTAATGATTACGCGGTACGACACGGCGACGATCAACAAATTTTCTGTTGATTCGCAGACCGGATATATCCATGTCAAAGATGTGCCGATCGCTCGTGTCGGTGTCTTTCCATATTTGAAAGCAAACGGCGATCAAGTAATGGAAGCAAAGCTTCCAGCCGATTTGCTGACTGATTCTGCTGTTGAGAGCGCTAATTATAAGCCGATTACGGACGATCATCCAAGCGAATTGGTGAATATTAACAACAGTGATCGATATATGAAGGGTATGACAGCCGGAAATGCGCATGTTGATGGCGACAAGATCAAAGTCGACATGACATTGACCGACAGCGCATTGATTAAAGAAATCCAAGGCGGTAAGCAGGAGCTTTCGATTGGTTTTCAAACCGATGTCGTTCCGGTCAAAGGTACATTTCGTGGCATGCAATACGATTCGGCACAAAAAAATATTCAAATTAACCACGTTGCTGTCGTTCGCCGTGGTCGTGCTGGTCACTCAGTGCGTCTTACTGGTGACAGCGCAGAAATGGTTATAGATAGCAAAGAGAAAGGAAAATCAATGGATTACAAGGTAGTTCACTTATCAGATGGTGCGGACGTAACTGTTGCATCTGACGATGTCAGCAAGATTACGCAATTAGATGCTGCAAGTTCTGATAAAGACAAGAAACTTGCAGCACTTAACGCACAAATTAAGGCACTCACTGCTGAACGTGACAAGTTAAAGGGCGGTGTTGATGCAAGCAAAAAGAGTGCTGATGAAGCACAAGCAAAGGCTGATTCACTTGAAAAGCAATTAGCTGATGAAAAGAAAAAGTACGAAGGTGACGCTTTAGACAAGGCAATCGCTGAACGTATGGACTTAATCGCTGAAGTTAAGCCATATGTCGGCGATTCTTTTGATTTTAAGGGCAAATCACCAAAAGATATGAAGCTTGAAGCAATTAAGGTTACTGATTCTGTTGATTTAAGCGATAAGTCAGATGACTACATCAATGCTTACTTCGATTCAATCAAGCACCGCAATCATTCAAGCGTAGTCGGTTACTCAGGTTTGGAAGGTAGCACCAAAACAGACAGTGCGGATAGCCAACCTAAAGATCGCTACCACTTAGCATAAGGAGGATATATATGGGAATTCCAGACGGACAACTCTATGGAAATCCGGAACTTGGCGCTGGTGAAATTGCCACTATTGAACCTGTGACAATCACCACCGAACAAGCCGGTGCAGACGTTGGCTATGGTCAAGGCGTCCAAATTAAGGATGGTCAAATCGTACCAGCCAACGGAGGGAATATCTACGGTATCGCAGTACGAAGAACTCACGTAAACGCAGATCATTTAACACCAGAAAACGTTGCCAATGATAAATGGCAAAAGGGCGAATGGCTTGGCGTTGTGCGTGAAGGTACTGTTGCGGTACCACTTAGCGCAGACGTAAATCAACGTGAAAATGCTGCTGTTGATTTAAATGGCAGCTTTAAGCCAGCAGGCACTAGCGACACAGTCGTTGGTGTCTTTTTAAGTTCCGGTAATAAAGGCGGTACTGCAAGACTTCAAACCAGAATCCAATTAACCAATACTGCTGTAACTGGTTCTGGCTTAACCGACACTGCTGTAACCACGCCTAGCGGAGCAGGTTCAAGCGTAGGTGGCTCAGCCAGTTTAGGCACAGAAAAGAGCGGAGGTGGTAAGGAATAATGACAAACAACGCATATATCACGAATGAACAACTTACTTATGTAAGTAACGTCATTCGTCAGCCAAAAGTCCAAGAACTTACCGCAATGTCACTATTTAAGACATTCAACGTACCAGCATGGACTACACAAACAAAATACAAAGTTATGACTACTTCAGGTGAAGCAGCTCCTTACGTTGACGGTGCAAGCGATATTCCAGTAGTTGACTTGAACATGACTGAACAAGCAGCAAATCTTACTGATTTGAGTATTGCCGTTCGCTATTCACGCCAACAACTTGGTGAAGCTCAACAAGCTAACATGGATATTCTTACACCAATGGCAACAAGAGCACGTAGAGCGCTCGCAGAAGCAGAAAACAAATTAATCTTCAACGGTAATCACAATTCAAACCCAGTTTTAAACATCAACGGCTTAACTGACAGCGCTGATGTTTTAGGTGTGCAAACAACCACTTCACCAGTTTCATTCGATAATTTGGCTGATGATGCTGACAACAACCTTAAAGTTAGAAACTGGCTCAAGGAAGCTGTATCAATGATTACCCACTTAGCAGGTTATTCAAACGTTAAGCCAGTCTTAGCCTTGCCACAATCTGCTATCGATAGACTAGACATGCCATTCAACCAATACAACCCACAAATGACTGTGTTGCAAATGATTACTCCATGGTTTAGTCAAATCAAGCCAGTCCCAGAATTGGAACACCAATATTTTGGCGCAAAGAACAATAAGGAAGACATGGGCTACATTTTCTTGAACGACCAAGACACCGCTCAAATTCCAGTTGCACAACCTGTAACACCTTTGCAACCTGAATATCATAACACCATGACCACTATTCCTTATGTTGAACGTTTAGGTGGTTTAGTAATGTACTATCCACACGCATTTGTTCAATTACACGGAATCAACGACCCTAAAAAGGTCAAATAGCAAAAGGAGGTAAATCATGGACGATTTAACCGAGTTAGTTAACGCTGTTAAAAAGTTAAGTCCTGATTTAACTTCTAAATTTTCAGATGATGCATTAAAAAGCTTGCTAGAAGGAGCACGTGAAATAGCCATTGCGGACGGTTTCCCAGTTGTTGCCACTAGCAATGCTGGGGAGCTTGTAAGAGCCCGTGACATGGCTACTAAGTACCTAACCCTTCACCTTATTGCGATGAACAACACAATAGGAGATAGTGGCACTAACGTAACATCGGAACAGGTTTCTGTTTTAAGGAGAACATATGCCGATGTTAGCAAGCTTGATTTGTACCAACGATCGCCGTGGGGGCAGCTCTATTTATGGCTGTATAACCTCTACGGCAATGGCGGTATTAGTCGGTATATGGTGGTGCAACACTAATGAAAGATGCATTTCAAGAAGTTAATGATTCGCTCTTACATATTGAGCGTGAAATGAAGTATTTAAACGAATATCAGGTAGTCATTGGCTTCTTTGGTGATGAGGATAGCCAATTGCTCGAAATCGTAAGAGCTAACGAATATGGTGCCAAAATTATACCTAAAAAGGGCAAATATTTATGGGTGCCATCCAAATATGCGATTAAAAAATACGGCCGAAGTGTAAAACCTAGCGATGTGCCACATCTGTTTGTTCCAAAGAATAAACACGTGGCTTGCGTCAATGAAAACAAGAATTTGGTCGTTTATTTTTATTTGCTGAAAAAATCAGTAATTCCGGCCCGTGCGTTCATTCGCAAGGCTTTTTTAGATAATCAGCAAAAATACAAGCGCTATGTTCTGGCAGGAATAGACAAGATATGCTACGAAAATGGCACTGGCAAACAATTGCTGACGACGTTGGGTAAGTTAGGTGTTTCTGATATTCGTGAAGAAATGAAGAGATGGTACAAGCCAGGAAACGCGCCACTAACCATTGATAACAAAAAGGGCGTTAATAACCCACTTGTTGACACTGGTAGCTTAATTAAGCACGTTACCTGGAAAATCCTGCCGATTGGAGAGATTAAATGAGTTTCTATATTTCATTCAAAAACATGGTTAATAGCTTCGGTGTTGACCTAACCGTTACCCCGTATGATAGCCCGGCTAAGAAGCCCCATTTTCATTACGTGGGCGGTGAAAGAATTGAAGATGATGAAACACCCACGGCACAACCAGAAGCCCGTCATGAGCCTGTTGTGCCTTTTAATCCGCAAGATGCTTTCATGGCTCAATTTTTATCGGGCGGTGAGATGGAGCAGGGAGAACTTCTTTGGATAAGCACTAAGCTCTACCCAAAGAATTCGATCGTAGAAGTACCCTCTCAACCGGGTCAGAAGTACAGAGTTGTCGATTCCTCAAACTGGCAAGGCTATTCTGACATCGTCATCTATGTATTGAAAGGGGATGCTAAGCACCCATATGGTCGATAAACTTCAAGAAAATTGGCAAGCGCACGACCACTTTCTAGTGCAGTGCATCCTTACCGAGCTTGTGCATCAAGTTGCCAATTGCGAACTGGTCAAAGACAGTAATCTCGATGAGATGGAAGATTATCCGTTTTTCACGTTTCGCTGGATTGATCCAGGTGAAGAAACGACTGGCGATTGGCTAGGACAACATAGACAATTCACCTGCACGATGCAAATTGATGCACACGCAGCTTCTGATATAGAGGCTATGAATTTATCACAACGATTGTATGAAGCACTCCATGAAGTGCCATACCGCCGCTTTTTTAAACAAGCATACATTGTGCCCCAGACCGTAGGAAATGCTTCTAATCGAACTACGTTGCAAGGAATCAACTACGACAACGATTATGGTTTTGATTGCACTTTCTATGTCACTGGTGGCTTTTTATTTGAAAGAAAAGACCTTAACTTTACGTTTCAAGATCAAACGATCGAAACAGTTAAGGCAGATGAAAGTGTTCTTGGAACTAATGCCAAGGATGCTATTTTTGCAGACAAAAATAAGGAGGAAAACTAATGGTAGATACAACAGTGACAGGCACGGTATCCAAACCTTATGACCGAGTTTCAGACGTCGATGTAATTATGACTCTTATTCGTCCGCGTCCTGTCTTGGGGTTAGGAAACATTTTAATTCTTAATCCTGTTACAGCAGGTGCGGATAAAGATGTTAAAGACGGTGTAGACGGAGAAGACGAAGTAAAAGGTATTTTATTACGCAAAGTTGATTCAGCAACAAGCGCCGTTTATCGCGAATACAGAGACGAAGATGCTGTATCAATCGATTACAGCTCAAATAACAACATTATGAGCAAAGTAAAAACCTATTTTGCACAAAAAAATCATTCAGACCGTGTCGCTATTTTAGACTACGACCCTACCAAGGCTTCTGACTCTCTTAAAGCATTTTGGTACTTTAATTGGACTTTTGCTATTCAAGCAACCAGCAAAATTGACGCTGATGCTCAGAGTTTATCTAATATTTTTGAAGCTAATAAAGATCACTTTTTAGTGCTCCAATCTAGCGAAGTTAACAATTTCTCTTTGGTTCAAGGGCACAATTACACAATTGGTGTTAAGCATGATCTTTCAGAAGCTATGGATGCAGCACTGATTGGTGCAATCGCAACTCTGACTGTTGGATTAGTTACTTGGAAATTTAAGCAATTAGTAGGTATTACACCAGAAATTTTAACTTCTACCGAAGTTTCTGGTCTCAATAACTTAAATGTCATGGCTTACGAATTAGTGAATAGTCAAGGCCAAACTAGCGAAGGCAAAACCATGTCTGGTGAATATATCGATACGATCCATGGAATTATTTGGGTACGTGCCACTATGCAAGGCAAGCTTGAAAAGTTTTTACAAGACAACGGAAAAGTTCCATATGACCAGACTGGTATTACTCAGCTTTCAGGCGTTGTAACTCAAGTGCTGGAACAAGCATATCAACAAGGAATCATTCAGCAAAACGAAGCCACTGGCAAGGGAGATTATTCTGTTACAGCTTCGCCACGCAGTGCCCAATCCCAAGTTGATTTGTCTAACCGTCACTATGGCGGTCTTGGCTTTACTTACCATGCTGCCGGCGCAATCCACACGCTTACGGTCAATGGTGAAGTTGATTCAGACACAATTGCCGCTTAATGAAAGGAGATTTAAATGGCAGCTCATAACAACATTCATACCGGTGTCATGGGTACTTACGACGCTAATGACACTTATTTTACCGCAGACGGTAAAACCGCCTACGGGTATGGCGCAACTACCCTTTTTACATTTTCATATGACAACGATCTAGAAAACGTACAACAAGATCCACAAGGTACTGCGGTGCCAAGTATTAATAACAAAACTGGTGGTACTTTCGTTGTGACACTTAACCAAATGTCACCATTCAATGCCGTCCTCGATGCGTTAGCAAATGAACGCAGAAAGGGCGGCTTTACTGTTGATGCATGTGATGCATCCCGTCACTACGTAGCTATTCATTGCTACATCAAAAAGAAGCCAGATGGTGGTGCGGCTAATGAAGCCGGCGAACGCACCTGGACTATTAACGCATTAAACGTTGTAGAAAATTCTGTTCTTAATAATTAAGTGAGGTATTAACTAATGGACAACACCGAAAACCAAAACACACAAGTAGAAAACACTCAAACTGATAACACTGCTGTTGCTGATTCACAAAACCAAGCTCCTCAAATGAGCATGGCTGACCAAATTGCCGCAAGAAACAAGCAATTACAAACTAGTGAAATTCCTAACCAACGTGGTGTTACTAAGGACATTACTATCAATGCTGGCACTAAGTATGAATACACTTTGACTATTCAATATCCTGGTATCGGCGTTGCTTCACAAATTGAAGATGACGCAACCAATCCAAACGGCTCAATTAGATTTTCTGACTTAATGCAAGGTGCCGTAGAAAGTGATGTATTTGTAAGTCCTCACATCAAGAGTGTTGCTTTCTGGGATAGTCACAAAGGCTACGGCGAAGTTGCAAAAGAAGTGCTTTCCTTTCTTAACGACGGAATCCACGGCAACTTGGAGTAATGAGCATTTACAGCGGGCGGCTGATCGTTGGGAAGAGCCAATTAGATTAGCTATGCATGGCGTGCCGCTCGATTTAGCTATGAAAGCGACACGCAACCAATTAGATATGCTTTGGACCATTGTCCAAAGGGATGAACAAGATAAATTCAAAATGCAAGCCCATGCCACAGGCCTAGGTGTCTGGGGCGATGGCAAGAAATAGAGAGGTGAAGTCATTTAGATAATTAATGGCTTTTTTATTTTGCCAAGAGAGGACGTAGTGAATGGCTGGAACGCACGAAGGCTATAATCTAGGCGTCCGTGCCAATTTCGCGCAGGTTGAGGAAGCACGCAAGGCTACCAACGCCTTGTATGCTGCACTTGGTCAGGTTGAAAAACGTGCCAACAACATGCACATGAACGGCAATCTGCCAAGGGAAATCAATCACATTGACACGGTTACCGCGTCATATATCAGGCGTCTGGAATCCGAAGGCAAAACATATGAAGCTAATCAACAGAAAGTTAAGGCTTACCATTCTGCTATTGCTGAATTAAACAACAAGCAGAAAGACCTTGAAACTGCGTTGAATCGAACTGCCAATGCTACTGATAAAAATAGCGATGCATATAGAACGCAGCAAATCAAGATAAATCAGACTGTAGCGGATATTAATAAGTTTAAAGCTGGTATGAAGTCGGCACAGGCTGAAATGGATCGAATTCGACCGACTGGCTTTAATCGAATTGTTCACAGTGCCGAAGTTGCCACTAAGGCAACAGACACAATGAAAAACAAGCTACACAGTGCTTGGAACAATATTCGTGGTGGCGCTACCGTTGCCGCCGCTGGTATTGGTGCCGTTGGTGCCGCTGCTATGTCAGGGGCAAAGCAATCCGCAGAAATTCAGCAACGATACCGTGAAATTAATAACCTTGCCGTTCTTGGTGGCGAACGCCAAAAAGAAGTAACTAAGGCTGTTTCTGCTATGCAACGTGAGGGTCGTGACATATCCATCAGGTATGGAAAGTCACAACAAGAAGTTGCAGCAGGATATGAAGACTTAGTTAAGCGAGGCTATACAACTAAACAAGCATTAGGAGCATTAACAACAGAAGTTCAGGCTTCCGTTGCTTCTGGTGACAAGTTTAGTGATGTTACTACGGTATCCTCACAGGTGTTAGATGCCTTCGGAATGAGAGCCAAGGACACTGGCACAATGCTGAAAAATACCAAGCGAGTAGTTAACGAATTAGCTTACTCGGCTGACGCAACCTCAACAGGATTTAGCGATCTTGGCACTGCTATGTCCTACGTTGGTACGGCGGCAAAAGCTAATAATATTAGCCTTGCGGAAACATCTTCTGTGTTAGGTGTTCTATCTAACAACGGTTTGGAATCTGACAAAGCCGGTACTGCTTTAAGAGCTACGATCAATGGTTTAACTAACCAGATCAACAAGATTGGTACTAAAAATTCAATCTTTACCAAGTTAGGAATCAAGAAATCCGAAATGTTAGACGCACACGGTAATCTTAAAGGGTTATCACATGATATGGGTGTGCTGTATCAGCATATCGAATCCCATAGTAAGGGCGGTTCTGACAAGAACGGATTCTTTAAGTCTATCTTTGGTACATCTGGCATGAACGGTGCCATGATCTTAGCTAAGTCATCCAAAGAAGTGGAGGATTTAACTAAGCGCACCGAAAAAGCCGGTAAAACGGGCTCTTATGTTGCTAAATTAGCCGCTCAAAACATGGGTACCGCACAAGGGAGTGCCGCCAGTGCAAAGCAGGCTATGAATGCCTTCAAAATGACGCTCGGCTATGCCCTGCTTCCGGCTATCACTCAAGCAAGTAATGCACTTGCTAAGTTT
>SKEP01000329.1_pt1 | contig 11940 bp, 11 predicted proteins | sample 4826901 | NCBI WGS metagenome assembly SKEP01 (sample SAMN11008806, study PRJNA524170) | human gut metagenome | biome: Human fecal sample; material: Feces; isolation source: fecal sample from pouch patient p4, p43, p49, p54, p55 | host: Homo sapiens | place: Israel: Tel-Aviv | collected 2014-03-20
AAAAAAGATTTTAAATTTTTTCCGCGCAGTACCTCGTATCCATTTTCAGACAATTCCTCTCCATTTTGCTCTAAATATCGACTAATAGTTCTCACATCAACATCGAAAAATTTCGCAGTCATTTCACGAGTCACAAATAGCTTATTATTCCATACAATACCTTCTACACCAGATTTATTTTGTATCTCTTCAATTGCCATTTCATTATTTAGAATATTTTGTCTATCTAGCCTTGAATTAGTTAAATCTTTCTTCATTCTAAAACCTCCAATTCTCCACTCATCAACTTTAATACACTTCCCAATGAACATTTTTCCCTTTCCCAACATATTGAATATTAGGAATATCTTTTATATATCTTGTTATTGTTTTTTCACTAACGCCTAATGTTTCAGCCATAAATTTACGGCTAACCTTACTGTCCTTTTTTATCATCTCAACAATTTTACTCTTCAATTCTTCGAAGGACATTCGAGAGACATCTTGAGGGACATTTCGAGGGACATTTTCTCCGCCCACCTTTTGCGTTGCTATCTTCTTCAGAGGAATAATCGTTCTGAATATATCACCCTCCTCAAATAACGGATTTTGCCCTGAGTAAAGTTGTGTGTACTTGTAGGTATTTCGCATCCCTGATCCAAGTTCATCTGCAAGACCTATTTCTCTAAATACCTTTGATATAGCAGGGTTTTTAGGAAATGGTTCAAATTTCTGCAAATCCAATGCTCCCAGCCCGTGAGCTAAATTACTGTTTTCAACAGTAATTTTCTCGTCGTCAATGATCATCTTTGCTGGGTAGCCGCTTGAATAATCCCTATGAGCCAGTGTATTGGAAACAATTTCTCTAAGTATCCTATCTCTCGCATTGACATTGACAATTCCATCCAAAACGAATAAGTCATTCAAATGCTTTTGTCCAAACTCTATAAGCCTGCCATAGCTATCAATCAGATTTGTTATGACAACATCTCTATCATCGTATCTATCCTTATTTTCAACCCTAAAGATTGCATCGGTTTTGTGTTGCGGGAGAACAGACATAATAGAGTTATCTTTTCCAAATAACAGAATAGCAGCTAATGTAATGCCTTCGCGCTTTGTCTCTGGATCTGTCAGAATCAAATTAGCGCTTCTAAGAAGCTCCTCATTGCTCATATTTTTCCAAACATGATTTTTATTTCTGGCAGTAGCCATACTTTTGGCTTTAGCAATGATAGTGGCATCAAGAAAATCAATATCAAGATTTGGATATACTTTATTTACAAAATAGCTGCTCTGCTTCCTTGCGTATAGCTTATATACAAGCTCTGAGTGATCTGTGATATTGATGTCTCCTTCATAAGACCTATCCCAAATTCTTCCGTTATGTCTGCATACCTGATAGCCTTCGGGAACTCTTATATAAATAATCTGCTTACCTTCAATTTCAAAAATTTCCGGCAGCAGATAGAGTGGTGGGTATATCTTTTGCGGATTGTTGATTGCAGTAGTAAATTCCTTAATCACTTTATCTACTTTATCTTTACTAACACCAACAATCTCTCTTTTATCATTTACACCAAGTAAAATATGTCCTCCATTTCTATTGTTGAAAGAACATACCGTATCAAAGACGTCTTTGGTTAGAGTGTTCTTAGATTCTTTAAATTCGACATCTGTCTTTTCTCCATTTTGAATGAGGTGTTTTATCTCCTTAGAATTCATATCTGCCCCCATATCCACTAAAAACCGTCTTTGATCATCTTAAAATACTTCAACGCACCAGAAATAGCTTCTTTCTTTTCAACTGGACACTGAAAAACTTTCTGATTCTCATTTTTTTTGAAATATTATAGTGTTCCCTAACGTCTAAACCGTGTTTTCTCTTAGCCTGCGCAATGTAAAGTGTCGATACCTTAAACCTAAACGTTTCAAAAACATAGTTTTGAATTTGCTTATAGGTTACCTTACTCTCCGCACTTATTAAATTCACCTCATCAATTGAAAGCTCAACACTAATATACCTTTTTGAATCTAGTTTGGAAAGCAACACGATAGTCTCGACAAAAACGGGGCGTCCATGGACGTCCCGTTCCAGTACATATTCCTTGAGCCGGTTAAATCCTAAAACTCAGTATGCTCGGCTTCGTGCTCTTCGCCGGCAACGTTTTCAATGGTTACCCCCTCAGCCTCGGAGGGGCTTGAGGCAACCTGAGCCGAAACGGAATCCGCCACAGCCTCAGCGCCGTTCTGCACCTGCTCAGAAGCGGAAGCGACCGCATCGGAAAGCGATTCGCGGAGCTGATCCATGCGCTCACGAGCCAGATCAACCTTTGCACGGAGCTCATCGGTCTTGGCATCAACCGTTGGACGCACCTCGTCGATCTTATCGCTTACCACGCGAGAAGTACGCTCATAGGAATCAAGTGCGGAATCCCACGCGTCATTTACTGCGTCAGCCGCCATTGCACGGGTTTCCTCACCTGGTCGCGGTGCCAAAAACAGACCTGCAGCTGCACCGGCTGCTGCACCAAAAATAGCTCCGGCTAAAAATCCGGCAGACTTCTTGCTCATGGGAACCTCCTATCAGAGCAGTATGTGCTGCTCTTCCGAAACGTACCGCTCACGCGCCTATCTCACAGGCCGTGGCCTCGGTACGTTAATCATACTCCAGTCATCGGGCAGGTCATCGCCAAACGACGTACCTTTGTGCAAATCTGCAGCATCCGCATGCTCTGCAGACGCAGAATCATCCTCAGCATCGGAAGCGGCGGCATCGGTGGCGTCCGCAGTTGGTGCATCTTCATCTTCCTCCACGTATGGATGATCGTACGTTTCATCGAAACTCCGGTCATCGGCACCTTCCGAGGTGGAATCAAGCTGCTCGTCATCGTACCAATCGTCGTCAACAGCACCGTCTTCCGCATCAGACGGCACCTCTCTATATTGATCGTCGTAAAATGTTGCGCGCGTTGACTCATTGGGATTCGCTTCATTGTAGGAAGCATCCTCAACGTCTTCCACGTCATAATCATGCTCACCGGACGCCTCGTAAGCCGCTTCATCTACAAGTTCGCCCTCGGCAAACTCCTCGGCAACTTCGTCTCTCTCAGAACCCCCAAAAGATCCGTCTTCCTCGCCGGCCAAAACACCGGAAGGTTGTCCTTCTTCCGAAAGGTCTTCCTCGGACGCATTCTCATCCTCACCGTCAACGCTTTTAACAAGCGCCACAAGGCCTTGCGTAATTGCCTCAATGTTTGGTTTGGGATCTTCCCCGTCTGCATAGGCCCAGTTCAAAATCCACGCCGCGCTTGAAAGGGCTCCGGCCACCAGCACGTCATCGGGGCATGCAAGGCTTACCTCAAACAGACCGAGTTTCTCGTCAAGCGTTGTCGTACGACCGGACGTAATGTCTCCTGCCCTGTTTGTAAGGGCGAGAAGCTCCACCGCCACATGCTCAAGGAGGTGCGCCACTTCCGTATCGGAAACGACATCGCCAAACTGAGGTGCCGTATCACCAAGACACGCGTGCTTCTCGACCCCCGGAAGAAGGTCCACAACGCGCCGCGTGCCAATAGCATCATCAGAGGTCATACGTGGTGCATCATCTGAAAGCTGAATCGTAGCGTCAAGGTTTCTTGGTCCTACGACAACCTTTTTGATGTGAATCAGCTCTGCCATGTCTCGTCCTCTTCCTGCTCAAATGAGAGAATTACTCATCATATTTTAGTCAAAAACTGCAATTTATATATAGCTCATCCGTTAGCGGTCGTTTTTTCCGCAGTGTCTTCATGTGTGCCGGTCTTTTCCTCCAAAGTTTGCTGCGGCTCCGGCGCAATCACCCGCAAGAGCGAAAGCCTGCGCCTGCGCATCATCTGCACGCGGAACTGCCAACCGTCCTTCTCAAACGTGTCGCCCGGCCGCGGAAGCCTGTCGGCAAGCTCAAGCACGAACCCCGCAATGGTCTCATACTCTTCCGAGTCCTCAACCGGCCATCCAAGCTCTACGGCATCATCAAGCGAGAAGCGGCCGTCAACCAGCCATTCCCTATCGCTTAACTGCGTAAGGTACTTGTTGTCGGGGTCAAATTCATCGGCAATTTCACCGACAATCTCCTCGACAATGTCTTCAACCGTAATAGCGCCTGCAGTACCGCCGTATTCGTCAACCACAATCACCATTTGATCACGAGAAGATTGCATCTCGGAAAGAAGCGGGATGATATCTTTTGTATCAGGAATATAGTTTGCTGCACGAACATACTGCGCAATGTGCTTCTCGCCAGCATTTTCTTCAAGAATGGGCTCGATAATATCTTTGATGTGCGCGATTCCCACAATACGGTCAACGTTATCGTGGTAGATGGGAATGCGAGAATAGCCGGTCTTACGCATGACCACAAGCACCTCGGACAGCGTGGAGGTGTCTTCCATGGTGGTAAGGTCAACGCGTGGTACCATAACCTCGCGCGCAACCGTATCGCCCATGTCGATAACCTCATGGATCATCGACTTCTCTTCTTCGGAGAGCTCGTCGGAGTCTTTGACAATATAGCGGAGCTCCTCCTCAGAAAAATCTTGGTGATCTTCATGCACGTCAATACCCAAGAGCTTTGCGATACCGTTTGCGGAAGCTGAGTTCAAAATAACAATGGGTTTTGCCAGAGTCATGAAGAAACGGATGGGGCCAACAACTGCCTTGGAAACATTTTCCGCATTGGCAAGGGCTATTTGTTTTGGCACCAACTCTCCGATAACCGTTGAAACATACGAGAGTATCAGCGTAATAGCCACCACGGCAGTAGGGTGCGAAAAATCCGAAGGTACGCCCATGCTCGTAAGCCAGCTGCCAAGCGGAGTAGAAAGGCTTGTTGCGGCAAAAGCAGACGACGCAAAACCCACCAGCGTAATGGCCACCTGAATCGTTGCCAAAAACGGCCCGGAGTCATTGGTAAGGTCGAGAACCGCGCGAGCGCGCTCATCGCCCTCCTCGGCCTCCGGCTCAAGCGACGTCCTCCTTGCACTGACCACGGCCATCTCGGAAGCCGAGAAGTAGCCGTTCGCCAAGGTCAGAAGCAGTGTCACTAAAATACTTAACGCTACGTCCATATGTGGTATGGGCACCTGCCTAATCGAAGTTAAAAAGCCACGTAGGTATTGTACTCTACGTGGCTATCTGCGCATCAATTCTTTATAAAAGCGTAACTAATTCACGGACTTTTCCACTTTGACGTTTTTCTTCACGAGCTTTTACTTCAGGGTTATCTCTCGAGCTGTTTTACTGCACGAGCTTTTCCACCTGAGCGCGAACGTCCTTCAAATCTTCCTCAGACGGCAGCCAGCCAATGGTATATGCCTTGCCGTACGGAAGGGTAAACTCGGCCTTCTCAAGCTCTTCTTCAACCATCTTGGGACCGATTGGTGCCCAGCCGTATGAGCCAAACGCAAAGCCAATACGATGCTCGTTTTTAGGAGAAAGACCTGTCATATATGTCAAAAATGCACTCACCGTGGGCAAGAATTTGGAGTTGAGCGTAGGAGACCCAACGCAAACATACTTGGAATCAAGGAAGTGGTACATCACATTTGAGACGTGCGTCTCTTTAAGGTCGCAAAGCTGTACGGGAATGCCCTCTGCCAAAAAACCATCAACCAGCGCATGAGCCATCTTATCGGTTGAGCCCCACATGGAATCATAGACAACCAGTGCTTTTTCTTTCAGCGTACCGGATGTCCACCCCTCATACGCGTCGATAATGTCTTTCACGTGTGAGCGCCACGCAACGCCGTGAGCGGGGGCGATAATATCTATGTTCTCCAAACCAAGCTTTTTGACCGCCGTCACCGCCGAGTCTGCCTGACGGCTGTACGGCAGCACAATGTTGGCGTAGTACTTGCGCGCCTGTTTCATAACCTCGCAGTAATCGCTTTCATCGTCGAAGCGTGTGGAAGAAGCATAGTGCTGTCCAAACGCATCGTTGGAGAAGAGAATCTTATCGACATCGGAGTAGGTAACCATATTGTCGGGCCAATGCACCATCGGCGTTTGCACAAAGTGGAGGGTACGCTTGCCAATGCTCAGGGTGTCTCCCGTTTTTACACCGTTTACCTCAAGATCTTCTCCATAAAACGCTTTAAGCTCTTTAACGCCCTGCGGAGCCGAGGCATACACGGCAGCATTTGGTGCCACCTTGAGAATAGCTGGCAGTGAGCTGGAGTGATCCATCTCAATATGGTTGCATACCACAACGTCAATCTTTGCCGGATCAACAATGCTTTGGATGCGCTCGATAAGCTCATCTGTCATGGTGTACTTAACCGTATCGATAAGCGTGATCTTCTCGTCCAAAATAAGATACGCGTTATAGGTAATGCCCTGCTCAGTGGTATACCCATGGAACTCCCGGGCATTCCAATCAATGGCACCAACGGCATACACATCAGGCTTAATTTGCACCGCACTCAGCATATAATCTCCTCCGTAGGATTTGGGTGGCTGTTGTTATTGTAGCGGATAGCTTTATGCTACGTATTTCTGTTATTTTGAGCATAGCATTTGAGAAGCGGCCATATGTTTTGACTTTTATACAAATTCAGTCTAACCTGTGCAAACCTGATAATTTTATAGGAGTTGCTTCTGATGTCTACCAAATCTACTCATTTCAACACGACCGCAAAGACGAGTGCTGTCACCGGAACATCTCCTTGGAAACTTCTTGGCACCCTGATTGCTCCATATAAGGGTTTGGCCGTCCTTACCTTGCTGACCCTTCTTTGCGATATCGTGGGAATGCTCTATATCCCGACTGAGTTGTCGGCACTCATAAACGCCGCGGTCACCAATCACGATATGGTAGCTCTGACCTCTCACGGTATCCGTATGTTTATGGCGGCGCTTTTAGGATCCGGCGGTTGTATCGTCTCTTACTGGTTGGCATCACGGCTTGCTGCACGCATTGGTCGCGACCTGCGCACGGCCGTATACAAGCATTCTCTTGAATTTTCAGGTTCGGATTTCAACCGCTTTGGTACAGGTTCAATGATTACTCGAACCCTCTCCGATGCTAACGTGGTTCAGCAAACCTTTCTTATGTGTTTTACCATGATGTTCCCGGTACCGGTTACCTGCATCGTATCTGTCGTTCTTGCCTTCTCAACCGATACCGCGATGGGATGGATCCTTCTCGCCGTTATCGCGGTGTCCTTAATCGTGAGTGCCATTGCGGTAAAGATATCGGCACCCATCTTTGTTGTAATGCAGAACTTTATCGACGGGATAAACGCCCGTCTGAGAGAATCAATTACCGGCGTGCGCGTAATCCGTGCTTTTGGTAAAGAAACATACGAGCGAGCCCGTATGACAAAGGCGTTTGAGGACTACGCAAGCCGTGCCATCCGCGTAAATTTGATCTTTGCCGTAACGGATTGCACGACGTTCTTCTTGATGAACGCCGTTGAATCTCTTGTTATGTGGGCCGGTGCTAATCGCGTGGGTATTCACGCCATGCAGATTGGCTCTATCTCGGCTCTCATTGAATACGCCATGCTGATTATGTTCTTTATGATGATGGCGCAGTTTGCCATGCTTGAGATTCCGCGCGCCCTCGCCTGCCTTGAGCGCTCGGCTGCGGTGCTGGATCAAAAGCCCACCATTGCGGACGGATTGTCTAAAACGGTATCTTTTGGCCAAACGGATGAGGTCGCTCGCTTTGATCACGCAAGCCTCCGCTTCGACGATGCCGACGAAGATACCCTGCAAGACCTGTGCTTTTCTCTGAGGCGCGATCAAACGACCGCAATCATTGGCAACACCGGCTCCGGCAAGTCTACCATCGCAAAGATGCTGCTTCGCTTTAGCGACGTAACGGGAGGGCGCCTTACCTTTGGAGATGCCGATATACGCGATCTTCCACAAGCGGAACTCCGCTCTCACATTGCGTATGTGCCGCAAAAAGCCTGGCTCTTCTCGGGAACCATTGCCGAAAACCTGCGCTTTAGTGATGAGCATGCAGACGATGCCTGCCTGTGGCATGCCATTGACGTGGCACAGGGAGCCTTTGTCCGTGAGCTTAAAGACGGCCTTGACACACCGGTTGCGCAAGGCGGCACAAACTTCTCCGGCGGTCAGCGCCAGCGCTTGGCTATTGCCCGATCCTTGACGCGCCATGCCGACCTCTATATATTTGACGACTCATTTTCCGCGCTGGACTATAAAACCGACGCCGCTCTGCGACATGCGCTCAAAGACGAGCTCGCTCATGCGGCAGTGCTTATCGTTGCACAACGAGTGAGTACCATCCGCAATGCCGACCAGATCATCGTTCTTTCTGACGGTTGCATCGTCGGTTTGGGAACCCATGATGAGCTTATGCGGACGTGCCAAACCTACAAAGACATATCCGATTCTCAAACCAGAGGTGGTGAACAGAATGTCTGACGAGAAGTGCAATGAGACCGAAGCTACCTATACATCTGCGGATACGTTAGGTGCACCCGCCGGCACGCCTGATGAAGAACTTGAAATCCCCACCGACGCCGCTAAAACGGCTCGTCGCCTCTGGAAGGCTGCCGCCGGAAATCGCTGGCGCCTCATAACCGCTGCCTTCTCCGCGTTGGCGTACGTCTTCTTTACGTTGGCAGCTCCCGCTTACTCCGCAAAACTCGTGGACATCCTCTGGAAGAATATCCAGGCTGCATGGGATTTAGGCACAACGTATCAGGTTACCTTTGAAACCGGTGGTCGGGAGATCCTCATATTCTTAAGCATCTGGACTCTTGCATGGGCATTTTATACGGCGCAGTCCCTTGTCATGGCAAGCTTTGCCGAACGACTCAATCTTGTGCTTCGTAAGCAAATTGCCGAGAAGATCGGGCGTTTGCCACTCTCATACTTTGATGCACACCGCCCCGGCGACACCATCTCGCGTGCCACAAATGATCTGGATAAAGTCTCCGAAGTGCTCCAACGCGGTCTTCTCCAGATTATTATTTCCACGACCACCCTCATCGGCGCAACCGTCATGCTTGCCCTCTACAGCCCCTTTGTGGCTGGTATTTTCTGTATTTTTGCCGCAATGAGCTTTTTTCTCACCAAGATTGTCAGCAAGCGGACGCTTCACGCAGCCGCCAAGAGACAAGCGGCCACCGGCGAGCTTACCGGTCGCGTTGAGGAGGCCTATTCGGGACGATTTGTTATCAAAGCGTTTGGACATGAGAGATCAAGTTACGAAGATATCGCATTGGCTGCGGAAACGCTTGCTCGCGCCAGTGAACGTGCGGACTTCATTACCAACGCAATCAGTCCGGCCATTCGCTTCCTGACCCGCCTTGCGCAGGTTGTCATCGGACTCTTTGCCGGCGGTATGCTCATCTCAGGCCAGCTGAGCGTAGGCGTATTCCAAGCTATCTTCCAATATCTCACCCAAGCAACCGAACCTCTTACGCAGCTTTCTTTCACGGTCAATATGCTGCAGGGAGCTCTTGCCGCGGCTGAACGTGTCTTCAACCTTCTTGATACTTCCGAAATTGTGGCTGATCCACCGATTCCTGCCGCCTTGCCCGATCCTGTACGCGGACGCATTACCTTTGAACACGTCCGTTTTGGATACGACAAGAACAATCCCTTGATGCACGATGTTAACCTCGTAGCTCATCCGGGACAGAAGATAGCCATCGTTGGCGCAACGGGTGCCGGCAAGACTACCCTCATCAACTTGCTGATGCGCTTCTACGAGATAAACGGTGGACGCATCACGCTTGACGGGATAGACACGCGCAATCTGGCTCGCAGCGATCTTCGGCGCCAGTTTGGCATGGTCTTGCAAGATACGTGGCTCTTTGACGGCACCATTGCCGAGAATATCGCGTACGGGAAACCCGATGCAACTCGAGAAGAAATAGAAGCAGCCGCTCGTGCCGCCCACGTAGATTTCTTTGTACGCACGCTTCCCCATGGCTACGACACGCAACTCTCCAATGATGCGGAGGTCATAAGCCAAGGTCAAAGACAGCTTCTCACCATTGCACGCGCCATGCTCACCGATCCGGCAATCCTCATTCTTGATGAGGCAACTTCATCGGTCGATACCCGCACCGAACAGGCGATTGTTCGAGCGATGGAAGCCATCATGGAGAACCGAACAAGCTTTGTTATTGCTCATCGCCTCTCCACAATTGTAGATGCCGACCTCATCCTTGTAATGGATCACGGAGACATTATCGAGCAGGGCACGCACAGTGAGCTTCTTGATGCCGACGGTACATACGCTGAGCTTTATCGCAGCCAGTTTGCTTGAGTTGGCATCGATGCACTCGCTTATAGCGCAGCTGCAATAGCGCGACGGATAAAATCTGAGCGATTAACTCCTTTTGCCGCAATCGCCTGAAGCATCGCCACAGGGAGTTTAACCGTCACCGGCTTTAATTCCTGATTTGGATGAGGGGGACGGCCGGGAGAAATGTTGATGAGCTGACCCTCCCACGTGTCGTTTTCCCACTCATCAGCAAGTCGTTCAAGTTCCTCGTCTGTAATTTCACTGCCATCATATAACGTGTGTTTCATGGAAATCTCCTATCTCTTCCCTTGAATTTCGGTTAAAAATTTTCTAGAAGGGGGTGTCATAGCGTGGTAAATCATCCAACAGACGTTTTTAGGAAGAGCAATCATCTCTATTAATCGTGATTTACCGTCATACCCCAACGCCATCGTTTCAAAAGGATGTACGCAATGTGTCCTCGTTGCATACGTAAAAGCATTCTCCCATGCGTCCAATACATCCTGTTCCGTAAGCTCTGGATGACGCTCCATTATCCTTTTGTGAACAATTACATCCATAACACCTACCTTCTCAGCTTTAAATGTAATACCAATACTGTATTACATTTAACGCTAATTGTCTTTATGCAAATTTGTACATATAGTTGCCCTTCATCAGTAATACCTAAAGAATAAGTGATGAGCGCTAAAGCACTCATCACTTATTTAAATGCTGATAGCCAGTTGATCTTTTTACTTAACTTCTATGCCAGAATCCATTGCATCAAGCTCAAATGAATATTTTGAGCTTGAATCTTTAGGTATACGTGTAAAGAAACATTTATCAGCCTCTGGAGAATCTTTACAAGAATACGGCTCATCATCGTTGGCCCCAACGAACGTTTGATAGCCAAAAAAATCTACGTCATACACAACTCCAAAGCTATACGTAAGCGGTTTTACAGCTACTTTATTTCTTTCTACTTTATATTCAGTGTGCCTATCTTCGTGTTCACCTACGGTTTTCAGGTAAACATACGTGCCTTCTATAAGCTCTCCTTCTACCTTATTGCCCGTATCATCTAAGTACAACGTAAGCTTATAATCCTTACCATCCACGGGCTCGCTATAGGAAGACTCAATTTTCTTAATTAACTCCTCTTCACTCATTTTCGCAATATCACCATATGATAATAACTGTTCTTCTCGCTTCTTATCATCTTTCTCATTTAAATCTTCCAGAAGTCTGCTGTCGTAAAAAGCTACGGAATTTTGTCCCAAAATACCAAATATGCCACCAAACCCATATGTAGAAGAAAATCGATTTTTTATGGCAACCTTTGTTCTCGAATCCGCCGATTCCTTACCAACCATACGCGCTATCTGATCTCCACAAAACCATACCGTCTTTTGGTCACTTTCAATTGCAGCTTTTGGAGTAATAACCTTTGGAGAAGACGGATTTCCTCCTGCTTTGTTGGAATCCGATCCGTTTTTCTGAGAACACCCGATAAGGCCAGATCCCAAGATTGACAAACCTGCTCCGCCAAGTACTTTCACTGCAGAACGTCGAGTAAGAAAATTACTATCCATTTCAAATCCCCTTTCCTGTCAGATTTCATTGAAAAGGGGGGGGGGGGGGGGGGGGGGGGGGGGGGGGGGGGGGGGGGGGGGGGGGGGGGGGGGGGGGGGGGGGGGGGGGGGGGG
>SKEP01001575.1_pt1 | contig 11922 bp, 7 predicted proteins | sample 4826901 | NCBI WGS metagenome assembly SKEP01 (sample SAMN11008806, study PRJNA524170) | human gut metagenome | biome: Human fecal sample; material: Feces; isolation source: fecal sample from pouch patient p4, p43, p49, p54, p55 | host: Homo sapiens | place: Israel: Tel-Aviv | collected 2014-03-20
CCGCCAAGAACGCCCGCGAAAACACCCGCCGCAAGTCCATCTTCGAGTCCGCCGGCATGCCCGACAAGCTCAAGGACTGCCAGTCCTCCAACCCGGAAGAGTGCGAGCTGTTCATCGTGGAGGGTGATTCCGCAGGCGGTTCCGCCATTCAGGGCCGCAACCCGATCACACAGGCCATCCTTCCGCTGCGAGGCAAGATCCTCAACACCGAACGTGCCAGCCTGGACCGTATGATGAAGTCCGACACCATCGAATCGCTGATCACCGCGGTCGGTGGTGGCTACGGCGAAGACTTCGACATCTCCAAGGTGCGCTATCACAAGGTCATCATCATGGCCGATGCCGATGTGGACGGTGCGCATATCGCCACCCTGAACCTGACGCTGTTCTTCCGCTACATGCGTCCGATGATCACCGCCGGTTACGTGTACGTGGCCATGCCGCCGCTGTACCGCTTGAAGTGGACCAAGGGTCCGCACGACTTCGTGTACACCGACGCTGAGCGTGACCGTGTGCTTGCCGAAGGCAAGGCCAACGGTCGCCAGCTGCCCAAGGGCGAAGGCATTCAGCGCTACAAGGGTCTGGGCGAGATGAGCTATCAGGAGCTGTGGGAAACCACCATGGATCCCGAACACCGCATTCTGAAGCAGGTACACATCGAGGATGCGGCCGCAGCCGACGAGACCTTCTCGATGCTGATGGGCGACGAAGTGGAGCCGCGCCGCCTCTTCATCCAGCGCAACGCCAAGAACGTGCGTTGGATCGACGCGTAAAGGAATCCTCCGCAAGCGGAGGACACAATTCCTTGGCTCCCCTCTTTGAGGGGAGCTGTCGAACGCAGTGAGACTGAGGGGAGCAGTCACTGCGACATGGACTCCCCTCGGTCAGCTTTGCTGACAGCTCCCCCTCAGAGAGGGGAGCCAGATAGGACTAAAGGAACGGTATAAGTGGCAGACGAAACAAACAACACCGGTGACGAACAGTTCACCCCGGATGGCTCGATGGAGCCGTTGAGCCCGCAGGAAGCGGACACCACTGACTACGGTCTGATGGAAAGCGGCGAACGCATCCAGCGCAAGGATTTGCAGCAGGAGATGCGCGAATCCTACCTAGCCTACGCCCTTTCCGTCATCGTGGAACGTGCTCTGCCGGACGTGCGCGACGGCATGAAACCCGTGCACCGCCGTGTGATCTACGCGATGTACGACGGCGGCTATCGCCCCGACCGCGGCTACAACAAGTGCTCCCGCGTGGTCGGCGACGTCATGGGTAAATACCATCCGCACGGCGACTCCGCCATCTATGACACTTTGGTGCGCATGGCCCAGTCCTGGTCGATGCGCAACCTGCTCGTCGACGGTCAGGGTAACTTCGGTTCCCCTGGCGACGACCCTGCCGCCGCCATGCGTTACACCGAATGCCGCATGGCCCCGCTGGCCATGGAAATGGTGCGCGACATCGACAAGGACACCGTCGACTTCGTGCCCAACTACGACGGCAAAACCCAGGAACCGACTGTATTGCCGGCCCGCTTCCCGAACCTGCTGGTCAACGGCTCCGCCGGCATCGCCGTGGGTATGGCCACCAATATTCCGCCGCACAACATGCGCGAGGTGGCCGAAGGCGTGCACTGGGCGCTTGAGCATCCGGACGCCAGCCGCGAAGAGCTGCTGGAAAACCTGATTCGCATCATCAAGGGACCGGACTTCCCCACCGGCGCCACCATCCTCGGTCACAAGGGCATCGAACAGGCCTACCGCACCGGCCGTGGCCTCATCACTATGCGTGCCGTGGTCAACACTGAGGAGATCAATGGCCGCATGTGCCTGGTGGTCACCGAGCTGCCGTACCAGGTCAACCCGGATCGTCTGGTCGTCTCCATTCGTGAGGCCGTGCGCGACGGCAAGATTCAGGGCATCGCCGACATGCGCGACGAAACCTCCGGCCGTACAGGCCAGCGCCTCGTATTGGTGCTGAAGCGTGACGCCGTGCCGAAGGTGGTGCTGAACAACCTGTACAAGCACTCCCAGCTGCAGCAGCCCTTCGGTGCCAACATGCTGGCCCTGGTCGACGGCGTGCCGCGCACGCTGAGCCTGGACGCCTTCATCCGCCATTGGGTGAACCACCAGCTCGACGTGATCGCCCGCCGTACCGCATACCTGAAGCGTGAAGCCGAGGAACGCGACCACATCCTGCAGGGCTACCTCAAGGCTCTCGACATGCTGGACGAGGTCATCGCCCTGATCCGAGCCTCCGAAGACACCGATACCGCCCGTACCGGTTTGATGGAGCTTCTGGACATCGATCAGGTGCAGGCCGATGCCATCCTAGCCATGCAGCTGCGCACGCTGACCCGCATGAACCGCGACAAGATCGTGGCCGAACACGAGGAATTGCAGCGCAAGATCGCCGACTACATCGACATTCTTGCCAAGCCGGAACGCCAACGCAAGATCATCGGTGACGAACTCGACGAGATTGTGGGCAAGTACGGTGACGAACGCCGTACCAAGATCCTGCCGTTCTCCGGTGAGATGAACGTCGAAGACCTGATCGCCGAAGAGAACGTGGTGGTCACCGTGACCCACTCCGGCTTCATCAAGCGCACCAAGGCCGACGAATACCGCGCCCAGCACCGTGGCGGCAAGGGCATCAAGGGCACCAAGCTGCGCGAGGACGACGTGGTGGATCACTTCTTCCTGACCTCCACGCACAACTGGCTGCTGTTCTTCACGAACAAGGGTCGCGTCTACCGCATCAAGGCCTATGAGCTGCCCGAGGGTTCTCGTGATTCCAAGGGCCAGCACGTGGCTAACCTGCTGCAATTCGCGCCCGACGAGTCCATCCAGGCCGTGCTGTCCATCCCGAACTACGAGGTGGCCAAGTATCTGGTGCTCGCCACCCGTTCCGGCAAGGTCAAGAAGACCCCGCTGGCCGAGTACGACTCCCCGCGTCAGGGCGGCCTCATCGCCGTGCGCCTGATGGCCGACGAGAACGGCGAGAATGCCGACGAGCTGATCGGTGCCGCGCTGTGCAACGCCGAGGATGACATCATCTTGGTCTCCAAGCTCGGCATGAGCCTGAAGTTCCAGGCCAACGATGAGCAGCTGCGCCCGATGGGTCGTCAGACTGCCGGTGTGCAGGGCATGAAGTTCCGCGAGGGCGACGAGCTACTGGCCATGGATGTGGTATGGGGCGACTCCGACAAGGATCTGTTCGTAGTGACCAACGAAGGCTTCGCCAAGCGTACGGCCATCAGCGAATACCGCCTGCAGGGCCGTAACGGCCTGGGCATCAAGGCCGTGCAGCTGGTCGAAGGCCGCGGCTCTCTGGTCGGCGCGCTCGTGGTGTCCGAAGACGATCAGGTCATGGCCATCATGAAGTCCGGCAAGGTGATTCGTTCCAACGTGGACGAGGTCAAGCGCACCGGGCGCAACACCCAGGGTGTTACCTTCGCCAAGCCTGATAAGGGCGACGAAATCCTTTCCATCGCACGCAACGAAGAAAAGGATGACCCCGAAGAGGAGGTCGCCGACAACGGCACTGCCGAAGCAGGCCAGTCCCCCGCCGAACCGGTGAACGAGTCCAACGAGACCGCACAATCCGGTGAGAATGTGAACAACGTGGACGAGGCGTGAGCCGAGTCCCGAAAGGCTGGTAGCCTCACTAACAGCAGAGGCTACCAGCAGGCTCTTAAGGAGAAACGATGAACGATCAGTTCGACAACAACGAGTCCGAGGTGATTCAGCCCAATATCGACAATACGGTGAATGATATGGTGACACCTGAACCCGTTCGGGAGGCACCGCGCAAGGCCAGTTCTGTTTCCAGCGAGCCGGAAGAGGTTACCAGCAGCCCGAAGACTGTTCGTCCGGCAGCTCGTCGCAGCACTCCACGCGCCCGCCGCATGAGCCTGTCCCTGACCCGTGTGGATGCATGGTCCGTGGCCAAGGTGACATTCATGCTTTCGATTGCCGGCGCCATTATCCAGATTGTCGCCGCAGCCGTCGTCTGGCTGCTGCTCGATTTGGTCGGTGTATTCAGTCAGATTACCCAGATTGTTTCTTCCACTGGCTTGGATGCTGGCGGTCTTGATCTGAAGAATGTGCTGTCCCTGACCACCGTGGTGTCTGGTGTGACCATCTTCTCCATTATCGAAGTGGTGATTTTCACCATTCTGGCCACCATTATTGCGTTGATTTACAACGTGGTCAGCTCGCTGGTCGGTGGCGTGCACGTCACCCTCGGCGATGACTGAGTTTTAGCTATACCAACAAAACTCCCCTCAGTCCGATTCATGGACTGAGGGGAGTTTCGTATATTCATAGTCATTAGTGCTTGGCCGGCACAAAACTTTCGCGGGCGACCAGCTTGGTCGAAAGCATGGTGTGGCAGGTGATGTCATCATTGAAACTGATCGACTGGGAAAGCATCAGCAGCGCGTTTCTGGCTAATGCCGTCTGATCGATGGCATACGTGGTCAGCGGCGGTGAAATGTACTGGGCGATGGACTGGTTGTTGATGCTGATGATGCTGACATCGCGCGGCACCAAAATGCCGGCCTTGGTAAAGGCCTGAATCACGCCCACAGCCAGGGAATCAGTGGCCACGATAAAGCAGTCAGGCATATTGCTGCCGAGCTTGGCCACAATCGTTTCGCCGTGCTTGCGGCCGGTTTCCACGCTGACCTGGCCGCCGGTAAATATCAGCCCTGCGGTTTCCAGGCCAAGGCGTTCGCACCAGTCGCGGTATGCCATCGTACGGATGTCTTCGGGGTACTCGTAGGTGCCCATCATGCGGCCTTCGCCGCCGATAAATCCGATTCTGGTCATGCCGCGGGCTCTGGCTTCGCTCAAGGCGTCCAGTATGGTTTGCAGCAGATCCGGCTGCACGGAGCTGAAAAGATTCGGGGCTGGGTTCACATCGATGAACACACCATGTGGCAGTACTTCATGAAGCCTTTCCAGGCTCTCGTAGGAGTGCGGTTCGGGGCCGATGGATACGAAGCCGTCATACTGGGTGCTGTTGTCAATGAGTTTGTTGATATCGGTGTAGAACGACAGGGTGATATGCATCTGCTGCGCTGTGGCGATCAAGGTGCTGCGCAGCTCGCTGTAATAGGCGTTACTCAGCTCCTCATCACTGGGAATGGCGTCCAGTACGGCGATATCGTGCGGAGCCACCAGTCGCCTTTCCTGTGTTTCGTAACCGAGTTCTTCACAGACCTGCAGAATCTTGCGGCGGGTCTCTTCTTTGACGGAGAACGTCGGATCGCCGTTGAGCAGGCGTGACACGGTTGCCGGCGAGAATCCGGCCCGTTGAGCGATTTCTCTGATAGTGACCATGCGTATGCCCGATATGTTCTTTCTGCACCGTTTGCGTACTATGTACTTGTTCCTGCATTACTACCCGTCATTAGGTAATTGGTAATGTATGTTTACCTGATACCTATCGTAGCGCACATCAATCGGAGTGCGGCAAAGATGTGCGCCAGTTGGCGGAAAAACAACACACCGCCCGAATGAATAGCATCATTCGGGCGGTGTTGTGCGGCAATGTCTGCTTGCTGTTGAGTCACATTCGGCTAACGGCATTACCTATGCGTTACTTGGTTTACCGGGCTGCGGACTCCTTGTCGAGCAGCGCGGCCTTGGCGATGTCCTCGCCGTACTTGGCGGCATCGGACTCATCGTGCAGGTTGGCTTCGATCTTGGCCACGATACGGGCGTGAGCCTTTTCGTCGATCTTCACGAAGAAGGCGAAGATCAGAAAGCCGATGATGATGAATGCCAGCGGCATCCAGAAGGCGAAGCCCTCGAAGGTGGTGATGTTGGCCTGGGTCATGTCGGCGGCGGTGGTCTTGTCGACGCCGGCGAACAGCGCGTTGGTGGCAAAGACCATGAAGTAGGTGCTCAGTGCGTTGTATAACAGCGACTGGCCGAAGTTACCGAATGCAAAGGCGGCAAGACGGCCTTTATTAAACTTTTTCTGGGGTTCGGCAGTTGATGACGACATCAGTGTTTTCTCATTTCCCGTGATACTGACTGCGGGGCGGACGGCGTTGGCTCTTATTTCTGTCGTTGAACAAGATAATGCGTTACCTATGCAAAGTAAAACCATAACTAAATGCATTATCTAATAGTGATACTAGGAATGTCCGCAATGTGATTGCGGTGACGATTACTGCTCCTTGGTATCTAGCTCGTATAGGTCTGCGTCAGACTGTGCGGTGATGCACCATGCGATACTGCCGAGCTTGATTTTCATCGATATGCAGGTTATATTTAGTAAACATTTTATTTACTAGTTCAGTCACGGTGCCGTGACGAATTCGATGCAAGGAAAGGCGAAAACCATTATGACCAACTTGCAGTCAGCTCAGCAGTTCTCTCAGGCCTGGCTTACCGACCCGCGTGTGTTTGCCGTCAACCGGCTTGCCGCGCATTCCAGCCACAAGTTCTATGATCACGCTCCCCAGTGCGGCGAAGCCATGGATCTCAAGCAGAGTCTGGACGGTCAATGGCGCGTGCAGATGGTGGATCTCGCTGATTTGGCGGACAACGAGCTTGCTGAGGCGGCGTTTGCTCAGCCGGGATACGACGCTGCCGGCTTCTCCCCCATCGAAGTTCCCTCCGCATTGGAGACCAAGGGATTCCTGAATCATCAGTATGTCAACCAGCAGTACCCGTGGTCCGGCCATGAGAGCCCAGTGGCACCGGATGTGCCGAAGCATAACCACGTGGCGCTGTACCGTCATGAGTTCTCTTTGGAACCCAAGGCAGCTGCCGTGTTGGAGGCCAATAAGACTGCTGCGGATGATGCCGCCAAACGTCGCGTTACGTTGACATTCCAAGGCGCGGCCACGGCTATTGCCGTCTGGCTCAATGGCGCTTTCATCGGCTATGCCGAGGATTCCTTTACTCCCAGCGAGTTCGACGTGACTGATGTTCTGCGTGACGGCGTCAATACGTTGGCCGTGGCTTGCTTTGAATTCTCGTCCGCCAGCTGGCTCGAGGACCAGGACTTCTGGCGTCTGCACGGCATCTTCCGTTCCGTGGAGCTGGAAGCCCAGCCGTTGGTTCATGTGAACGACCTGCGCGTGCTGGCCGATTACGACCACACCACTGGCGAAGGTTCGTTGGACGTCGTCGCACTGGTGCGCAATGCTGGCACTGCTGCCGCCGTTGCCGCCACAGTGCTCGATGCTGCCGGCAACACTGTCTGGCACAGCAAGCTGACTGCCGGAGCTGATGCCGAGACGTTGACCGTGAAGGCCAATGTCGGCAAGGTCAACCCGTGGAGTGCCGAAGAGCCCACGCTGTACACCCTGCAGGTGGTGGCAACCGATGCCGCCGGTCAGGTAATCGAAGCAGCGCTGCAGCGCATCGGCTTCCGCCACTTCGCCATCGAAGACGGCCTGATGAAGCTCAACGGCAAGCGCATTGTGTTCAAGGGCGTCGACCGCCACGAATTCGATGCCCGCACCGGCCGCACGATTGCCGAAGCGGACATGATTGAGGACATCCACTCGTTCAAGCGCCTCAACATCAACGCCGTGCGCACCTCCCACTACCCCAACGAGACCCGCTGGTACGAGCTGTGCGACGAGTACGGCATCTATGTGCTGGACGAAACGAATCTCGAAACCCATGGCAGCTGGACCGATCCGGGCGATGTGTTCCAGCCCGCACGCGCCATCCCGGGCAGCAAGGACGAATGGCGCGCCGCCTGTGTGGACCGCACCGCAAGCATGGTGCGCCGCGACTACAACCACCCGAGCGTGGTGATCTGGTCGCTGGGCAACGAGGCGTTCGGTGGTGACGTGTTCTACTCGATGCGCGACTTCGTGCACGAGAACGACCCGTTCCGCCCGGTGCACTACGAGGGCACGTTCAATGACCCCGAATTCAGCGCCGCCACAGACATCATGAGCCGTATGTATGCCAAGCCTGATGAGATCGTCAAGCTATACCTCGGCGAGGACGGCAAGAAGCCGTACATTTCCTGCGAATACAGCCACTCGATGGGCAACTCCACCGGCGGCCTGCACCTGTACACCGAACTGGAGCGCTACCCGCTCTACCAGGGCGGCTTCATCTGGGATTACGTCGATCAGGCCTTGTGGCAGGACTGCGGCGACGGCACCGAGCGCCTGGCCTACGGCGGCGACTTCGAAGACCGTCCGAACGATTACGAGTTCAGCGGCGATGGCGTCATGTTCGCCGATCGCACCCCCTCCCCCAAGGCTCAGGAAGTCAAGCAGTTGTATGCCAATGTGAAGCTCGTGCCGGACGAGTCCGGTGTGACCATCACTAACGACAACCTGTTTATTTCCACTGCCTCTAGTCTGTTTACCGCGCGAGTGCTGGTGGACGGTGCGGAGCGTTGGCATGCCAACTACCGCTTCGATGTGCCTGCCGGCGAGACCGTACGTGAGCCGATCGCCTTCCCGAAGGTCACCGATTTGGTGGCTCTGTCCGGCAGCGCCGAAGTGACCTACGAAGTCGACCAGCGTCTGGCTGAGGCCACTGACTGGGCTCCGGCCGGCTACGAGCTGACCTTCGGCCAGTATGTCGCCGCGGTTTCGTTCGATGACGGTGCCGCGGATGCCGTTGTTGCCGGCGATGCCGAAGTGGCAGCCGATGGCTTCAACGCCGGTATTCACACCGACTTTGGCGAAGTGCTGCTCTCCAAGACGCAGGGTGGCATGGTCTCTTTCAAGCGCGATGGCCGCGAAATGGTGATTCGCCGCCCGAACCTGACCACCTTCCGTGCGCTGACCGACAATGATCGCGGTAACGGTTCCGGTTTCGAGCGCGCCCAGTGGATGGCCGCCGGACGCTATGCCCGTGTGACCGGTACGTCGGTCGAGGAGACTGCCGATGGCAAGGGATTGAAGGCCACCTACAGCTATGAACTGGCCGACGCCAAGCACACGCCAGTCACCGTGCACTATGAAGTCGACGCCGCACTGCGCGTGCACCTGACGGTCGAGTACCCGGGCGAGGCGGATGCCGCCACGCTGCCGGCATTTGGTCTCGAATGGATCCTGCCCAAGCAGTACGATCGCCTGCGTTTCTACGGTCTGGGACCGGAGGAAACCTATGCCGACCGTCTGCACGGCGCCAAGTTGGGCGTCTTCTCCCGTACCGCTGCCGAGGATTGCGCGCCGTACCTGCTGCCGCAGGAAACCGGCAACCATGAGCAGGTGCGTTGGGCGGAAATCACCGACGAATACGGCCACGGCATGCGCGTGACCGCAGCCGGCGGCACCCGATTCGCCACCAGCCTGCTGCCGTACAGCTCGCTGATGTTTGAGGATGCTCTGCACCAGAATGAGCTGCCGAAGCCGCGCCACACCTTCCTGCGTCTGCTGGCCGCCCAGATGGGCGTCGGTGGCGACGACACGTGGGGTGCTCCGGTTCACGACGAGTTCCAGGTGCCGGCCGACCAGCCGCTCAAGCTGGATGTGACACTCGAACTCATCTGAGTTGCCGCGGCGCTCCTGTTGAGGAGTTGCCGTTGTAGACCTGTAGACCACTGAGGGCGGTTATCGGGATTCCGGTAACCGCCCTCAGCGTCAATAATTTAGGAAATAAGCGGCTTCGTCCTAAAATCTTGTCATTGACTCTGTCTCAGTGACAGAAATTTAGGGGCATGGGGCTGATTTCCTGAAATCCTGTCACTGAGTTGCCGCGAACGACAAAAATTTAGGACGAGTGGACTATTTTCCTAAATTTCTGACGCTGTCGGAAAAAACAATTGGCCATCTGCGGGAGGCTCATAGTTGGGCACGTGTCGCTGCCGGGGAGTTGATCGGTCATCCATGGAGTCTCATGGTCGCGGTGGTGACTCGCATTGCGATTTTCTCCACCTTCAGAATGATGTCGTGTTTACTGGCGGCTTCGTATGATGACGAACGATGCTTACGTATTTGGGTTATTTTTCGACGTCGTTCACTATTGCAATCGTAATGTGGCCGATTCTTTCGGCCGTACTTACTTTGCCGATTCTGGCTGGGCTGTACCATCGCCACCATCGTATGAAGTTGTTGTCTGCGGGAGCCGCATATCTGACGGTACTGTATGTGCTCGGTTTGATTACATTCACACTGTATCCGATGCCGGATGACCCGGAAGCGTTCTGCGCGGCGAATGCCGGCCAGTTCGCACCACAGCTTGACCCGCTGCGTTTCATCTCAGACATCCAAAACGGCGGATTGAGCGGCATACTGCAGCTGGTAATGAACGTGGTGCTGTTCATGCCGCTTGGTTTCGTGCTCACCCGGTGGCTGCGCTGGCGTTGGTGGGCGGTGCTGATTGGCGGATTCGCCGTATCGTTGTTCATCGAAAGCTCGCAGCTCAGCGGTTTCTGGGGCCTCTACCCGTGCGCCTACCGTCAGTTCGACGTCAACGATCTGATGACCAATACGTTGGGTGCGATGGCGGGCCTCGCCGTGGCCGTGTTGTTCGGCAAGTGGGTGCCGCTGGCCCACATGCCCGAACGCAGCGAGTATAATGAACACCCTGGCGCGGTGCATCGTCTGGTGACGTTCATCATCGATATGGTTTTTGTGGCCTTGGTATACGTCCCGCTCACCTTGTTGGTGACGTTCTTGTTCTACTGGGCGGCTGAGCCTTTGCAGAACGGTGATTTCATGCTGTTCGGTGGACATCTGACCGTTGGCGTTGGTTGGCTGAACTTCCTTGCGCCAATAGGAGCCAGTCTGGCGTTCCTCATTTTCGAGTTCCTGATTCCGCTGGGGCATAAGGGCCGCACGCTTGGCGGCATGTATACGCACATGACCATTGAAACCAAGCCGCGCAAGGGAATCGCGCGCGCCGTGTTCTACATTCTGCGCACGCTGATTATGGGCGCAATGGTGGTTATGTTCATTATCGGATTCGGACACAACGCGCATATCATGCACTACACCTTCTACGGCTTCGTCATCCTGTTCCTCTTCGCGGTGTTCGCCCATCGCATGCCTTGGGACTTTGTGCCCTGATCTTCGGTGGCGCCGGCCCCGGCTGTGCCCGTGTATGGAGCGGCGGATGTCGCTGCGGCACCGGCTGAGTCATCTGCCGCGAATGCACATTCGGACAAAGAGGGTGCGGCAACCGTGGCGGGTGATGATGCTGTATCTGGCGTGCCCGATTCGGATGCTGCGTCGAAGGGTGCGGTGAATACGAAGAATACGGGTGATGCGCGTGCCGAAGACGATGAATCCGCCGCCACAAATCCGAATACTGTGGGACAAGATGAAAAATAGGCCGATTTTTGGCTGTTGTCCCATTCCCATAGTTGTGGCCTGATATGGCATAACCGTAGGAATGGCGGTATTCCAACGATTCTGATTTCTTGTGTTGGGACAATCGAACAGTCAATCGATTGATGCTGATGTTGTCCCACAGTCTCGTGGGACAACATCGCAAAAACAGCGATTATCGTATGTTGTCCCACGCTGAATAGCATCGGCCCCTGCCCCTCATGAGTGGAAGGACGGGGGCCGATTGGTTTATTCGCGATTGCGATCGCGGCAGTCTGTCAGAGGATCACAGCACGCCCTGGGCGACCATGGCGTTGGCCACCTTGACGAAGCCTGCGATGTTGGCGCCAGCCATCAGGTCGCCTTCCTCGCCGTATTCCTTGGAGGCAGCCAGGGAGTTGGCGACGATGGACTCCATGATGGACTTTAGCTTGGCGTCGACCTCCTCGAAGGTCCAGCTCAGGCGGTAGCTGTTCTGGCTCATCTCCAGGCCGGAGACGGCCACGCCACCGGCGTTGGCAGCCTTGGCCGGGCCGTACAGCAGGCCGGCGTTCTTGTAGACCTCAATGGCCTCCGGAGTGGACGGCATGTGGGCGCCTTCGCACACCACCTTGCAGCCGTTGGCAACAAGAGCCTTGGCGGACTCCTCGTTG
>SKEP01001577.1_pt1 | contig 11895 bp, 8 predicted proteins | sample 4826901 | NCBI WGS metagenome assembly SKEP01 (sample SAMN11008806, study PRJNA524170) | human gut metagenome | biome: Human fecal sample; material: Feces; isolation source: fecal sample from pouch patient p4, p43, p49, p54, p55 | host: Homo sapiens | place: Israel: Tel-Aviv | collected 2014-03-20
ACCCGGATGACTACGGCTACATCGACGGCACCCTGGGCGAGGACGGCGATCCGCTGGACGCTCTCGTGATGATTCCGAACTCCGTGTTCCCGGGCTGCGTGGTCGAGTGCCGCGCCGTGGGCCTGTACCACATGGTCGACGAGGCCGGCGGCGACGACAAGGTGCTGTGCGTGCCCGCCGACGTTCGTTTCGATGACATCAAGGACATCGACGACGTCAACGAGTACCACAAGGCCGAAATCAAGCACTTCTTCGAGCAGTACAAGGCTCTGGAGCCGGGCAAGGAAGTCCTGCCGGGCGACTACTGGACTGGTGCTGACGCCGCCGAAAAGGAAATCATTGCCGCGCGTCAGCGTCTCGCCGATTCCGAGAAGTGATTCGATTCTGAATCGTTGACAGGAGGCCCCTTCGGGGGCCTTTTGTTGTATTTGTGGCAAAGCCGCTCTACTCTCCCTCAGTCGCAGTTTCACTGCGCCAGCTCCCCAACAGAGGGAGCTTGTATTTTGTGATACAGTAATGTTTTGTCTTTTCAACTAGGCGTAGGCGGCGTGTAGGAACGCTGGTCGAGGCCCATCGCACGGTAATCCGGCGATGAACCTTCTGTCACACCATGATTTCGATAATCATTCAAATCCTGCTTATTTCTGTTTCCGTAGCTATGGATGCATTCGCCGTATCCATTGGCAAAGGCCTGACCGTATCCCGCGTACGAGTACAAGACGCCGTGAAAAGCACCCTCTGGTTCGGCGGATTCCAGATGCTGTTCCCTATTCTCGGCTATTTCGCGGCATCTACATTCAGCAAATACGTAACCCAATTCGACCATTGGATCATCTTCGCCCTGTTGGTGTTCATCGGCGGCAACATGGTTCACGAAGCCTTCGAAGAAGATGAGGAAAACTCCAAGGAGACCGCCCAGTTCGATTGGAAGCATATGCTTCCCCTGGCCGTGGCCTGCAGCATCGATGCGTTCGCCGTGGGCGTGAGCCTGGCCTTCATGTTCACCAAAGCCCATATGGCATTCGCCATCCTCAGCATCGGTGTGGTCACCGGACTGTTCTCCGCTGCGGGCCTGCACATTGGCCGCGCGTTCGGTTCCCGCTGGCAGAAGCCGGCGCAGATCGCCGGCGGCGTGGTGCTGATTCTACTCGGCATCAAAGTGCTATTGGAGCATTTGGGCGTTATCGCGTTCTGATTTAGTGCCATAAGCCCCTTCACCAGAAGGGGCTATTTTGTTTGATTTCACCGTTCCAATGCCCGACGTAGGATTGGGATAGAAATTCGATTATCTGAGAGGCGTATCATGACCGAGATCACCCAGGAGGGTTGGAAGAACAAAGCTCTGAGCATGTTGTTGGCCCAACTGACGTCCTATGTACTGTTCATCGCAGCCACGGTCATTCCCTCCCCTGGCACCGTCCCCATCATCCCTTTGATTATCGCCGCTCTGACGTTGGCCGCATTTGTCGTATTCTGGCCGTTCCGCGGCAGCATACTGGATCGTATCGTCACTTTGGTGTTTGGCGCGATTTCTCTGATTTTCGTCATCGTACCTTTCCCGACCAGCGAGGTTCCGCCGGATCAGACCGCTGCGGATGGCTCGGTACTTCCTTGGTATTCATGGGCACTGGCCATGGGCCTGCTGCTGGTGGTGCTGGTGGTCTTCTCCTTCGGACGCCAGATGGCTCGTGAGAAGCGCGAACATCTTATCCGCGCACTCTCTCACGCCGTGACTTCCGGTGTGGCAGCTCTCGCCGTGGCCGGCTGGTGCTTCCTACCTGATTTGGGCGCGATGCTCGCCAAGGGCACCGTTGCGGGAACCGTTGCCCTGATCATCCTCATCGTTTTGGGACTGGCTTTGGCCGTGGCTTCCACGTTGTGGGTGCGCGACGCCGATCCGGACCCGGATATCCGTTATCCGTGGATCGGTACCGGCCTGATGCCGGTAATGCTGATGGGCGTGACCATCGCCGCAACCGCACTGGTGCTCGGCCGTATCATCGGTTGATGGACGTCCACCGTTCCATATTCCGCAAACTTGTAACCTATGTGTCCACTACAAGCGCGTAGAATAATGAAAACCGTGCGAAAGCGGCATAACGCCGCTGACGACTCGTACAGCCACACCGAGCAATTGCGTAACACATTGCAGGATAAGGGGGATTAGCGTGACGGATCTTACGTTGATGACTTTCGCCAGCGACCCCGCCACCGTTTTGCCATCACTCGCCCTGCTTTCTCATCGCGTCCGCGTACTGCCGATGGATGCAGCCAGCTTGGTGAAGATGCCGGAGAACACCATTCTGTTTCTGGATGCACGCGATGATCTGGCGACCGCCAAAACCTTGTGCCGCCTCATCCACGCTTCCGGCCTGTCCACGCCAATCGTGCTGGTGCTGACCGAAGGCGGCTTCACCGTGGTCAACTCCCAGTGGGGCATTGCGGATGTGGTGGTCGCCACCGCTTCCCCGGCCGAAGTCGAGGGCCGATTGCGATTGGTCTCCGAGCGCGGCAACGCTCCCGCAGCCGCAGCAGCCGGTTCTCCCGCCGAATCCACCACCACGGTGGAAGATGGCCAGATTCGCTCCGGCGACCTCATTGTGGACACCAACGGCTATACCGCCTCCCTGCATGGACGCCCCATCGATCTGGCATACAAGGAGTTCGAACTCCTCAAGTACTTGGTCCAGCACCCCGGCCGCGTGTTCACGCGCGCCCAGTTGCTGCAGGAAGTATGGGGCTACGACTACTACGGTGGCACTCGTACGGTCGACGTGCATATCCGTCGTCTGCGCGCCAAGCTCGGCGGCGAATACGAACACCTCATCGGCACCGTGCGCAACGTGGGCTACCGATTCGACCCGCCGGAGACGGATAAGGAAACTGCCGCCGCACAGCAGGCCGCCAAAGCATCCTCTGCCGCCATCGACACCGATGACGATACTCCCGATCTCAACACCGTCGCCTGACAGACCAGCGGCGCTGCAAACTATCAATCATCGATATTACGCCGCTTAGGTCCATACGATGAGAGAAACCAAATCCGCGCGTCTCACGCGCATGCATGACGAATACGACATTCTGCGCCAGGTGATTCCGGCACCCGCTTGCGCACTGCATTTCTCGAATCCGCTCGAATTGCTGATCGCCACCGTGCTCAGCGCCCAGACCACCGACAAGCGTGTCAACACGGTCACCCCGGAACTGTTCGCCACCTACCCCACCGCCCGTGACTTGGCGGCCGCAAACCCGGCCCAAGTCGAAGACATCATTCATCCGCTGGGGTTCTATCGTTCGAAAACCCAGCATCTCATCGGACTGGCCACGGCACTGGACGAACGATTCGGCGGCGTGGTGCCGCGCACGATGGATGAACTGACCAGCTTGCCGGGGGTCGGCCGCAAAACCGCGAACGTCGTGCTCGGCAACGCGTTCGATATCCCCGGATTCCCGGTCGATACGCATGTGATGCGCGTAACCGGACGACTGCGTTGGCGGTCGGATTGGCGGTCCGCACACCCCGATCCCGTGAAAATCGAGAAGGAAATCACCTCCTGTTTTCCGCCCGAAGAGTGGACGAATCTCAGCCACCGACTGATTCTGTTCGGCCGGGCCACCTGCCACGCACGTACCCCTGACTGCGCCAACTGCCCGCTGTCCGACACCTGCCCTAGCTATGCGCCGCCCGCCGGCAAGAGCACGTCCAAGCGCTAACTCATACCTCATCATGGTGAATTGCGGATTCTAGGCTGAATCCACCGCTAGACTGAAAACCATGCAGCACAGCAAGCGGGACAATACATGGTCCAAGTGGGGGATTTTTCTCGGAGTCGCCGTGGCACTCGGCGCACTCGTGGTTGTGGGATGGACGTTCATGCAAAACCGGTTCCAGCCGGGATCATCCCTCGATGCCGATGTGACCATTGGCATCGACGATATGCCGCAATCCTTGGATATTCGGTCCGATTCCTCTGCGGCAGCCGAACGCCTGCTCGTCGACAATGTGTATGAGACATTAGTGACCGTCGATCAAGACAACAAGCTTCAGCCGGGACTGGCGACAAGCTGGAAGACTTCCGATGACGGACTGACCGTCACCCTGACACTGCAATCGGGCGTCACCTTCTCGAACGGCCATACGTTGGACGCCTCGGACGCCGTGTGGTCGTTGCAACAGAACGTGACCAACAAGGTGGCGGACGTCGACGAATTGGGCGATCTGGCGTCGGTCGCCAATCCGAACGCCACCACGGTGGTCATTACGCTTGCCAAGCCCAATCCGACGCTGCTGCGAGCGCTGTCCGGCAGACTCGGCATTGTCTACGATTCCGAGTCGTCCAGTGCCGATTATCAACGCAAGGCCATAGGTTCCGGACCATTCACCGTGGCCGATTTCCAGCCTGGCCATTCCCTGAAGCTGGCGCGCAGCGATACCTACCATGGCACCAAAGCGGCCAGCAATGTCGTTGAATTTATGCAATACTCCGACGCCGATGCGCTCAGCAAGGCCCTGACCGACGGCAGTCTCGATATGGCGGCACCGGTTTCGGCTTCGACGGCCACCGGTTTGAACGGCAAGGATGGCCTGACCGTCAAGGAGGGGGCCACTACGGATAAGGTGCTGCTGGCCTACAACAACGGCACCGATTCGCTGCTCTCCGACGAACAGGCGCGTAAAGCCTTCCGCTATCAAATCGACGCAGCCGGCATCGCCTCCGCCCAACCCGACGCAGCCGGAGCATTGGGCGGCCCCATCAGCCTGCTGGAACCCGGATACGAAGATTTGACCGGACTGTACCCGCATGACGAAAACCAAGCTGGGCAGATGTTCTCCTACTTTGGTGCGCAATACCTGACTACGGTGAATCTGGTGGTTCCCGAAGAATACCGGTCGTTGGCCGAAACCATCAAGCAGCAGATCGAGCGGCAGCCGCGCCCCACGGTGAACCTTGAAGTGCTCTCCGATGAGGATTATGCCAAACGAATCAAGGACGGCAAATGGGAACTGACCGTGATGAGCATGGACGGCACGGATGATGCCGGCATATTCGCCGACCCCGATTCCATGTTCCATTACGACCATACCGAAGCGCAACAGGCCTATGCGGATGCTCGCGCCGCCACTAATGACGCCGATTATGAGGCACGAATGAAGGCGTACGCCCGGCTGATCAGCGAGGATGCGGCCAGTGATTGGCTGTATACCCGCAAATGCTTCACTGTGGCGTCCACCAAGGTCTCCGGCTACCCGACCTCGATGATCAATCGCCGCATGCCGCTGGCCGGGTTGACGGTGAAGTAGGCAACCTTCAGTCACGGACGGGCTACGCCCGATAGTCCTTGGCTCACTATCGTTCGATCGTTCGTACCTCGCCTGCGAACAGCCTACTGGGCTGTTTACTGTACAGTTCGGCTTGTCATGCAACGTGCATAAACTTTGGCCTTATGACTGAAGGCAAATCCATCATCAACGCCAACCTCACCCCGCTGCCCGACAAGGTCGGCGTGGACGGACTTGAGGACAAGTGGCGCACCGTCTGGGATGAAGACGGCACCTACAAATTCCGCAACACCCGCGACCGCAAGGCCGTCTACTCCATCGACACCCCGCCGCCCACCGTCTCCGGTTCGCTGCACGTGGGTCACGTGTTCTCTTACACGCACACCGATGTGATTGCGCGCTACAAGCGCATGCGCGGCTACGACGTGTTCTACCCGATGGGTTGGGATGACAACGGCCTGCCTACCGAGCGCCGCGTGCAGAACTACTATGGCGTGCGCGTGGACGTGTCTCTGCCTTACGACCCGGACTTCAAGCCGCCGTTTGAAGGCACTGATGGCAAGAAGATTGACGCCAAGGATCAGGTGCCGATTTCCCGCAAGAACTTCATCGAGCTGTGCGAGCGTCTGACTGCTCAGGATGAGAAGCTGTTTGAGGCCCTGTGGCGCAAGCTGGGTCTGTCCATCGACTGGTCGCAGACCTACCACACCATCGGTCAGCACCCGCGGCGTGTGGCCCAGAAGGCCTTCCTGCGCAACCTCGCCCGTGGCGAGGCCTACCAGCAGGACGCCCCCGGCCTGTGGGACGTGACCTTCCAGACCGCCGTGGCCCAGGCCGAGCTCGAATCGCGCGAATACCCCGGCTTCTACCACAAGGTGGCCTTCCGCTTTGAGGACGGCACCCCGATCTACATCGAGACCACCCGCCCCGAACTGCTGGCGGCCTGCACCTCGCTGATCGCCAACCCGAACGACGAACGCTACAAGCAGTACTTCGGCCAGTACGTCTACTCCCCTCTGTTCAAGGTCAAGGTGCCGATTCTGGCGCACCCGGCCGCCGAAATGGACAAGGGTGCCGGTATCGCCATGTGCTGTACGTTCGGTGATGTAACCGACGTCGAGTGGTGGCGCGACCTGAAGCTGCCCACCCGCCCGATCATCCAGCGCAACGGCCGTATCGTGATGGATACCCCGGACTGGATCGAGGACCCGGCCGGCCGCGAGGTCTTTGCCGAAACCGCTGGCAAGACCACGTTCTCCGCCCGCAAGATCATCGTCGACAAGCTGCGCGAGTCCGGCGATCTGGACGGCGAACCGACCCCGACCAAGCGTATGACGAACTTCTACGAGAAGGGCGACAAGCCGCTCGAGATCGTCACCTCCCGCCAGTGGTATTTGAAGAACGGCGGTACCGACGCCAAGCTGAACGCCGAGCTTATCGAGCGTGGCAAGGAACTCGAGTTCCACCCCGACTTCATGCGCGTGCGTTATGAGAACTGGGTGCACGGCCTGAACGGCGACTGGCTGATCTCCCGTCAGCGCTTCTTCGGCGTCCCGTTCCCGCTGTGGTACCCGGTGAACGCTTCCGGCGAGCCGGATTACGATCACCCGATCACTCCGTCCGAGGATCGTCTGCCGATCGACCCGACCATCGACGTGCCGGAGGGCTACGACGAGTCCCAGCGTGATGTGCCCGGTGGTTTCACCGCCGAAAAGGACATCATGGACACTTGGGCCACCTCTTCGCTGACCCCGCAGATCGTGACCCACTGGGCCGAGCCGGACGAGGCCTCCAAGGCCCTGTTCGCTTCCACCTTCCCGATGGACCTGCGCCCGCAGGGTCAGGACATCATCCGCACCTGGCTGTTCTCGACTGTGGACCGCGCGCACTTGGAGAACAAGTGCCTGCCGTGGGCCCATGCCACGCTGTCCGGCTGGATTCTGGACCCCGACCACAAGAAGATGTCGAAGTCCAAAGGCAACGTCGTGGTGCCGAACGAGCCGATCGAGAAGTTCGGCGCGGACGCCGTGCGTTACTGGGCCGCCGCCGCTCGCCTAGGCCTCGATGCCACGTACGACATCGGCCAGATGAAGATTGGCCGTCGACTGGCCATCAAGCTGCTGAACGCCACCAAGTTCGCGCTGGCCATCGGCCGTGAGGACGAGAACCATCACGTGGGCGCTGCCGCCGAGGCCGCGTGGAACCCGGCCGATGTGACCGAACCGCTGGATCGCGCCGCTATGGCCAAGCTGGCTTTGGTGGTGCGTCAGGCCACCGAGGCGCTGGAATCCTACGAGCATTCCAAGGCGCTGGAAGTCATCGAGTCCTACTTCTGGCAGTTCTGCGACGACTACATCGAGCTGGTCAAGAACCGCGCCTATGGCACTCCGGACGAGCACGGCAATGTGCCGTCCGAGAAGGCTGTGAAGTCCGCCCGCACCGCTCTGGGTCTGGGCCTGGACGCCTTCGCACGTCTGCTGGCCCCGTACCTGCCGTACGCCACCGAGGAAGTGTGGAGCTGGATGCACGCCGGTTCCGGTTCCGTGCATCGCGCCGCCTGGCCGGTCGTGGACCCGTATGTCGAGGCCGCCACCGGTGCTTCCCCCGAGCTGCTGACTTGGGCCGGCAAGGCCGTGGAGCAGCTGCGTAAGATCAAGTCCGAGGCCAAGGTCTCCATGAAGACCCCAATCCTGTCTGTGGCACTGTCCGCTGCTTCGGAAGGTGTGGAAGCGATTCACGCCGCCTTGGGCGATATCGCGCAGGCCGGTCGCGTGGTCGGCAAGTTCGACTTGGTGGCCAAGCACGCCGAGGAATCCGCCGCCGAAGGCACGCCCGAAACCGAGGTCGCCGTCGAAGCCAGCGAGCTCGGTGAGCCGCCAGCTAAGAAGCCAAAGCACTGAACGTTACGCACAACAACAAAAGAGGGGAACCTATTGAGGTTCCCCTCTTTTGTTTTTTGACGTTCGGATGACACGACTGTGGGACGGCACGCAAATATCCCGCATACACCATCACACCGTCGGAATCACGATGAGGTATCGGGTTTCGGCGGTTTTTTGTTGCGTATTGGGGCTATCGAGCTGCGCGACGGCCTGCGCCAAGAGCGTGCCAGCATCGCTGATCTCCACGGTCTCATTAATCAGCGCGTTCATATCGTGCTTGAACAGCGTGCCGCCAGTGCCAAAGCCGAACAGTACTGGAGCGGTGTCAAGATTGTTGCCGGAATCGCTGGCGTTGGAGGCCTTGCCGTTGCCGGAATCGCCAGTGTCGCTCGACTTGGCTGAGTCGTTCGTTCCCGAACCAGCGCTCTTAGACGAGTCGGACTTATCACCACCACCGATGGCCGAAGTAAGACCACCCGCATAGTTCATCACATCGCCAGCAGACATGGACATGGTGTCATCGACCAGTGAGGCCTTGGAATGCTGCGACTGCTGCTGTTGCGCGGCTTTGGCCTGCTTACGGGCGGCATCGGCCTTACGCTTGGCTTGGGCGACCCGGGTCTTGCCGTAGAACGATTGCGATTGCGAATCGACCAGGCCGGTCAGTGCCTGAGCCTCGGTCACCGGATCGGAAGAGACATCACCGGACGAACCATCACCATCACTGCCGGAAGCCGAGGACGCGCCGCCTTCGAACTGATCGGAGAATCGCAATACAATCTGGCGCAAGGCCGTGGCTTTGCCCGTATGCTCGGAGGCGGTGGCAAGCGTGCTCATCGCGGCATCGACCTTGGATTGAGCGTCGGCGAGTTCATCGCTACCGTTGGTTTCGGCGATGGCTTGGCTCTCGTAAGCGGTGGCGCCCGAGGACGTGCCGCCGGTCAGGGCGCTCAAATTGGCCGTGTAAACGTCCGTGTATTTCATCGAATACGGAATCATTGCGGCGGAGAGCTGGCTCTGGCCATCGGCGTATTGCTTGGAGCCTTGAGTGGCTTCCTCCGAAGCCTCGGCGATCAGATCATCCACCAGTCCGGTGGTGCCTTGCTGCTGGATGCGGCGAATCACCTCGTCCAACGCATCGACCGCACCGGCATGCTGATGTGCGGCACTGACGTTGTTCACCGCGTTGGCCAAGTCGAGTACGGCTTGAGCCAAAGGCGTGTCCCCGGACAGTTCGCCGGCCGTGCCCATCAACGCCGGCAACTGGGTGGAGGTGCCAATCGATCCAGACAGGTGCGTGGTATATGAGCCCACATACGCGGCCATATAGTCTTCAAACGTCCGCTTATGGGCGGTTTCGCGTTCGGCCACTACAGACTTGTTCAGCGCACGTTCGTTATCGCGCAGGGTTTGAAGCTGCTCGATGAGCTGTTGCTGTTCACCAGAACCGGCGTCGGTCAGTGAATCGACCAGTGTGGCGGCAGAGGCGGTGAGTTGGGCGACATCCGTATCGGCAGCAGGCTGTGCGGCAGCATTCGCAGCATTCGCAGCATTCGCGGCATCGGGATTAGCACCAACTGCCGGACTGCTGGAATTGGAAGGCAATACGGCGAGCGCCACGGAACTCATGGAGAAGTCTTTGGCGTTCATATAGCAGCTGAATTCCAAGCCGGTTGCGGCTTTTCCAGCTGCGGCGACTACGGTATTGGAACCTTGCGTGGTCACCGTAATGGAGTTGTCAGCGGAAACATCATCGGCTACCTGCGTAGGCACGGTAAAGGCGACAACCGGGATCGTACGGTTGGCTTCCTTGGTTTGCGGCTTAATATCGATATACACGCCGATCAGTCCAGACGCGCCGGCAACCTCGTTTGCCTCGACGTTCGGACCGTCAAGCGAGTAGGTGACGCTGACTTTCCATGGCAGGGTGGCGGCGGAAGCGGGGATACGAGAAACCTTGGACGTGCCGGAATTACTATTGGCGGAATCGGTATCAGTGGAACCGCTATTGCCGGAATCGGCACTGGCGCCATTGCCGGCGCCGCCCTTCCCTACCACATACCAACGGACCGGCTCCCCTTCGGCATCGGTGACGGCGTACATATCACTTGCCGTAGCGAGCACCGGACCGTAATCAACCGGAGTCGGACGAGACATCCAAGCACCGCCGAGAATCGAAGCCACGCACAATGCGCAACTGACCAGTGCGGCACCACATCTCATCTACGTATCCCATTCATACAGTCGACCACTACGGGCATTCCATTCCCGTATTAATGTAGTCGCTGCAGGCAACTTGCCCTATAGACGAATATCCGAAAGGTGCCCATTCGCTGCGGGCGAATCAGGCGAATACGTCGAGTACGCCCGGGTCACCACCGGCATCGGCTATGCGCTGGTGGCGCTTCTTGGCTTCGGTAACCACGAATTCACGGTACATTTCGGCAATTTCCGGATCAAGCCCGGCATCGATGGCGATGCGGTGGAGGCGTTCGATCTGATAGTCCTCACGCTTGGTGTCTTCGGGCGCGAATCCGGCGTTGGCTTTGAGCACGCCGACCTGCGAGGTGGCCTTGAACCGCTCGGCCAGTAATGCGATGACCGCCGAATCGATGTTATCGATGGTTTGGCGCAGCGCTTTGATGCGCGCCACCGCTTGTGCGGTTTCCGGGTGGGCCGCCGCCTGGGCGGAGTCGATGGTGGTCCTTTGCCAGTCGCTGCTCGTTTCGCTCATAGATTCGAGGATACTCCCGATTACGGCTTTGCACGATGCGCAAAGTCAGATATCTCAGATGTCATAGTCGCCGGTGAGGATATGGCTGGCATCCGCATCGCCGAACATGGCCGCACCACTGCCCACTCCCAAAACAATCGAACCCAGTGATGCCTCTTTCATCTCATATATCGTCAGCGTGCATGTGAACGTTGACGGCAATACTACAACTGCAATGTGATAGTTGATGTATTTGCATCAGATACGACAAGGGCTGCACCCCGTATCAATCAGGGTGCAGCCCTTACACTATTGTTCAGCGGTCTGATCAGTTGCCGTTGACCGCGTTGCCGGTGTTGGCCTGCTGCACGATGGCGGCGAGGAAGTCGCGGTTGGTGGCGGTCTTCTTGAGGCGCGGCACCAGCGTCTGGTAGGCCTGCTCGGGCTCCATGCCGCCCAGCAGTCGACGCAGACGGTAGATAATCGGCAGTTCCTGCGGGTTGGTGATGAGCTCCTCGCGGCGGGTGCCGGAAGCGTTGATGTCGATGGCCGGGAACAGTCGCTTGTCCGCCAGCTCGCGGGACAGGCGCAGTTCCATGTTGCCGGTGCCCTTGAACTCCTCGAAAATCACCTCGTCCATCTTGGAGCCGGTTTCCACCAGCGCAGATGAGATGATGGTCAGGGAGCCGCCGTTTTCGATGTTGCGGGCCGCACCGAAGAACTTCTTCGGCGGGTAGAGGGCCTGCGCGTCCACACCACCGGACAGGATGCGGCCGGAGGCAGGGGCTGCGATGTTGTAAGCGCGAGCCAGTCGGGTCATGGAATCGAGCAGTACGACCACGTCCTGGCCGAGCTCCACAAGACGCTTGGCGCGTTCGACGGCCAGTTCGGCAACCGTGGTGTGATCGGAGGCCGGACGGTCGAAGGTGGAGGAAATGACCTCGCCCTGGACCGTGCGCTCCATATCGGTGACCTCTTCGGGTCGCTCGTCCACGAGCACCACCCTAAGGTGGACCTCG
>SKEP01001587.1_pt1 | contig 11864 bp, 9 predicted proteins | sample 4826901 | NCBI WGS metagenome assembly SKEP01 (sample SAMN11008806, study PRJNA524170) | human gut metagenome | biome: Human fecal sample; material: Feces; isolation source: fecal sample from pouch patient p4, p43, p49, p54, p55 | host: Homo sapiens | place: Israel: Tel-Aviv | collected 2014-03-20
GTATCAAAATGATTGTTTTTACTAATGTATCTAAAACCTATCCAAACGGGGTACAAGGATTACAAAATATTAACTTGACAATTAAGGAAGGCGAAATTGTTGCCATTATTGGTTTGAGTGGTGCTGGGAAAAGCACCTTTTTGAAGTCGATTAATCGACTAGTGGAAATAACGGAAGGTGAAATTCATATAAACAATCAGTCAATTACTCAGGCTAAGAAAAAAAAGCTGCGCTTGATTCGCCGACAAATTGGTCTTATTTCACAAAATTTTAATTTGGTAAAACGCAGCTCTGTACAAAAAAATGTTCTCTCTGGGCGTTTGGGCTATTACTCTACTTGGAAAAGTATCTTTGGCTTATTTACTAAGGATGACTATCAAAAAACAACGGCAGCTTTAAATGCTGTCGGACTTGTGGATAAACTGCATACACGTAGTGATGAATTAAGTGGCGGACAACAACAACGTGTCTCTATTGCACGTGCGTTGGTTCAACAGGCGCCGATCATCTTGGCAGATGAACCCGTAGCTTCATTGGACCCTATTATGACAAAAAAAGTGATGAACGATTTACAAACGATTAATCAGACACTAGGGAAAACTATCGTTATAAATTTACATTCTGTTTCTTTAGCACGGGAGTATGCCACAAGAATTATTGCTTTAAAAAGTGGTGAAGTTGTTTTTGATGGGATTCCAGAACAATTGACTGATACTCGTTTAGAAGAAATTTACGGAATGGCAATCTTTGAAGAAGTAGAAATGGCGGAGAACAACGTATGAAGATAAAAGATACTATCCATTTTCTATGGTATAAAAAACTATTTATATTGTTTATTATATTTATTTGTATAGAAAGTAGTATTGCTGTTACTGGTGCGGATTTTACTGAAATTCTTACTAATTTCAGCCAAATTGGTCGCTTTTTGCAGCAATTTTTCCCACCAGACTTTTCATTTTTACCCAAAATTATTACACCTTTAATCAAGACATTGGAAATCTCTTTTTTAGGCACGATACTAGGATTCCTTTTAGCAGTTCCTTTTAGCTTTTTAGCCTCAAATGTTGTCACAAAAAACAGAATAGGGTTGTTAATATTAAGATTTTTTCTAAGTTTGATTCGGACAATTCCGACACTTTTACTTGCGGCATTAATGGTGGCGATTTTTGGTATTGGTGAAGCAACAGGTGTCCTGACAATTACCATCTTTACTTTTGGTATGTTATCACAATTAATGTTTCAGGCAATTGAAACAATTGATTTAGGGCCAATTGAAGCTACCGAAGCAACAGGAGCCACTCAATTACAAATTGCTGTATGGTCTATTTTCCCGCAAGTAGCCAGTCAATTTTTTGGGTATGCTTTTTACGCCTTTGAAGTAAATGTTCGTGCATCCACAGTATTGGGTTATGTAGGTGCTGGAGGCATTGGGATTATTTTAAACACCTCCCTTTCTTTAGCTAAATATGATCGCGTGGGTATCATCATTCTAGTCATTTTGGTAATGGAAATAGTTGTTGATTGGTTGAGTGCATATGTTAGGAGAACGTTATTATGATCATAACAGAAATAAGTAAAAAGAAAATAGTATCAACAGTAGTACTAATTTTACTATTTTTCATTACACTTACACGAATCGATTATACAGGACTTCAAACATTTTCTTTAAAAATGGCGATAGATGTATTTATTGGATTGGGGCATCCAGATTGGTCCTTTGTCTACGATGGGAGTGGGGAAGATTTAGTAAGTTTACTTATTTTAACGGTTGCAATTGCTTGTTTGGGTACTTCTTTTGCAACTGTATTAGCAATACCAGTAACTTTATTTAGTGCCGTTAATTTGTGGCCATCTGCACCTTTTTTAACAAAGATTGGCAAGCTTGGTAGCCATATTTTACGCGCTTTTCCAGAATTAATTTTAGCAATTATTTTTGTAAAAGTCTTGGGGCCCGGCCCATTTGCTGGAGTAATGGCAATTGGTGTTCACCAAATTGGGATGTTGAGTAAGTTGTTCACAGAAGAATTAGAAAGTATGGATGAAAAATTGATCGAAAGTATGGATGCTGTGGGGGCAAATTTTTGGCAAAAGTTATTTTATGTGCGAATCCCTTCTTTACTACCTATTTATAGCTCTCTGATATTAAATCATGTTGAAATTGCTATTCGAAGTGCAGCTACTTTAGGCTTAGTAGGTGCTGGGGGCATTGGAGCACCATTAATTTTTGCGATCCAAACAAGAAATTGGAGTAAAGTGAGTATTCTATTAATAGGTGTTGTATTGACAATTTTTGTTTTAGATCAAGTAACAGAATTAATTAGAAAGAAATTGAGATAGTATGGATATTTTACATTTATCAGATATTCATTTTCGTAGAAATTATGAAAAAGCAAAAGATGGTTATAAAGGAATGTTAACCAAAATGGAAAATCCGTTGATTCGCTTAGAGTCCTCTTTAACCAGTCTATTAAAAATAAAAAAAATTGATTTAGTAATTATCAGTGGTGATCTCACAGAAGACGGTGAGCCAGAAGACTACGCTTTTTTAAAACAAAAGTTACAAACTATCTTACAGGGAATTCCGATGATTGTGACATTAGGAAATCATGATATAAAGAAAAACTTTCGAATTGGTTGGCTTAATCAAATAGGAACTGAACGACCGTATAACGTTGTACAAACTTATCCAGAATTTCACATTATTAGTCTAGATAATTCAGAACATGACAATCCTGATGGCCATATGAATAAGGAACAAAAAGATTGGTTACAAACAACTTTAAAAAAATTGTCAGATAAGCCTATCCTGTTAGTCATGCATCATCATTTGTTAAGGGAACAAAGTAGTATGCCGACATTGCCAGAAGCAGAGGAAACCATTCAATTATTAAAAGGTTCTGATATTTTAGGTGTATTAACTGGCCATACACATCATCCGTATTTACACCACATAAACGGGATTCCCTATTATACGGTAGCTGGCATGTCTTTTGTTGGCGAAGATGAAGGTCAGGGGATTGTAAGGTTTGAAGAAAATTATGGCTATAACCTATATTCTATTGACAAAGGTCGGTTTACCCATTTTCAAGTAAATTATTATAGAACAGACAAACTATTAGCTAAATTAAACATGCAGATAGATAGCTCTGTTTTATAATTACACAATAACATACCATAGTAACTGGTCATAAAAAATCAGTTTGCTATGGTATTTGCTATGTGGAAAAAGATTAAAATAGAGTGTAGTGCACGACAATTTCATCTTCATCTGCTTATCTTAGGTTCGTACACCTAATTCATTGATAATCCCTCTAAATAATGGTAAATTAAAAATAAATTCAATCAGCTATTCTATCGTGAGAAACATAGTTATTACGTAGATCAGATCAAAGGGACATTCACGACGAGCAAATATTGAGTGTGTTTGCTGAAACGTGCATGTGTGATTTGGTCTTTTTTATTGAGCTGTTATTTTATAGATAAGGAGTGGTCATCATGGACTACCAAGCAATAGCAAAAGAAATTTTGAAAGACGTAGGTGGCAAAGACAATATCGTGGATGTCACACATTGTTATACACGATTGCGTTTCGTATTGAAAGATACGAAACAAGCGAACAAAGAAGCCTTACTACAAACAGAAGGTGTCATTTCTGTTGTTGAAAGTGGCGGGCAGTATCAAGTGGTTTTAGGCAATAAAGTCGCGCATGTTTATAATGCTCTAGAACCTTTGTTGGCTCAGCAACTTACGACCAAAACATCTACAGAAGAAAAAAATTCATTAGGTAATCGAATTTTAAATACTGTTGCCGCGATTTTCACGCCTGTCGTACCAGCAATTGCCGCTTCAGGCATGTTAAAAGGAATTTTAGCTATTGCTGTGATGGTCGCAAACAATTTTTACCAGGTCGATTTAAAACCTTTGAATACGTATATTATTTTAAGCGCCGCTTCCGATGCACTTTTTTATTTTATGCCAGTTATTTTAGGTTATTCAGCTGCTAAGGTTTTCAAAACAAACGAATATATCGCCATGGTAATTGGTGCCACCTTATGTTATCCAACCATCGTTTCATTAATGACTGAAGAATCAGCGGTTACCTTGTTTGGATTACATGTGACCAAAGCCAATTATGTTTCCACAGTAATTCCTATTATTCTTGCAATTTTTATTTTAGCTTATGTGCAACGCTTTTTGGAAAAAGTCATTCCAGAAGTTCTAAAAATTATTATGGTTCCTACGCTGTCATTACTTTTAATGATTCCAGCCACTTTATTATTATTTGGACCGATAGGGATTTATTTAGGTGACGGCGTGAATTGGTTGTATTATTATATAATGAATTTGAGTCCCATCTTGTTAGGCGGTTTTATCGGGGGAATTTGGTGTGTCTTAGTCATTTTTGGGGCTCACCGTGGGCTTGTGCCAATTGGGATTAATGATGTCGCTCGAACAGGACGGCAAAATTTGCTAGCGTTTGCTGGTGCAGCAAACTTTTCTCAAGCGGGCGCCGCATTTGGCGTGTTTGTCCGCACAAAAAATAAAGACTTGAAAGCTGTTGCTGCCTCTGCAACAGTGACTGCATTATTTGGTATCACAGAACCAGCCATTTATGGTGCAAACTTGCGGCTAAAAAAACCGATGATTTATGCGGTGGCTAGCGGAGCAGCAGGCGGGGCCTTAATGGGCTGGGGCGGTTCCTACGGGACAGCCTTCGCTAACCAAGGACTCTTGACCATCCCAGTTTACGCAGAAGCAGGAACCAAAGCCTTTATTTGTTATTTATTAGGTTGTGGCATTGCTTTTTTTGGTGCATTTCTATTAACGATTTTTCTAGGCTTTAATGATTTACCGCTTGACGAGTCACGTCAAGAACCCGGCTTAAAGACAGAGGCAGGGACAGTCAAAGAAAAACAACGGATTCAAGCACCTGTTCAAGGACAACTCGTATCTTTAGACCAAATCAACGATGAAGTCTTTGCTTCTCAACAAATGGGAAAAACGCTAGCTATTTATCCGACAGAGGAACAAATTGTTTCACCAGGAAATGGGCAAGTGACGGCTTTATATCCAACTCATCATGCAATTGGCTTAAAGTTAGACAATGGTGCTGAAATCCTCCTTCACATTGGAATCAATACAGTCGAATTAAAAGGACGAGGATTTGAGAGGTTCGTAAAAGCAGGAGAAAGGGTCAGACTAGGACAAAAACTGCTCTCTTTTGATAAACAAATCATCCAAGCTACTGGTTATGATCCAACCGTCTTAGTCATCGTAACAAATACTGCGGAAATGGCTGTAATTGAGACAACCAAACAAACAGAGATTACACCACAAACAAATTTATTTTTCATGCAAGTAAAGGAGCAAAACTAATGGTTAAACAATTTAAGAACGATTTTTTATGGGGCGCTTCTTCCTCCGCTTTTCAAATTGAGGGCGCTTGGAATGAGGACGGCAAAGGCCTAACAGTCGCTGATTACAATTCTTTTAAAAAGTCAGCTGTACAAGCAGATACGAAAGTCGCCAGCGATTTTTACCATCGTTTCAAAGAGGACATTGCGTTAATGAAAGAATTAGGCTTAAAAACCTATCGTTTTTCTCTTTCATGGGCACGAATCATTCCAACAGGTGATGGCGAAATCAATCAAGCCGGCATCGATTTTTATAATGCTGTCATTGATACACTTTTAGAAAACGATATTTTGCCGTTTGTCACACTTTATCATTTTGATTTACCTTTTGCGTTGGTGGAAAAATACAATGGTTGGGCGGATCGTCGCTGCGTTTCCGCATTTCAACGCTATGCGCAAGTCTGTTATCAAGCATTTGGTGATCGAGTCAAAAATTGGCAAGTTACGAACGAACAAAACTTAATGATTCGTGTTGATGAACGAATGAATATGTACGATGTTGCACCAGAAAATGTTGAAAAAATTCGTGCACAAATGGATTACCATATGTTTGTTGCCCATGCGTTAGCGACGAATGATTGTCACCAATTGGTCGCTGGGGGAAAAGTCGGTCCCTCTGTTTCCTCAACGATGACTTATCCTAGTTCCAATAAACCTGAGGATGTTTGGGCAGCTCGTATGAATGATAACTTTAAAACAAATTATGCTCTAGAAATGTATTGTCTTGGCGAATACCCTGGTTACTATCAAGAGTATTTAACCAAATGCGGCATTTATCCCGAAACACAGCCAGAAGATCAAGCAATTCTGAAAGCCGCTAAACCAGATTTTATCGCCCTTAATTATTATCGGACGTTAGTTGCTAGCTATTTACCGACAGATGAGCAACACCCATTGGGTACGAAAGAAAAGGACATTGATTTTGATCTATACGGTTATTTCAAAATCGAAAAAAATCAACATTTAAAAACCTCTAAGTATGGTGCCCAAATTGATCCAACTGGTCTACGTTTAGTTTTAAATGATTATTATCGTCAATACCGTTTGCCGTTAATCATTACAGAAAACGGCTTAGGCACACCAGATCACCTAACAGAGGACGGAAAAATTCATGATGACTATCGAATTGCGTATTTGCATGATCATATTGCTGCTTGTCATGCGGCTATTTCTGACGGTGTTGAGTTGTTTGGCTATTGCCCTTGGTCGGTCATGGATATTTTAAGTTCTCATCAAGGATTCAAAAAACGCTACGGTTTTATTTACGTCAATCGTGAAGACCATGAGTTAAAAGATTTACGACGCATTAAAAAAGATAGTTTTTATTGGTACCAATCAGTGATTAAAAATAACGGTTTACCAGAAGAATAATGACCAAAAAGGATCATCCGTTGGCATAAGCGGGTGATCCTTTTGTTTTCAAGTTTTGTCGTTCCGTGTTAGGCTTAAGTTAATAAACCCATTAAAGGTGGTGAGAGAGATGAATAATTACGATTTATGGAAATGGGCTGCCGGGAAACGAACCGAAAAAGATAAAAATGAAACCTATAGCGCCAAAAATTGGTGGTATGTTTTACTAATGCTCGGTGTATTTGTAGGGATCATGTTGTTGTATTATTTAATCTCTGTGCTTTGGAATTAAGGGAAAATGGGCAAATGAGGAATTAAGAATAAAAAAAGACACCTTTTCAGGTGTCTTTTTTAACAGGATTCAGACAATGATAGCTGAATTGGAATAGGATAATTTTCCTCGAGCGCAACATCAGGATCCTTCATTCTACGAAGCAGTAAGTCAATCATAACGTCACACATCTCGTCGATTGGCTGCACAATGGTTGATAGTTGTGGGGCAATTCTTTTGATTAATTTTGTCCCATCATAACCAATTACTTTTAATTCTTCAGGAATGGATATCTTCAATTTTTGAGCAATATTCATAACTGTAATTGCTGTCAAATCATCGGTACAAAAGATGCCGTCCACAGTTTTATTTTGAAGCAAACGTTCGATTTCTAGATTTTTTAATGTTGTTGAGGTCCCATTATCAATTTGTAGAATCGTTTTTTCTGCGCCATATTTTTCCATTGTTTGTTTATAACCAGCCAATCGATAATCGCTAGGTGCGCCTGTGTTATTAGCACCAGTAATAATTGCAATCTTTTGTGCACCACTTGCAAATAAGGCTTCAGTGGCTTTTTGGCCACCTTGAAAGTTTTGCGAAGAGACAATTGGAATGCCAGGTGCCAAGAAACGGTCAAAGGAAACAATAGGTAGTGAAACATTTTCATATTCGTTAATAGCTAAGTTATGGCTACCAGTGATTACACCGTCCACTTTATTTGCAGCGAGCATTCGTAAATAGGCGCGCTCTTTTTCTGGATCTTTTTCACTATCACATAAAATCACTTTATATCCTTGAACAAAGAGCTTTCTTTCCAGTGTTTCAATTAATTCACCAAAAAATGGATGACTAACAGAAGGGAAGACTAAACCAATCAGCTGCGTACTTTTTCCTTGGAGGCTTCTGGCTAATCCATTAGGTTGATAATTTAATTCTTCCATCGCTTGATGAACTTTATCAATTGTTTTTTGACTAAGATAACCATAATTATTAATCACGCGGCTTACCGTTGTCGGGCTCACCCCAGCAAGCTTTGCTACATCCGTTAATTTAACCACCATCAAAATTCACCATCATTCCTAATTATTCGTATTTTCCAGCTCATAAAAACAAGCTTTTGCCGTCTTGGATAGATGAAGATACTGTTGCGCTTTATCTGGAAAGAAGCGACCAGTCATCGTTTTTTCACCTTTATTTACATAGATTTCTGCAACAGAGCAATCAACAAAAATAGTTAACTGAACTGACTTATTTTTCCTAATTTTAGTTTCACGAATTGTGCCATACTTTTCAGCAAAAGGTTGGCCAGCAAATGTTCGATCAAGGGTTATTTTACCATGAATCGTATCAATTGTAATTAAAAGTCCTTTTGAACCCGTTTCGTTCGCTAAAAGCCGAATAAAAGCAATCTCATTTTTGGGAATATCCACTTCTAATTCAAAAGAAGCAGTAGATAAAAAATGGCAGCCATTTGATAAAATAGTGGCGGATTGACGAAGCATTTCTGTTTCAGAAACTGGATATTGAAATAGTTTCCCGTTGTGAATTGTGAGTTCTTTAACCAGACTTAAGCCATTTGCCCAACCCTCCACATCACTTGGGTAAGTGATTTCTGGCAATCCAATCCAACTGACCGCAAGTGCACGACCATCTGGCGCATTAAAGGCTTGAGTGGCGTAGACATCAAATCCTTCATCTAAATTTTCAAAAGGCCCAGCCTGAACTAAAGAAAGATTTTCCAAATCAAACGTTTCGGCCAATGTGTACATATTCGGATAGATATTCTGATAACTTTTTACAGATGGAGATAGACCTTGTGGGCAAAATAATAAGACAGGCTGGCCATCAATAAATACCAAATTAGGACATTCAACCATGTAGCCTAATTCTTGGTTGGTGAACGTCAATTCGCCAAGTTGATGAAAATTGTGTACATTTCGATCTTTAGAAAAATAGACCACAATTTTTCCTTGTCCATTTAAATCACTAGCACCAATTAATAAAACAAGTCCTTCTTGATAAGGAAATACCATCGGATCACGAAAATGGGAAGAATAATTGGGGTCAATAGGTAGGAATGGTGTTGATTCCTTTGTGATCGCACCTAAAGAATTCAGCCATGCAATATTTTGATATGCAAATCGTTGCCAAGTTTGATCACGAACATTTCCTGTATAAAATAAACATAGTTGGTTATCTATTGGTAAAGCTGAGCCTGAATAGACGCCATGAGAATCATATTCAGAGTCGGGATAAAGGGCAATTCCTTCATAATCCCAGTGAATTAAGTCGGAGGAAGTTAAGTGGGCCCAACTTTTTAGTCCGTGAACACTCCCGAAAGGAAACGCTTGATAAAATAAATGCCACTGGTTATTGAAATACGAAAAACCGTTGGGATCATTTAGTAGACCTGTCTGTGGTTGAATATGATACTTAAAACGCCAACTAGATTGCGCGATAATAGAAGTTAGATTTTCGAGGTGAGCAGATGTCCAAGAAGAATAAGGCGCATAACGTAATTCATCAGTCCATTGGTTCATGATGCTTGACATAAGTAATGTCTCCTTTATTAGAAAATAGTAGTTAGTCTAATAGTATAAACAAATCAGAAAAAAGTCAAACGTATAACATATATAAATCTATTTAAATCAAAAGAATATTATAATTTACATTTATTTATGATAAACGTTTGACATATTACGCAAAAACGAGTATCATACAAAATGTAAAAACGGTTACAGAAAAAATTAACAGGACTAGTTTAAGAGTGAGGAGAACCAGAATGAACAGAAATTGGTGGCAAAAAGAAGTGGCCTATCAAATTTATCCACGTAGCTTTTCGGATAGTAATAATGACGGAATTGGTGATTTACAAGGCATTATTCAAAAAATGGATTACTTAGAAAATTTAGGAATTACGCTGATTTGGCTGAGTCCAATGTACCCGTCGCCAATGGCTGACAATGGATATGATATTTCAGACTATTATGGTATTTCTAGCGATTTTGGTACAATGGCAGACTTCGATGAACTCATTGAAGAAGCAAAAAAACGAAACATAAAAGTTATTTTAGATTTGGTGGTAAACCATACATCTGATGAACATGCTTGGTTTCAAGATGTTTTAAAAAATCCTCAAAGTCGTTTTCGAGACTTTTATATTATAAAAGAAGGACGAGAAGCACCTACAAATTGGCGGTCTAACTTCGGTGGTAGTGTTTGGGAAAAATTACCTGGGGAAGATGCCTACTACTTTCATGCCTTTCATAAAAAACAGCCGGATTTAAATTGGGAAAATCCTGAACTACGCAAAGAAATCTATCAAATGATTCGTTTTTGGTTAAACAAAGGAATTGCTGGTTTTCGTGTAGATGCGATTAATTTTATTAAGAAAGATTTGACTTGGACAAACTTACCTGCTGATGGGGCAGATCAATTAGCCAAAGTAACAAAAGCTAGTAGAAACATGCCAGGAATGAGTGACTTTCTGAACGAATTAAAAGAAAAAGCTTTTGCTGGTTTTGATATTGTCACAGTTGCTGAAGCGGCCGGCGTCAATTATCCAAATTTATCAGAATTTATTGGAGAAACAGGGTATTTCGACATGATTTTTGACTTCAAATGGGCTGATTTGGATGTGAAATCAGGAAGCGAATGGTTTTATAGAATCAATTGGTCTTGGAATGATTTACGCACATTAATTTTCAAACAGCAAGAAGCCATGCAAGAGGCTGGTTGGAGTGAAAATTTTATTGAAAATCATGATCAACCTCGAGCGACAACAAAAAATTTAAAAGAACAGGCTCAACAGCCAAATGCGGTTAAAACATTCGGCGCCATGTATTTCTTTTTAAGGGGCACGCCTTTTATTTACCAAGGACAAGAATTAGGAATGACCAATTTTGAAAGGGGTTCGATTGATGAATTCGATGATATTTCTAGCATTGATCAATACTATCGAGCAATAAAAGAAGGATTTACGCCCAAAGAAGCCTTGTCACTTGTCAATTTGCGTAGTCGAGACAATGCCCGCACGCCTTTTCCATGGAATGATTCTATGTATGGCGGTTTTTCAAGCGTCAAACCTTGGTTAGGAATGGTGGATAATTATAAAGAAATCAATGCCGAAGCAGAAATAAAAAATAGTCAAAGTATTTTTCATTTCTATAAGCGGATGATTGCATTTCGTCAAAAGAGTCCCTATACAGACATCTTACTTTATGGAACATTTGAGGGACTATCAAATCTTCCAGATAATGTTATTGCTTATAAACGCAAATTAAATGAAAAAACGATTTACGCCTTTTTTAATTTTGGTGAGGCGGTTCCAATCCCTCATTATTTAGTTAATGGCACAGTTATTTTTGATACACAGTCTGAAGAACGAGAGCAATTAGTTCAGCAGGGAACATTATTAAAAAGCTATCAAGGACTATTGATTACTATAAATGAGTAGCTAGGAGGAGTATAACATGGCAGAAAATTATCAGCAGGCAGCCAAAGACATTATTCAATTAATCGGTATGGATAACATTATATCGGTCACCCATTGTCAAACGCGGTTACGTTTTATTTTGAAGGACCATGAACAAGTAGATGGTAAACAACTAGAAAAAATCGATTTAGTCAAGGGGGTTTTTTATAATGGTGGTCAATACCAAGTGATTTTAGGAACTGGTATTGTGACTAAAGTGTATGATGAAATAGAAAAACTTGGAATCAATGTTGTGTCAAAAGCAGAGCAAACAGCAATTTTAAAAAATAATGAAACGGGCATGCGCAAAACAATGCGCATTTTAAGTGAAATATTCATTCCAATTGTTCCAGTA